>OGOG01000830.1_pt1 | contig 33089 bp, 35 predicted proteins | sample 1552581 | NCBI WGS metagenome assembly OGOG01 (sample SAMEA2580152, study PRJEB22360) | human gut metagenome | biome: human gut; feature: human-associated habitat; material: faeces | place: Denmark | collected 2008/2010 | reverse complement strand
ATAGCTGTAAGAAAAAATCAATACTAAAAAATAAAAAAATGGGAAAAATAAAAACATTAAAAAATGAGTATTCCTTAGACTTGAACCGACTGTAGGAGACTAACTTTTTTATTAAATTATATATTTAATAAAAACTTGATTACTAGTTGATTTATAAAACATAATGTTTTATAATAACAATATACAAAAGGAAAGGGGAACGAAATGCCAAAAGAAACATTAAAAAATTTAAAAGAAACTAATGAAGGGGGAAAAGTAAAAATGAAAAAAATGTTTAAAAACAAAAAGCGGAATCACACTAATAGCTTTGGTTGTAACAATAGTAGTACTTTTGATATTAGCAGGAGTAAGCATAAGCTTATTGCTAGATGAAAACGGAATAATCAAAAAATCAAAAGATGCAAGAAGAGAATATGGACAAGCACAAACAAATGAGCAATCAGATTTAGACAGCGTATCAGAATGGCTAGACGACGTTGTATCTGGAAAAGGCAAAAAGTTAACAGGAGAAGAATATACAACAGAATACACAAAACCATATTTGCCAGGAAGTGATTTTTCTGTATTAGAAGGAACAACCCTAGCAAATGGATTAGTTGTAAGAGACGGTGTTGGCAATGAGTATGTATGGGTAGAAGTGCCAACAAGTATATATGATAATGAAACATATAATACAGAAACAGAGGCAGGAGATAAAAAACCAGCAAACAAAGAAGAAACAGACAAAATAGAATACTGTCTAAAAAAATATGCAAGTGCATATAGAAAAGATGGATTTGCAGATGAATATATAGAAGACACAACAACAGGATGGTTTAATGGAAAAACAGCATATGATAATGCAAAGAAAACAATGTTAGCAAGTGTATATGAAAGTGGTGGATTTTATGTAGGAAGATATGAGGCAGGAATAAGTGAATTTAGAACTTCAAATGAAAACGAACCAACAGAAGCACCATCATCAAAACAAAATATGATTCCATATACAATTATAACAAGAACACAAGCTAAACAATTAGCAGAAAAGGTAAATGCAGGAGGTCGTACATCAAGCCTAATGTTTGGAATACAATGGGATTTAATGTTAGCATTTATACAAAATAAAGGTGGAGTAGATGTGGCAACATTAACAACAGATAGTACAAATATAGGAAATTATAGCACTAATATGTGGAGTATAACCAATGATAAAGCAAAGTATATGATAGATGGAACATGGAATAATGGTACATATACAAAAGAAAAAAGGGGAGCAGTGTTATTAACAACAGGAGCAAGTGATTCATTTGCAAAAATGAACATATATGATGTAGCAGGAAATGTAGATGAGTGGACGCTAGAAGGCAATCAAAAATATAGTAGTGTAGGAAGCTCACAAGGTATAAGATTAGCGTCATTAATAAACACACAGATCAGTCCTATCAGGATGGCCGGTACTTCTGGTAGCAGTCCTTGCGTTGGTAGAGGTGGCGGTTGCGGCATCGACGGCACTGACTGTCCAGCTTCTAGCCGTGGCAGCTACAAGGTGGGCTACTGCCGCGGTGATGTTGGCTTCCGTGTCACACTTTATTAGGTAGACCTGAGTGAAAGCTCAAGGTACAAGGCGTTTCCTACCGGACTAGTTCTTAATTTTTGCAAAACTTAAGGACGGTTAACATAAAAATAAATAGAGGTAGGAAAATGTCAGGTAAAAAAAGTTTTTTAGAAATAGTAAAAAAATTAGAAACAAAAGAAGAAAATCAAGGTTACATTTTATGAAACAATATTAGGAGAAACAGGAACCAAAGAGCAACTAGCGCAATTATTTGCAGATGAATATAAAGCAATGATAGAAAGTGTAAGTAAATATGGAGGCTTTTATATAGGAAGATATGAGTTATCAGAAGCGGGAGTACAGAAAGATAAAGCAACATTAACAAACACAAATTGGTATGATTTATATAAAAAATGTAAAGAATTAAATGCAAGTGATAAAGTTGAAACAAGAATGATATGGGGATGCCAGTGGGATGTAACGATGAACTGGCTAATAAGTTCAGGAGCAAAGACAAGTAATGAAGTAAATACAGACTCGAGTTCATGGGGAAATTATAAAGGAACATCAGTAAAAGCAGATGACGGAAAAACGGAGCTAAAAGCAAGTGGAAAGAAACAAAAATTAAATACAGGAGTAACAACATTTACAATGGCAAATAATATTTACGACCTGGCTGGAAATGTATCAGAGTGGACTCAAGAGGCGTGCAACACCTACGGTCGAGCTGGTAGGGGTGGCTATTATCGGCTTCAGTAGCTATTACTTTCCAGCTTCTGACCGCGGTGCCGAGGCAGCAGCGGCAGCGACCTCAGACGGTTCTCGTCCCACTTTAATAATAAAGTAATACTGGACACTAGAGCGTGAGCACCAGTGTGAAGAATAATTGCTAAGTAGACATAGATATATGCTCCTTTTTTGAGATAGCCCTTGACAAATTTGAAAAAATAGTTTAATATATAGGAACACGAAAAACTTAGATTTAAGATCTATACTGCAAATGTGCAAAAGGAGGTTGACAAAGATGGAAGAAAAAGGAATACTTGTAACACAAGAAGGTTACGATAAACTAGAAAAAGAATTGGACTATCTTAGAACAGAAAAAAGAGCAGAAATAGCAGAAAAAATCAAAGTTGCACTTGGATTTGGAGATTTATCAGAAAACTCTGAGTATGATGAAGCAAAAAACGCACAAGCAGAAAATGAAGGAAAAATAGCAGAGTTAGAGAATAAAATCAGATATGCTAAAATTATAGATGAATCAGAGATAGACACAAAAACTGTTCAAGTAGGAAATATAGTTAAAGTCTATGATGAAGAATTTGACGAAGAAATAACATATACAATAGTTGGATCAACAGAAGTTGATTTGGCTCAAAACAAAATATCAAATGAATCACCAGTTGGAGCAGCTTTACTTGGTAAAAAGAAAAACCAAGAAGTAGAAGTCAAAACACCAGCAGGAACAGCAAAATACAAAATATTATCAATAACAAAATAAATTTAAGTAGCACTTTCAAAAGTGCTACTTTTATGTTTAGTATTTATTGAAAAAGATATTCTATTGTGATATATTTTGAAAAAAGAAAATTGGAGGTACTAATATGACACAAGCAGATAAACACTTTATAGACACTTGCAAAAAGATAATAACAGAAGGATATTCATCAGAAGGAACTGGAGTTAGAACAAGATGGGAAGATGGAAGCGAAGCAAACTACTTCTCTATAGTTGGTGTTACAAATGTATATGATGTAGGAAAAGAATTTCCGATGATAACACTTAGAAATAATTCTCAAACAGTAAAAAGAGCAATAGATGAAATTTTATGGATTTGGCAAAAAAAATCAAATAACATTAAAGACTTAAATTCTCATATTTGGGATCAATGGGCAGATGAAAACGGAACAATTGGAAAAGCTTATGGATATCAATTAGGAAAGAAATATCAGTTTAAAACAAAAGAAGGAATAAAGGAAATGGATCAAGTAGACTATGTATTATACTTATTAAAAAATGATCCTGCTAGTCGTCGTATTATGACAAATATATTTAACCATGAAGAATTAAAAGATATGAGATTAGAGCCTTGTGCATATGGAACTCAATGGCTTGTAAAAGGTGGAAAGCTTCATTTAATATTAAATCAAAGATCACAAGACATGTTGGCAGCAAACGGTTGGAATACAATGCAGTATGCAGCACTTTTATGTATGTTCGCTCAAGTTGCGGGTCTAGAAGTAGGAACTCTTACACACAACATAGGAGACTGCCATATTTATGATAGACATGTACCACTAATAGAAAAATTAATAGAAGCAGAAGCAAAAGATGTATGTCCAAAATTAAAAATAAATAACCCTACAAAGAATTTCTATGATTTCAAAGTAGAAGATTTTGAAATGGAAGGATATGATTATAATAAAGATATAAAATTGGGAAAAATCCCAGTAGCTATCTAAGGAGGAAAAATGTTAAGTATAATTGTAGCAGTTGCAAAAAATAATGTAATAGGAAAAGATAATCAACTTATTTGGCATTTACCAGAAGATTTAAAAAGATTCAAGAGATTAACAACTAACCATACTATTATAATGGGAAGAAAAACCTTTGAATCATTAGGAAGAGTATTGCCAAATAGAAAACACGTAATTCTTTGCAATGATGCGGAGATGAATATAGATGATGAAAATGTTGAAATATTAGATGACATTTCAAAACTAAAGAAATATAAAGATTCAAAAGAAGAGAACTTTGTAATAGGCGGAGCAACAATATATAAATTGTTGATGCCATATGCAGATAAAATGTATGTTACACATATAAACGAAGAATTTGAGGGAGATGTATATTTCCCAGAAATATCTGAGAAGGATTGGAAAATAACGGAAAGAGAGAAAGGTTTAAGAGACGAAAAAAATCCTTTCGACTATGAATATGTAACATACGAAAGAATAAATTAATTATGTAAATAAAAGTGTGAAAAATGTCGAAAACTTTTTTTGAAAAATCAGAATCAAACACTGGACAAATGAGTAAAAATATACTATACTGGAAATGTAGGAAATGAGAATAAACAGATGTGGTTTGCCACTTTACATAGCAGAGAACAACTCTGAGAAAGTGAGGTGGTGTTTATGATAGAGTTTCTAATGGTCCTAATAATAGGAATAAGTGTTTCAACAACCATAAACGTAGCCTTATTAGCAATTATTTTTATAATGTTAACAAATAAGGAATAAATAAAAAACACATCTGTAATTTGACCGTTGTAGATGTGTTTTTTTTCAATACAATGGCAAACCACGTTTGTGGTTTCTCCTTTTCCTATTTATTATTATACACTGCTAAAACAAATTTGTCAATGAATTTACTCATTAATAAAATTATAATCTTATAGCAGATTCTAATGCTAACTCAATCATAGAATTTAAAGAAGTTTGTCTTTCGTTTGCAGAAATCTCTTGATGTTTATAATGAGAATCAACAACACTAAGTAAACAACTAGCTTTTTTTCCTAGACGGTGAGCATTATAGAATAGGGCAAAAGCCTCCATTTCTGCACCAATAATATTTAAATCCTTTGGAAATCTAGCAATCAACTGATTAACATCTTTAACATAATAATCAAAACAGTCCGTACAAAGAGTATTGCCTTTAACATAAGGAATATTAAGCTCTTTTGCAGTATTTTCTATAACAGAATTAACCTGTTTATCAGAATTCATTAAATGACATTCTTCCTCTGTAAGTTCGTAAGCATAATTTCCTTCTGTATAAGCATTATCTACTAAAATTGTGTCCAATAAATTTAGACTCTCGTTGTAAGCTCCACAAGAGCCAATACGAATAATAGTATCAACATTATAGAATTTATATAGTTCGTAAGAGTAAATTCCCATACTTGGCATTCCCATACCAGATGCAAAAACAGTAATTCTTTTTCCTTTATAATTTCCTGTATATCCAAACATATTTCTAACACTATTTATTAGTTTTACATCCTCTAAAAAATTGTCAGCAATATATTTTGCTCTAAGTGGATCTCCAGGCATTAAAACAATATTTGCGATATCATCTAATTTCGCTTCATTATGTGGTGTCATAAAAACCTCCTAATAAAAAATTCTTTAAGATAAGACTATTATATCATAAAAAAAGCATAGTGCAATAAGATAAAGCAAAATTAGATAAAAGTCTTGCAAATTAACAAAAATATGATACAATTATAAACAGAAAAAAGAAAATTTGTTTGATAAAAGAAAGGAAATCAAATGATAGCATATTTAAAAGGAAAATTAGTGATAAAATCAGTAGATTATATAGTTATAGATGTACAAGGAATTGGATATAAAGTGTATATGTCAAAAACTGCAATAGATAAATTTGAAGAAGAAAAAGAAATTAAGGTCTATACATATTTAAAAGTCAGAGAAGATGATATAAGCTTATTTGGATTTAATAGTCTTGAAGAATTGCATATGTTTGAACTATTAATATCTGTTGGTGGAATAGGGGCAAAATCAGCAATAGCAATATTGTCAAATATAACTCCATCAAAATTTGCATTAGCAGTAATTACAAGTGATGTAAATACTTTAAAAAAACTACAAGGAATTGGTCCTAAAACAGCGCAAAGAATTATATTGGAATTAAAAGATAAGATAAAAACAGAAGAGGCAATAGAAAACCAAGAAAATACAATAAAACAAGAGGAACAAATCCAAGAGGATATGGAAGAATTAATACAAGCTTTGCAAGTTTTAGGATATAGAAGATACGAAATAAATAACATATTACCAAAAATAAAGGAAGAAACTTTAGAAGATAGAATAAAAGAAGCTTTGCAATACTTAGCAAGGTAACTTGCTAAGTTCGTCGATGTTGGACGGAAAAAGAAAGGAGAACAAGATGAACCCAAATGAACCATTAGCATATAGAATGAGTCCAAAAACATTGGATGATTATGTTGGACAAGAACATATACTAGCGCAAGATAAAATTCTATATAGAACAATAAAAGCAGATAGATTATCTAGTATTATTTTATGGGGGCCTCCTGGATGTGGCAAGACTTCACTTGCTAGAGTAATTAGTAATACAACAAAATACAAATTTACTAAATTAAATGCAGTAACTGCAGGAGTGGGAGATATAAAAAATGCGATAGAAGAAGCAAAAAATCCATTATTAAATCCTACTGGAAAATGTATTTTATTTATAGACGAGATTCATAGATTTAACAAATTGCAACAAGATGCGTTATTACCATTTGTAGAAAACGGAACTGTTATACTAATAGGAGCGACAACGGAGAATCCATACTTTGAAGTAAATAAAGCTTTAATATCAAGATCAATGGTGTTCAAGCTAGAACCTCTGACTGAAAATGATATATTTAAAGTGTTGAAAAAAGCATTAGAAAAACCAGAAGGTTTAGGAGAGTACAAAATAAAAATAACAGATGATACTCTTTACAAAATAGCAGAAACTGCAAACGGAGATGTAAGGACAGCTTTAAATGGTTTAGAAGTAGCGGTATTGACAACTAAAATGGGAGCAGATGGATATATTACAATAACTGATAAAATTGCAAAAGAAAGTGTCCAAAGCAGGAAAGCGATATTTGATAAAAATGGAGATAGACATTATGATAATATTAGTGCATTTATAAAATCAATGAGAGGAAGCGATGCTGATGCAACAGTATTTTACTTAGCTCGAGCTTTAAATGGAGGGGAAGATCCGATGTTCTTAGCTAGAAGAATAGTAATTGCAGCATCAGAAGAAGTTGGACTTGCAAATCCTAATGCACTAGTTGTTGCAACAAGCGCAATGGAAGCGGTACATATGGTTGGAATGCCGGAAGCAAGAATAATACTATCTCAGGCAGCACTATATGTAGCAAATTCTAAAAAATCAAATGCAAGCTATTTAGCAATAAACAAAGCATTAGAAGATGTATCAAGTAAAGACACAGGGGAAGTTCCAATGCATATTAGAAATGCGCCTATTGAAGGAATGAAAAAAGACGGATATGGAGTAGGATATAAATATCCGCACGATTATCCAGGCCACTATGTAGAACAGCAATATTTACCAGATAAAATGGTTGGAACTAAATATTTTATAAAAGATGAAAACTGTGAATAGAGAGGTTATATGGAATTACCATTAGAATTAAAAGAAGAACTAGAAAAAGAAATACAAAGTGCAAGTATTAAAGAATTGAAACAATGTGCACAAAAAGTTAGTGAAAGATATAGAGAAGATAGTAAAATAAAAACAAAGAATAAGCTTATAAATAGTAAAGAAGAAGCACTTGCATATGCTATTAGCAGAATGCCTGCAACATATGGATCTATTCATACAGCTTTAGAGAATACAATAAAAATAGCAAATATAGATATTCAAAGCGTTTTAGATATTGGAGCTGGAACAGGCTCTGCCGAGTGGGCAATTCTTGATTTAATGCAAGTTGATGATATTACTTGCATCGAAAACGAAACATATATGATGCAAATGGGCAAAAGATTAATGCAAAATAATGAAACACTTAAAAATGCAAAATGGATGAAACTTAACATTGCTCAAGAGCAGATAGATCAAAAGGCTGATTTAGTGATTGCAAGTTATGTGCTAAACGAAATCGAGGAAAAAACAAGAGAGCAGATACTAGAAAAATTATGGCAGGCTACAAATAAAATCTTACTGATAATAGAACCTGGAACGCCAGAGGGTTATAAAGAAATAAATAGTATAAGAAAATATTTTATAGATAATAAAGCAAACATAGTAGCTCCTTGTCAACATAACGGAGAGTGCAAAATAGGGCATGATGACTGGTGCGCATTCTCGTGTAGAGTTGCTAGAAGCAAAATACATAAAATACTAAAAGACGGAGAAATCCCATATGAAGATGAAAAATTTTCATATATTGCAATATCAAGATTTGAAACTGAGAAATTAGATGGAGTTGTATTAAGACATCCAAAAATAGAGAGTGGAAAAATAACAATAAAGGTTTGTAAATCAAATGGAGAGATAGAAGAAAAGATAATTACCAAAAAGGAAAAAGAAATATTTAAAAAAGCGAAGAAATTGAAAGCTGGAGATATAATTAATTTATAAACAAAAAAAGTTCCTGACAAAACAGTCAGGAACTTAATATTTTATTCAGCTTTTTTATCATCTTTAAACATTTCTTTTACAGCACCTAAACTTGAAAGAGTGTTAGTAGCTTCGAAAGGAATAAATACTTTGTTAGCCTCGCCATTAGCAATATCTTTTAAAGCCTCTAAAGACTTTAATTGAACTAATGTGTCATCTGGTTTTGCTTTCATCATTGCATTATAAACCATTTGAATTTCTTCAGCTTTAGCGGCTGCAACTTTTCTTATAGCCTCTGCTTCACCAGCAGCTTTTCTAATTCTAGCTTCTTTTTCAGCATCTGCTTCAAGAATAGCAGCTTCTTTTTTACCTTCAGCAAGTGTAATTGCAGATTGTCTTTCACCTTCAGCTTGAAGAATTTGAGCTCTTTTATTTCTTTCTGCGTTCATTTGCTTTTCCATCGCATCTCTAATATCAGCAGGTGGAGTAATATCTTTAATTTCAACTCTGTCTATTTTACATCCCCATTGATATGTAGCTTCATCAAGAATTGCTCTTAATTGTTCATTAATAAGATCTCTTGAACCAAATGTTGCATCTAAATCCATTTTACCAACAATATCACGAATTGTAGTAATAGCTAGATATTCAATACCTTTCTTTAAAGATTGGATTTCGTAAACTGCTTTTGCTGGGTCTGTAACTTTATAGAATACAACAGTATCTATTGTTATAGTAACATTATCTTTAGTGATAACTCCTTGAGGTGGTACATCCATAGTTTGTTGCTTTAAGCTTACAACACTTCTAACATGATCAACAAAAGGAATTATAATTGTAAGACCTGCATCAGCTATTTTATGAAATTTACCTAATCTTTCTATAATGTAAACTTCTGATTGTCTTACAACCTTGATTGATTTTACTGCTATAATTATGATTATAACTAGTACTGCAATTAAAAACCACATAATGTTTCCTCCTTAAATTATATATATTAAAATTAAATTTATTTAGCGCTTTCTGATATTGAATAAACCGGTTCTACAATTAAATTAACACCATCAATCTTTAGAATTTTTACATTGCTTCCGACAGGAATTGCATTAGTAAAATCATTAGTAGTGACGGCTGACCAAGTATCGCCTAAAATTTTAACCTGACCAATTTTATTTGAACCAGAGTTGATTTCCTTTATAACTGTTCCTTCTTGACCAATTAAAGCATTAACATTTGTAGATACTTTATCTTTTTTAGTAATCTTATCAGTTAATGGTTTGGTTAAAAAGATTAGTATAACAGAAATTATAATAAATATAGTAGCTTGTGCAATTATGTTGTGAATAAATAGACTTAACAGAGCTGTTATCAGAGCAGCGATTGCAAACCAGAATACGAAAAATCCGACAGTTGCAATTTCTATAATTAAACAAACTCCTGCTATTATAAGCCATATTTGCCAAGGAACCATAAAATTACCTCCATATTCAATTTTAATACACACACATTATATCATAAAAGTCGCATAAAATAAAGGGTTTTGCCAAAACTAATAAAAATATATTAAAACAGATTGCATTTTAGAATAATTTGTGATAAAATAAGTAAGTCAATATAAGTAGCAAAAGGAGAGTTGAAAATGCAAGTAGTAAAATATATATTAATGGCCTTATATATCTTAAACTGTTTAGCAGTAATTGTAATCACAATGATTCAGACTAAAGACAGCAACGGAGCTTCTGGAACAATAGTTGGTTCTACTACAAGTAACTTCTATGAGAAGAATAAAAGCAGAACTCATGAAGGAAAATTAAAGAAATGGACAATGATACTTGGAGGAACTTTTATAGTATTAACTATAGCTCTAGGAATAGTATATGTTATATAAGATTACTTAAAAAGATTTAGTAAGGCGGCAGATAATATTCTGTCGTTTTTGCGTGTTTACAGAAAGGAAAAGAATGAAAAAATCAAGAAAGAAAAAAATAATTGAAGAAAATAAAGAAACTCTAGTTGGAACTTTTAAAAGAAGTCAAAACTTTGGGTTTGTTATTCCTGACGACAAAAATGTTGAAGGTGACATTTATATTCCAAAAAGGAAAATGGCAAAAGCAAGAAACAATCAAAAAGTAGTTGTCCAAATAGATAAAAAAGCAGATAGAAAAAACAAAGCAGAAGGTACGATTATTGAGGTAATTGGCTATATAGACGAAGCAGGAGTTGATATGTTAGCTCTTATAAAAGAATATAAATTACCAAACGAGTTTCCTGAACCAGTTATAAATGAAGCGTTAGAAATACCACAAACTATAAATGAAAAAGACATTCAAAGAAGAGTAGATTTACGAGCAGAGGAAATCTTTACAATAGATGGAGAAGATGCAAAAGACCTAGATGATGCAGTAAATGTAAAGAAAAATGAAGACGGAACATATACATTAGGAGTGCATATTGCGGATGTTAGCTACTATGTAAAATCAGGATCTAAACTAGATAAAGAGGCAATAACAAGAGGAACAAGTATCTATATGATGGACAGAGTAATACCAATGCTTCCAAAAGAACTATCAAATGGTATATGTAGTTTAAACGAAAATCAAGATAGATTTACAATATCGGTTATAATGAAAATAAATGAAAAAGGAAAAATTATAGACTCTGATATATTTAAATCTGTAATAAAAACAACCAAAAGAATGAATTATCATGATGTAAATGATTTGTTTTTATATAAAGACTTACAAGACGGAAAAATTGAACAAGAAACTTTTTCAGATAAAGAGTTAAAAAGAATAGAAAAAGTGGCTAAGAAATATCAACCTTATATAGAACATTTTTTAAGAATGAGAGAATTAAAGGGAATATTAAAAGATAGAAGAGATAAAAATGGAAGCTTGAACTTAGATATTCCTGAAAGTAAAATAATACTAGACAATAATGGAGTAGCAATAGATGTAAAGAAATATGATTACTTAGAATCAAATGAGGTTATAGAACAATTTATGCTAACTGCAAATGAAACAGTAGCCGAGAAATTTTATTGGTTACAAGCTCCATTTATATACAGAGTACATGAAACTCCAGATTTAGAAAAAGTTGAGGAATTAAATAAATTTTTATTTAATTTAGGATATAAAATAAGAGGAGTAAAAAAAGACGACCAAGAAAGTATACACTCAAAAGCTTTCGCTCAAGTGCTAGACGAAGTAAAGGGAAAAGAAGAGGAGAAGGTTGTATCAAATTTAATATTAAGAACTCTAAAGGTAGCAAGATATGAGAGTCAAAATAAAGGACACTTTGGAATAGCAAGCAAGTGCTATTGCCACTTTACTTCTCCAATAAGAAGATACCCAGACTTATTCATTCATAGAGTAATATCTTCATATTTAAAACACGACTATAATATAAATGAAGAGTTAAGAAAAAAATATGAAATAGAAGCTGTAAAATATGCAGATAGCTCATCAGAAAGAGAAAAAATTGCACAAAAAGTGGAAAGAGATGCAGAAAAAATAAAGAAAGCAGAATTTATGAAAAGTAAAATAGGACAAGAATACGATGGAGTCATTTCTGGAATTACCTCTTTTGGAATATTTGTAGAACTAGACAATACAGTTGAGGGATTAGTTAGATTTGAAAATATTGGTGATGAGTATTATATTTATGATGATGAAAGAAAGACTCTAAAAGGAGAAAAGAGTAATAAGGTTTATAAAATAGGAGATAAAGTAAAAATAGAAGTACTTTCAGCTGATAAACTTACAAGAAAAATTGATTTTAAATTAATATAATGTTATGAAAAAGGACTGAGATATCAGTTCCTTTTTGTTTGTATATATAAAGAATTAATATGAATATATAAGAAGAACTGGTATCAATATCTTCCTCAAAGTTCTCGTTCAAACAATTTCGCAAGAAGTTCTAAATGAGTTTTACGGCACCCTTCCACGTATGGATTCATAACTGAATCCACGTGAACTCTTTCCGTAAAACTTTATTAAGAACTCCTAGGCTCAATCATTTTCAATTCGACCTTTTCGTCATATATTATACCAGTTCTTCTCTTATTTATTTTTTTGATTTCTTCTTTTTTACTATAACTGAAATTATGATAATCGCAACTATTACAGCAATCAGAGCAATTACACCAGCCCATCCAAATATTGAAACAATCTTACTTCCTAACGACATTATAATGCCAGCAAGTATAACTCCAAGTGAAACGGCAGTGATACTTGTTTTAAAATCCAATTTTAAAAATGATGCTGCAAGTGTGCCTGTCCAAGCACCTGTTCCAGGAAGAGGAATTCCAACAAATATTAGCAACGCCCAGAAAATTCCGTTATTTCCAGCTGAGGCCTTTAATTTTTCTCCGCCTTTTTCACCTTTAGTTAAGCACCATGTAAAAAACTTACCGATAAACTTTTTATCCTTGCCCCATTCTAGGACTTTTCTTGCAAACCAGTATATAATTGGAACAGGAAGCATATTTCCTATTATTGCTATTGGATAATATAAAAATATATTCAAATTTAAGCTTTCTGCGATTGGTATTGCTCCTCTTAATTCAACGATTGGAACCATACTTACAAAAAATACTATTAAATATTTAACGACCATTGGTAAACCTGCCATGATAAACTCCTTTATTATTAAAATCTAAAATATTTTACTATAATAGTACATAAATGTAAAGTAAAAAATAAATATTCTCAGGTTTTTGAGAATATTTATTTAGATTTATTTGTTAAAATACCAAGAATTTCTGGATAAATTTCATTGGCATTATTTTGCCAGTTATCAACTATTTCTTTTGCTTGCTCACGAGAACCGGCAAATGTTTTTATTTCAAATACAGTCTCGTTATTATCAACAACTTTACAAACAATCGTGTAATGATTTTCACTAAGTGGTGTGTACTCGGCAACAATTGATTTTTCCTCTTCTGAACTATCAAGAATTGGTTTTAATTTTGTATCTGCTTGAAGTTTGATAATACCAGGTAACAAATCAAGAGTTAAGTCAAGAGTCCTTTTTCCTGAATCTGTAATAGTATACAAAGTTTGGTCTTCTTTTTGAAAAGTATAAATATAACCAACATTAATTAAATCCAGTGTAAATTGCTGAAAATAAAAATAATTCATATTTACTGATTCCAAAACTATCTTATATAATACATCATTTGTTAGTGCTTTATTAGCTTTTTCTAAGACATAAAGAATTAGAACTTTGTTTTCAGCTAATGTCTCATCATCAGATGCTAATTTCAAATTAATTCACTCCATTTACTAAATATTATGAAAGTATTATAACATAAAATTCTTAAAAATACTATTATTTTTGATAAATTAATGATATACTAAAACCAAAATAAAAGATAGGAGCAAATAATGGAAACATTATACGATATATTAGAGGTTAGCAGAAAGGCCTCGCCAGAGGTAATTGATAAGGCGTATAAAATATTAGCAAAAAGATATCATCCAGATTTAAAATCAGGAGAAGAAAAACTTGTTGCTGAAGAAAAAATGAAGCAAATAAATGAAGCATATATGATTCTGAGTGATGAACAAAAAAGAAAAGAATATGACAAGAAATTAGAAGCTCAAGAGAAAACTGAAACTGAAGTGCAAGAAGAACAGAACGATATATCAGAAGAAGATTTACAATTTTTGAATTGGCAGAAAGCATATGCAGCATTAAATAAAAGAGAGCAGGCTAAGCTAAAGAAAAAGATAGAAAGAGAAGCAAATGAGGAATATAGAAAAAGATATGAGGATTATTTTAGAAGTTTAGGATATGAAGTAAAACATAAGTGGACAAAGAAGGAATTTTTAATTTTATTTAGTATAATAATATTGATAGCCCTAACATTTACAATTTTATGGAACATTCCTAAAACTCATAACTGGATGATGGATTTGTATAACAATAATGTACCAATAAAAATAATAGTAAATATTATAATTGGTGTATTTAAAGGAATAGAAAAATTCTTTAAAATTATATTTAAAGGCTAGAAATGTATATAATAAATAACATTTTGTTATAATATTATAAATAAACTAAGGAGGTATAATATGGAAAGAAAGGTAAGAGTAGTTCAATTTGGAACTGGAAAAATGGCAGTATATACAATGAGGTATGTACTAGAAAAAGGAGGAGAAGTTGTAGGAGCAATAGACATTAATCCTAATGTAATAGGAAAAGATGTTGGACCTATAATGGGACAAGGTGAAATTGGAGTTAAAGTTACAGACTTAAAAGACGCAGAAGAAATGTTAAAACAAACAAGACCAGACATCTGTATTGTAGAAACAATGAGCTTATTAAAAGATGTAGAAGAAGCTTTAATGCTATGTGCAAGATTAGGAATAAATGCTATAACAACATGTGAGGAAGCTTTCTTCCCATGGAACTCAAATCCAACAGTTACAAAAGCGATTGACGAGATGGCAAAGAAAACAGGATGCACAATTACAGGAAGTGGTTACCAAGATATATATTGGGGACAACTAATAACATCAATAGCAGGATCAACACAAAAAATAACAAAAATAAAAGGAAGCTCAAGCTACAATGTTGAAGACTATGGAATAGCTTTAGCAAAAGCTCACGGAGCTGGATTAACATTAGATGAATTCGACAAACAAGTAGCATCTGTTGATAGAATAAGCGATGAAGAAAGACAAAAAATAATTGATTCAGGAGATTATTTACCATCATATATGTGGAATGTAAATGGTTGGTTATGTTCAAAACTTGGACTAACTGTAAAGAGCCAAACACAAGTAACAATTCCTACAACATATAAAGAAGACATATATTCAGCAACATTAGGAACAACAGTAAAAGCAGGAGATGCAACAGGAATGAGTGCAGTTGTAACAACTCAAACAGAAGAAGGAATAACACTTGAAACAGAATGTATAGGAAAAGTATATTCTCCAGAAGAATACGACAAAAACGAATGGACAGTATATGGAGAACCAGACACAACAATAACAGTTGCAAAACCAGCAACAGTAGAGCTAACGTGTGCAACAATTGTAAATAGAATACCAGATGTAATAAATGCAGAACCTGGTTATGTTACAACAGAAAAAATGGGAGACTTAGAATATAGAATAAAACCATTAAACGAATATGTAGACTAACAAAACAAAATACTATAATTTCATTGAAATTATAGTATTTTTTGTGTATAATATATATGTCAAAAAATCACAAAATACGGAGAATAAATAAACATGAGAATACGTTTTAAAAAATGGGCAAGACCGGAGCTGGAAGCAAGCAATTTTTATATAGACAATCCGGAAGAATATAAAGGAAAATGGAAAACTCTATTTAACGAAAACCCTATATACATGGAACTTGGTTGTGGAAAAGGCGGATTTATTTCTAAATTAGCAAGCAAAAATAAAAACATCAATTATATTGTAATAGATTTAGTAGATGCAATGTTAGGACTAGCTAAAAGAAATATTGAACAAGCTTACAAAGAAGAAAACACAGCAGTTGACAACATTTATATTACAAGATATGACATTGATAGAATATTAAACATATTTGACAATCAAGACGAGATCGAACGTATATACATAAATTTTTGCAATCCTTGGCCAAGAGGAAAACATCATAAAAAAAGATTAACTCATACCAGACAATTAGAAAAATATAAAAATTTCCTAGCAAAAGATGGCAAAATTTATTTCAAGACAGATGACGATAATCTATTTAGTGACAGCCTGAACTACTTTAAAGAAGCGGGATTTGAGATAGAAAAAATAACATATGACTTAGCAAATGAAGAAAACTTTTGGCAAGATCAAGAAAATATTGAAACTGAACATGAGAACATGTTTAAAGAACAAGGAATAAAAATAAAAGCCCTTATAGCTGTAAAGAAAGGAGAATAATATGTTTAATTATGAGGTAGAAAATAACGAATATGAAAATCTAGAAGAATGTGTAAATGTTGTGTATGAACTTGCTTCAAAATATGCAACAGATGGAGTAAAAAATAATATTGGAGGACCTTTTGGAGCGGGAATAATCTACAAAAAAGATAATAATAGATACATCATATTAGTAGTAGAAAGAAATACGGTTTTACGCTCAAAAGACCCAACCGCACATGCAGAAATAAATGCAATTAGAAGTGCTTGCAAACAACTAAACACAAAATCACTAGAGAATTGCATACTTGTATCAACTGCAAAATGCTGTCCAATGTGCTTGTCAGCAGCTTGCTGGGCAAATATAAAAACAATATATTATTCACAAAGTTATGATAATGCAAAAGAGGGTGGATTTAGAGACGAAGAAATATCTGAATATATAAAAGGAAATAATCAAATGATAGAAGAAAACTTATTGAGTAACCCATGCTGTGAATTTCCATTTGCAGAGTGGAACAAAAAAGAAGATAAAGAGGGGTATTAAACAGAAAAGAGGTTAGATAACATGGAGAATGAGTACATACTTATAGTTGATGATGAAGAAAGAATGAGAAAACTAATAAAAGACTTTCTAAAACAAAAAGGTTACCCAACAATAGAAGCTTCTGATGGAGAAGAAGCGCTAAAAACATTTGAAGAAAACAAAAACAAAATAAAATTAATACTTTTAGATGTGATGATGCCTAAGTTAGATGGATGGTCTGTTTTAAGACAAATAAGACAAGAGTCTAATGTACCAGTCATAATGCTGACAGCAAGAGGAGAAGAACAAGACGAACTATTTGGATTTGAACTTGGCGCTGATGAATATATATCAAAACCATTCAGTTTAAAAATATTAGTTGCAAGAGTGGAAGCTATTTTAAAAAGACTTCAAGCAGACAAAAAAGAAGTAACAGAAGTTGGTGGAATAAAAATTGACAGCCAAGGAAGAACAGTTACTGTTGATGGAAAACAAATAGATTTAAGTTTAAGGGAGTATGAACTGTTAGTCTATTTAGTAGAAAATCAAGGAATAGCATTGTCAAGAGATAAAATATTAAACAATGTTTGGAACTATGATTATTATGGAGACTCTAGAACAATAGATAGTCACATAAAGAAAATAAGACATAAATTAGGAAAAAAGGGAAAATATATAGAAACTATTAGGGGTGTTGGTTACAAATTTGAAATCAAATAATACGAGGAATGATATAAATGAAAAAAATAAAAACAGTCAGAATGAAATTGTTTACAACACTAAGCTTAATAACAATACTAATTCTGTTTATACTAATAATGGTAAATAGTCTATTTTTAAGAACTTTTTACACTGCGGCCAAAATAGAAAATGTAAAAAAAGAGTATATTAAAATTAATCAAATGTACAATAATAGAGACGAAACAATTCTTCAACAAATAAAAAATGACGCACTGGCAAATAACTTTAATGTGTTGATAGCAAATGAAGATTATATTTTAGTATTTTCGACCAACGAAGAATTTGAAAGTACAATAAAGCAATATATAAACAGCGAAACACCAATCATAGCACAGCTAAAAGAAAAGAACAATATTCTTTTTTACAAGAATAATGTAATCATTAAAAAAGTTACGATAAATGGCTCAAATAGCATATTACTTTCTGGAAAACTAGACAATGAATATAATGTGTATATAGAAGTACCAATTTCAATAATAGACGAAAGTGTTAAAATCTCAAACAACATGTTGATAATAATTGGCTTTATAGTAATATTTATAGGAGCAATAGCAGCATTATATGTCTCTAAGAAATTTGCAACTCCGATATCGGAATTGAACAATATTGCAAACAAGATGTCAAAGTTAGATTTTAGTCAAAAGTATAAGGCAACTGGAACAGATGACGAGATGGATGAGTTGGGAAATAGCATAAACGTAATGTCAGATAAGCTAGAAAAAACAATAAAGCAACTAAGAAGAAGCAATTCTGAACTGGAAAGAGATATAGAAGAAAAATCAAAAATAGACGAAATGAGAAAACAGTTTATATCTGATGTGTCACATGAACTTAAAACACCAATCGCTTTAATACAAGGGTATGCGGAAGGACTAATAGAAAATGTAAATGCAGATGATGAATCAAGAAAATACTATGCAGAAGTAATACTAGATGAATCAAATAAAATGGACAAGCTAGTAAAACAACTATTAGAATTGATGAAGCTAGAAGATGGAAAACGCGATTTTGAAAATAGTCAATTTGATATATGCGAGCTAATACAAGAAGTTATAAGAAAATGCAATGTAATGCTAGAAGAACACAATATCAAAGAAATTAGATTTGATAAAAAGAAAGAGGAAGTATATGCAGACGAATTCTATATAGAGCAAGTGTTTACAAATTATTTTACAAATGCAATAAAACATACAAAAGAGGTAAATGGAGAAAAATATATAGAAATAAAAATTGAAGAAAAATCAGATAAGGCAAGGATTTTTGTATTTAATACGGGAGATATAATTCCGGAAGATAAGATTGAAAAAATCTGGGGAAGATTCTACAAAGCTGATGAATCTAGAAATAGAGCAGATGGCGGAAGCGGAATTGGACTGGCTTTAGTAAAGGCAATTATGAATAACACAGACTCTGAATATGGAGTTACAAATGAAGAAAATGGAGTAAAATTCTATTTTGATATAAAAAAGAAGAAAGAGGAATAAGCTATGAATAATCAAGATGATCTAAGAAAAACTGTAAAAAATAAAACAAGCCAAAAGAAAAAAGGAAACAATAAAGCAATGCCAATATTGTTACTGCTAATTATAATAGTAGCAGTAATATTAATTGTGCGTAACGCAAAGGGAGACAGCAAAGTATCTGTGCAAGAAGTTACAAATTATAATTATTTTGTAGTAACAGTCAATGAAAAATCAGGAGTTATAGACAAAGAAGGAAAAATAATTATAAATCCAGAATATGATTCAATACAAATACCAAATCCAGAAAAGCCGATATTTGTGTGCTTGTATGATTATAACAGCGAAACAAGAGAATATTCATCAAAAGTCCTAAACGACAAGTCTGAGGAAATACTTAACAAATTTGATAATGTACAAGCAATATTAAACAATAATACCTCAATAAGCAATTCATATCAAACAACAATTTTAAAATATAAAAAAGACGGAAAATATGGACTACTAAAAATAAATGGTAAAAAAATAACTTCGGCAATTTATGATAATATCGAAACGCTAGAATATAAAGATGGAATTCTAAGAGTCAAAATAGATGAAAAATACGGGCTAATTGACCTTAACGGAAAAGAAATTGTAAAGCCAGAGTATAACTCGATTGTGGCAGATGGTTACTATGACAAAGAAACAAAATATGAAAAAGCAGGGTATATAGTAAACATCAAAACTAATGAAGGATACAGATATGGGTATATCAACAACAAAGGAAAACAGACACTAGATACAATATACACAAATCTAAAAAGAGTTACAGACATGGGAGATTCAGCAATTTACATGATTAATTATAAAAATGGAAAAGCTGGGCTTATGAAGGATTCTCAAACTGTAATAAAAAATGAATATGAAGATATAGAGATAGATTCACAAAATCAAATAGCATCACTTCAAAAAAACGGAAAAAAAGGAGTCTATGATTTATTAGGCAACATGATTTTGCCAATTCAATATGATGATATAATATTTGCAGGAAAATGCATAAATGCGTCTAAAGATGGAAAATTACAAGTATTTGATTTGGCAGGTGTAAACCAAAGTGAAAGCTCATATAGAAGCATAGTAAAACTTGAAAATACTCAATATAGTATAACAATCAATAAAAACAATCAATATGGAGTAATTGACTCTAATAAAGTAGAAGTAATAGAAAACAAATACTCATATATAGAATACGCATTCGACAACTATTTTGTAGTATCAAAAGATGGAATGGCAGGTCTAATTAATACAGACTCAAAAGAAATAATACCAGTAAATAAAAATGTAGTACAAAACATAAAAGGAACAAAAATAATACAGACAATCGATTCAAAATCAAAAGTAACAGAATTGTACAACAAATACATGCAAAAAGTAGCGGCACAAACAGATGCAAGAATTTATATAAAAGACAATTATATAGAAATGGTGTCAAAAGATAATATTGAATACTTTGACTTTGATGGAAATAAAAAAGAAGCAAAAGATATATTTGACAATAAAATATATGCCAAAGAGCAAAATGGAAAATGGGGATATGTTGATAAAAATGGAAATGTAGTTGTTGACTTCAAATATGACATGACAACAAATTTGAACAAATATGGTTATGGAGCTATAAAGTTAAATGATAAATGGGGAGTAATTGATCAAGATGGTAATGTTGTGAAAGATCCAACATATGAACTAACCAGCTACGAACCAAACTTTATAGGAGAATACTACGAAGTGAACAATGCTTATCAAATGACATATTTTTCAAACGAAACAAAATAAGGAGACTAAAATACAATGAATAAAATAATAGAGCTAGTGGACAAATGTGAAAAAGATGTGGAAAAAGAGTTCAAAAAAGCAGAGAAAATATGCGAATATAACAGCAATAAAGTGCTAAAAGCCTTTCAGGACAATGGTGTGTCAGAAGTAGATTTTGGAAGCACGACTGGGTATGGTTATGGAGATATAGGAAGGGAAAAAATAGAAAAAGTATTTGCACAAGTACTAGGCGCAGAAGATTGTTTAGTAAGAACACAATTTATCTCTGGAACTCATGCACTTACAGTTGCACTATTTGCTTTTCTAAGACCGGGCGATACCATGCTTAGCATAAATGGTAAGCCATATGATACACTAGACGAAGTAATAGGAATAACAGAAAATAAAAGCTCATTAAAATCTTTTGGAGTAAACTACGAACAAATTGAATTAGTGGACAACGATTTTGATTATAAAAAAATACAAGAAAGACTACAAAAATCAAAAGTAAAATTAATAGAAATCCAAAGATCAAAAGGTTATGCAATAAGAGAAAGCATAACACTTGATAAAGTTGAAAGAGTAATCAAAGCAATAAGAGAAATAGACAAAGAAGTAATCATTATGATAGACAACTGCTACTGCGAATTTGTTGGAACAAGAGAACCATTGGAAGTTGGAGCAGATGTAATAGTTGGTTCACTAATTAAAAACCTAGGTGGTGGAATGGCTCCAAATGGAGCCTACATAGCAGGAAGAAAAGATTTAGTGGAACTTGCTGCAGAAAGACTTACAGTACCGGGCGAAGGAAGAGAAGTAGGTCCAACCCTTGGAATAAATAGACAATTTCTATTAGGATTATTCTTAGCACCATCAGTAGTAAAAGCTAGTATAAAAACAGCAATATTAACAAGCAAAGTACTAGAAGAATTAGGTTATGAAGTTATGCCTAAATATGATGACCCAAGAGCTGATATTGTGCAAACAATAAAATTCTGCGACAGAGAAAAACTAATATTATATTGTCAAGGAATACAAAAAGGATCACCAATAGATTCAAATGTATTGGCAGAACCAAGTGATATGCCAGGATATGACGATCAAGTAATAATGGCATCAGGAAGCTTTACACAAGGTTCATCAATAGAATTATCTTGTGATGCACCATTAAGAGAACCTTACGTTGCATTCCAACAAGGTGCATTAACATACGAATATGGAAAATTAGGACTAGTGCAAGCATTAACTTATTGTATAGAAAAAGATGAAAATTTTTTCTTAAACAAATAGAAAGGACGAAAAAAGTGAGAATCGCAGTAATAGGTGGAGGACCAGCTGGAATGATGGCAGCTATATCTGCTAGCCAAAATCAAAATGAAGTATATCTTTTAGAAAAGAATAGCAAATTAGGGAAAAAATTACTAATAACAGGAAAAGGTAGATGCAATATTACAAGCAGTTTAGATATACATGAATTCATAGCAAACATTCCGGGAAATGGCAGTTTTTTATATAGTGCATTTAATAATTACACAAACCAAGATATAATAGAATTTTTAAAGAAAAATGGAGTGGCTGTAAAAGAAGAAAGAGGAAACAGAATATTCCCAGTATCAGACAAATCAATAGATGTGTTAAATGCTTTTACAAAAGAGCTAAACAAAAAACAAGTAAAAATAAAATTCGATGCAAAAGTGACAGGAATAGAAGTAGAAAAAAACAAAGTAAAAGCAGTTACTTACATAGACAAAAATAATGAAAACAAAAAACTGTTAGTAGATAAAGTGATTCTTGCGACAGGAGGAAAAACATATTCTGCAACAGGTTCAACAGGAGATGGATACGAGATTGCAAAAAAATTAGGTCACACAATAACAAAAATAAGACCATCACTAGTACCTCTAACAGCGTCAGGAGAATCACTTAACATCTGCCAGGAACTACAAGGTTTAAGCTTAAAAAATGTTTCGATGAAGCTAATAAATTTAGAGAACAAAAAATCAATATATGAAGACTTTGGAGAAATGCTATTCACACATTTTGGAGTATCAGGCCCAATGATTTTAAGTTCTTCAGCGCACTTATTACAATATAAAAATGTAGACAACTTATTAGCTCAAAGCAAAATACAATTACAAATAGACCTAAAACCGGCACTATCATTAGAAAAACTGGACTTAAGATTACAAAGAGATTTCGCACAAGAAAAAAATAAAGATTTTAAAAACAGCTTGAACAATTTGCTACCACAAAAATTAATTGCAGTCATAGTGGAGAAGTCAGGCATAAAGCCAAACAAGCAGGTAAATGAAATAACCAAAGAAGAAAGACTAAGACTTGCAAACTTACTAAAAGAATTCAAAATAATCATATCAGGCTTCAGACCTCTGGATGAGGGAATAATAACATCAGGGGGAATAAACATAAAAGAAATAAATCCAAAAACAATGGAATCAAAAATAATAGAAGGATTATATTTTGCAGGAGAAATAATAGATGTTGACGCATACACAGGCGGATTCAATTTGCAAATAGCATATTCAACAGGCTACACTGCAGGAAATAATGTGTAAAAAATTATGAAAGATATAGAATTTAAAACAATAGAAAAAGAGAACTCTGCTGAAATAGTAGAAAAGAAATCTAGATTTATTGCCAATATTTACAACGTTGAAAGCAAAGAAGAAGCAGAAGAAAAAATAAAACAAATAAAAAAGAAATATTATGATGCAAAACACCACTGTTTTGCATTTAGTATTATAGAAGAAAATGGAATTACTCAAAAAAGTAGTGATGATGGAGAACCTTCAGGAACAGCAGGAGCACCGATACTAAACATCATAAAAAGTAACAATCTTCAAAACGTAGTAATCATTGTTACTAGATACTTTGGAGGAATACTTTTAGGAACTGGAGGACTAACCAGAGCATACTCAGAAGCTGCTGGAAAAGTAGTAGAACAATCTGAACTAATACAAAAAGAACCAGGAATGGAAGTAGAACTAGAAATAGACTACAACGACAATGAAAAATTCAAATATTATTGTCAAAAAAACAATGTCAACATAATTAAAATAGAATATACTGAAAATATATTATATAAAATAGAACTAAATGAAAAAGAATATAAAAAAATAGAAGAAAGAAATAAAACGAATAATAAACAATTGGATATTAATATAAAAAATATTAAACTAAAATGTCGAAAATATGTGAAAAAAGTAGGATAATGGACGATAAAAACTGGAAAAGTTTCCCAAATCTATTGCAAAAATGACAAAAAGCATATATAATATGAATTGTAAAAAATTTACAGTACTATTAAGTATAGGGGGAACGAAAGAGTGAAAGAAAAAATCACAGTTTTAATCTCAGACGATAATGTGGAGTTCGCAAATACATTATCAAGCTACTTAGAAAAGGACGAGGAGATAGTAATAATTGGTAGAGCAAAAGATGGAGAAGAAGCTCTAGAAATGATTACTGCGATGAGACCAGACATTGTTCTATTAGATGTTATTATGCCACATCTAGATGGATTAGGAGTATTAGAAAGACTAAATACAATGAATCTAGACCGTCGTCCAATTTGTATAATGCTTTCAGCAGTGGGACAGGACAAAATAACCCAAAAAGCAATATCATTAGGAGCACAATATTATGTGGTAAAACCTTTTGATATAGAAGTACTAATACAAAGAATAAAAGAAATAAAATATTATCTACCAAAAGAAAAAGCAACATACGTAATAAGAGAGCCAAAAGCACAATATATTGATATACCAAGACAAGAAATGAAAAACGAAGATAGCTTAGAAGCATTAGTAACAAATGTAATTCACGAGGTAGGCGTACCTGCACACATCAAAGGTTATCAATATTTAAGAGAGGCTATAATGTTGGTAGTAAATGATATAGATATTATCAACCAAATTACAAAACAGCTATATCCGGAAATTGCAGCAAAATATCACACTACACCAAGCCGTGTAGAACGTGCAATTCGTCATGCAATAGAAGTTGCGTGGGGAAGAGGCGAGCAAGCAGCAGTAGAAAACATATTTGGTTATACAGTTTCTGCTAGCAAAGGCAAACCAACAAACAGCGAATTTATCGCAATGATAGCTGACAAATTAAGATTAGAAATAAAAACTGCATAAAAAAAGAAACATCCTCACAAGCTTTGCTTGTGAGAATTATATATTTACTGCAAAGTAAAATATATAACTATAAAATTTCTTAAAATAAAGCAAATAGACAAATAAAAAACACATCTGTAATTGCCCTTTGCGATGTGTTTTTCATACCAGAGGAGCAAACCACGTTTGTGGTTTCTCATTTTCTATTTCTATAATACACGCATAAGTAAACTTTGTCAATGTTTTAGGTTTATTCAGCCAAATTTTCTAAACCAAATTCTATAATTTGATTTACAACACTATTAAAGCTTATATTATTTTTTTCAGCAAGTTCACTTATTTTATCAAATGTTTTTCCACTAATTCTGATTGTCCTTGTAATAGTGTCATCGCGCTTCAAAGAATTTACAATTTTTAATTTTTCCATATCTATCACCTACAATATAGTGTACACAAAAATAATTTTATTATAAGTGTACAAAAATGTGTACAAAAATAAAAAAGTATGTTATACTGTAAAATAACGGGAAGGAGGAAAAAATTTGGAGGAGGATGGAAAAATAAATATAATAAGGAGTTTTTATATGAAAAAAGTAAAATGGGTAATTATTTTGCTAGTGATAGTTTGTATGTTTTTTTTATTTGAGCTGAAAGTATACGCATCAGAAGATGAAATTGCAAATATTATGAAGAAAATACCGGACACGATTGAATTAAATGATTCTACAGAAATGACTATAGAAGACAAATTGGCTGAGATATCGATTCCAGAGGAATATGAACTTAGAATTCTCTCGAGGGATAATTATTGGAGTACGCAAGTAGGACTTAAGCTAAAGAATGAATCTGCAAGCCAATACTTAGCAACAAAAGTTATAAGAATAGAACGTACATGTGATTTGGTAGAAGAAATTTTAAAAATAATGCCAAATGAAATAAAAATAGATATATTGGAAATAGAATATAGTGATGATGATTATAAAAAAGCAAATAACTTGATAAAAAATGAACTAAATAAATACTTAGAACAAAAAGGAATATCTTTAAATGAACTAAAAAATAAAAACATTGAAATAGAAACTTATATAAATCCTTTATATTCTGAGAAACGGGGTAAAGTTTGCTTATACGTATATTAAATATAATAGAAGTATTGTTGCTGAAAGTAAGAAAAATATACATGTAATTTATAACAATAGCGATCGAATTAATGAAAAAGATGAAGAATATATAAAGAATTTAAAAATAACTAGTAAAGGATATTACGAAGTTGGATTAGACTATGGTATTGATTTTAGTAATGAAGAAATGTGGAACAACTTTTTTTCATATTTAGAAGAAATATATATAAAACAAATAGGAAATCAAAATTTAAAGTTAAAGGTAGAGTGTGGTGCAGGAGATAAACCTGGATTAAATTTATGGACAGGTGACGGAGGAACTTATATAGGAATATTTAAAGATGATATTTTATATGATATCAGATGCTTGGGAAATGAATGTACGGTACCTGTTATAAATATACCAAGTACAATAAAAGATGAAGAGATAAACAATTATGTAATTAAGGAAATTGTAAAGTATTATCCGGATTTTGGAAATAATATATATGATATATCAAAAGGAACTGGAGAAATGAATATTCTTGATGGATATACGGTGAAAACAACTGAGGGAATAGATAGTTATATAATAATAAGGAAGAATACAAAAAATATGATAGAAGATAGTAAAACAAATGTGAGAATAGAAGGACATATTGAGTATATCGAAGAGGGGACACAACTTATAGTAAAAGAAATAAGTAATGGTGAGTGTTATAACTATATAAGAAAACAATTAGAAAATAAATCAGAGAAATTTAAAATATATGACATTTCATTAAGAAAAAATAGTCAAGAAATACAACCAAATGGAATTGTAAAAGTCAGTTTGCCAATACCGGATTTCTTTGATTACAATAAGTTGGTAGTGTATAAAGTTGGAAATGAAGAAATAAAAGAATGTGATATAGAAATAGAAGATGGTTTTGCTATATTTGAAACTGACTATCTTTCAACATATATTTTAGCTGAAAAAAGTGAATTAGATGATAATATGAATGAAAATGAAACAAGTAATATTGAACATATATTGGATGATACACCAAAGACGGGAGAAAATAATATAAGTTATGTTATTAGCTTTATAGTTGCACTTGTATCAGTGCTTGGAATTGTTGTTACAAAAAGAATATAAGTTATATAATAAAGGATAGAATGGGTAAACATTATAAACATAGTATCTTTAGTAGAGTACTTATAGTAATATTTTCGCTAATTTGCCTAGGTGTAGTAGCAATAACAACAAAGAATATGATACTTGAACAAAAAGAAAATAAAGAAATAAAAGAAACATCTAATGTGCTGAAAAACATAAAAGTTGAATGTATAGAAGAAAATAATACCAGTCAAAGAAGTCTAAAAATAAGAGAGTTAAGAAAAGAATGGGATGATGTAGTGGGATGGTTGGAGATAAGTGGAACAAGAATAAATTATCCAGTATGCCAATCAAATGATAATAATTTTTATCTAAATCATACATTCAAAAAAGAGAAAAATAAAAGCGGTTCGTTATTTTTGGATGCAAATAACTGTGTTGAAAGAAATGGTGGCAATCTAATTATATATGGACATAGAAATAAGTACGGTCTTATGTTTGAAGATTTAATTAAATATAAAGACATAGATTTTTGGAGACAAAATAAAATAATTAGGTTTACAACAGAAATAAGAGATGAAAAATATGAGATATTTGCAGTTATAAAAACAAAAGTTTATTATCAAGATGAAAAGGATGTTTTTAAATATTACAATTATAGTAATATTAAAAATAAGACACAATATGACGAATATATAACAGAAATAAAAAAACTATCATTGTATGATACAGAGATAGATGTAAAGTATAATGACGAAATAATAACGCTATCAACATGTGAATATTCACAAAAAAACGGAAGATTTGTAGTTGTTGGAAGAAGAATTAAAGAGTAATAAAAAAACACATCTGTTAACTTTGACGAGTCAGATGTGTTAAAACATTTTACTTAGCAAACCACGTTTGTAGTTTCTTAAATTTATAATTATTATAAACGAATAAGTAAAAGTAGTCAACTAGGAGTTTTTTTAGTATAAAAATGTCGAAAAGTTACAAAAATAAATTTGTTTAAATACTAGACAAATGAGTTAAAATATACTATACTGGAAACATAGAAAATGAGAATAAGCGGAGTGCGTTGCCACCTTAAATACAAACCTCTACGACTATTGTTGTAAGACTGATATATGGAGGTGGTGCCATATGATAGAAAATGCATTATTAATGATTATTGAATTACTTTTCTGTGGAATTGTAGGAGTAACTATCATAAATATTGTTTTAGTGAGCATCATCTATTGGTTGCTACATAAACAATAAAAAATAACCATTCTGCTTTGACGAGGGAATGGTTATTATCAAACTTTCGGCAACCACTTTCGTGGTTTCTCATTTTCTATTTCTATTATACACGCATAAGTAAACTTTGTCAATATTTTGTAAAAATTTAGACATGATGACTGTATTTTAATTTTGTTGCTTGCCCACCTCTTATATGTCTTTCAGCCTTATTTTCATCTAAAATAATTCTGACCTCAGAAGCGAGAGAAGGGTTTATTTTTAATAATCGTTCACTAACATCCTTGTGTACCGATGTTACTTTTCGTAACGGTAGAATTTATATCTTCAAAATTAGTAATTACTGTAGGTTGACTTCCAATTTCATTTAATAATTTTAGTCTTACTTCTACATTCGAATCACTATCAACTTCTATTACATCTATTATTGTTTTTAACATTGCATTTGTAATTGTTTCATTATTTAATACATCATCAACTGTACTTATTGTTTTTGCTAGTTCTTTTTCTAATACATCTTTTTCTTTTATTTCTGATGTAATTAGTTTTAATTCTCGCTCTAGTCTTGCAATATCTTCATTTAATGGATTTGTATATTGTTTTAATTCTTGTATATTGATTACTTCATTTTGGAACATTTCCATATATTTTTGCTTTTTTACTGTTACTTTTTCTATTTCTTTTAATAAACTTTCTTCACTTCTTTCGTTACTTTCTCTTAATGCTGTTATTTTTTCAAACTCTTTTTCAACTGCTTTCATAAAATTCTTTTTATTAGAAATTATACTTTTTAAATATTCTTTAATTGCATTTAATAGTTCTTCTTCATCTATTACTGTTGTGTTAGGGCAATGGTTTACACCCATCGAATTTCTTCCGCTACATACCCATCTTATATATTCTGGTCCATCAGTCGTATATTTTCTTTTTATTCTTCTAAACGAATAACCACAATGTTTGCAATATATAAGTGTACTAAATACATATTCTGTTTTTTCGCGTTTACTATTTAGTTTAAATTCATTTGACCTCTGTGCTAAAATGTCTTGTGCTCTATTAAATAATTCATCCGATATAATTCTCATTTCTGGCTTTTCTACTATAATCCATTCATCTTCTGGTAAATCTTTTCTTGTTCCTGTTATAAAGTCTGTAATTTCGGATTTCTTATTTGTGATTCTACCTGTGTATATTGGATTTTTAAGCATTCTTACAATAGAAGTTTGTACCCATTTTGATTTTGTTTTTTTAGTTCTTATTCCTTTATCATTTAATTCCCAAGCGATTTTTGTTGTTCCCATTCCTTTATACACATAGCTTTCAAATATTTCTTTAACTATTTTGGCTTCTTCTTCATTTATTTTTAAGATATATTTTTCATCTGGGATCTTATCATAACCAAATACTAAATTAGGAACTCGTCCTTTTTTGGCTGTAATATCCTTCCCAAATTTAACTCTTTTAGACATATTAGCACTCTCTTGTTGTGCCATTGCACCTAAAATAGTTAGTATAAATTCAGAACCACCTTCCATAACTTCGCCATTATTTAAGAAGTCTACTTGTATTCCATAAGATTTTAATTCTCTTATACTTTGTAATAAATCTACTGTATTTCTTGCAAAACGACTTACATCTTTTACGACAACTCTTTCAAATTTATGTGCTTTTGCATCTTGCATCATTGCTTGAAATTGTTTTCTGTGTTTTATTTGTTTTCCAGAAATTCCTTCATCTGCATATAGCTTGTACAACTCATAACCATTCTTCTTTGTGAATTCATTAAAAAACTCTATCTGTTTTTCAAGAGAATCAATTTGTGCTTCTTTTTCAGTTGATACTCTACAATATGCTGCGATTTTCATAACATCACTACTTTCTTTTTAGTTATTATATTTTCAGTATCTTTAATTTCGTTCTGTTACATTGTAGCATATTGATATTGTTTTTGCAATACTTAAACACAAAAAAGCTATTCTTGTTCCAAGAATAGCTATAATCTCTATAATTAGTTTTATCTTTCCAATTCATTTTTTGCGTTATGAGAATTTTGAAAAGTATTTACATTAGTATAGTCAAATTTTATATTTTTATTGTTTTCAGCTAAATTATATGCTAGTACCCCTGCAAATGCTTGTACTATTTGTTCTTCAGTATTAGGATTAAAAAATGTAATATTCAAGGCTTTCTTCAAAATTCTCACCTTCCTTCTTTTCAATACTATTAATAAAGTTATAAAAATATTACTAAAATAAAAAAATTCACTTTGACTTAACAAAGTGATTATCTTGCATATACATTTGAACTTTTTATGCTACTTGCTTTTACAACATTTCTTACAACTCTCGGTACATCTTTTGTAACATTTATTCCTCTTTTCAAGACTAAATTACTAGAGTTCTTATCATATTGATATATAGATCTATTCCATTTAGCAAAGGCAATATCTAACATTTCATATTTTGTTGATAAAAACTTATTATCTTTTTTCAACAATTCAAGTAAAGCATAATATTCTTCAATAACATTACTTTTTCTTTTTCTAATATAAGTTTTATTATACTCTTTATTATATTCAGCTTTTTTCTGCATTGACTCTTTATGCCTTGTTTCTTTTTCTTTAGTATATCTTGAATCTTTTTGTATTACTTGAGAGATATAGCTTTGTGAAACTCCAACAAGTTCTGCAATACTCTCTTGTTTCTTGTGGTCTCCAAAATACATTTGTAAAATTTCTTCTTTTTTAGTCATTTTAACCTCCTTTCCTTACTTATATTTTTTACTTGCACTTTTTTAGATACAAAAATACCATATAAAGTACAATATGTAATTTATAAATAATATTTGACAATCATAAATATTTAGTGTAATATATTATTATAGATAAAGTATTAGTTTCACCTTAAATTTACCGCTAATTACCTGTTATTTGGAAATAACAATAATGTAAAGCAAAGTAATATATTATGCATAATAATAGATTACAATATAAGTATATTGTAATATATTGTAGTTGTCAATAGATTACAATATAATATTTAAAATATTTTTAAAGATAGGAGAAAATTATGAAAATGAATTTAGAATATGGTTTTAATAATGAATCAATGCCAAAATTTAGAGAATATGAAATAAAATTAATTAACAATATTAAATATGTTGTTCCTAAAACTTTAGAAAAACAAATTTCAAACTATTCTTTAATTGATTTTGATGATTATAAAGAAAATGATAAACCACTAATTGATTTTATAAATTTAGGAAAATTATCTTTAGAAGAAACAGAAAATACTGATAAATTATTACTTGAATATGTAAATCAATATGGACTTTTAGGATTTATTCACGATTTCCCAGTAAATAGATATTACACATTAGACAAGGAAATACTATTAAAAGAATTTAATTATATAAATAATAAAGACTACTTTACTACAATAAAACTAATTGAATATTTTAAAATATTCTTTCCTACTACTACTGATAAAGAAATAGAAGAGTTAATAGAAAAAATAAATAAATTCATTTATGAGCATAGTATGGAAAAATTTATCTCTCCAGAAATTAATAACTTACTTTACCAAAATGAAAAATATTATGAACAAGTAGAGATGATTATAAAATATGCACAATTTATGTATAACACATTAAAAGAATTAAGCAAAGCTAATGATGAATATATAGATGTAAGTGAAATAAATAAATTAGAATCTAATCATATAAGAGTTAATTTAGAATATGACGGACTAACAATACATATTAGAAGTTTAAAAGAATACATAGATGAGGACTTCAAATTATATGCAATACAAGAAAAGAAATATTTAAAATTCTGTAAGCATTGTGGAAAAGCATTTATTGCAAATAACCCAAAAGCACTATATGATACATTTAGTTGTAAAAACCAAGAAAATGTTTATAATAGTAGAGCAAGATTAAGTTCAAATGTAATAAAAACAAAAGATGGACTAACTGTAAAAGTAACACCAAGTGAAGAATTATCTAACGAAATAATAAAAAAAATTAAAAAGAAAAAATAATAATTTGTATAAAGAGAGTTGCTATACTCTCTTATTTTATGCAAATACGCACAAAATATAAACCTGTTTATACTCATTTATAAGGAATTAAAACAAGTATTATTTAAAAACAAAATTTTATATAATTCAAATGGTTGTAAAATGAGTAATAGGAGGTGGATATATGAGTGCAATAGACAGATTATATTCTATCAATAATAAAACTGTTAAGAAATCAATTAACATTGATGATAGTTTATACAAAAAACTAATGAAATTTACTAAAAAGAACTATGACGCAACATTTAGTGAAGTTATGAATGTGTGCATAGAAGAATATGTATATGAAAATAATCCTTCCTTTTATGAAAAGCCAGAAAATGAAACAGTTACATATAGAAGTATTATGATTAGAAAAGAAAATTTA
>OGOG01000824.1_pt1 | contig 33282 bp, 40 predicted proteins | sample 1552581 | NCBI WGS metagenome assembly OGOG01 (sample SAMEA2580152, study PRJEB22360) | human gut metagenome | biome: human gut; feature: human-associated habitat; material: faeces | place: Denmark | collected 2008/2010 | reverse complement strand
CGTCAAAAACAGAGGCGTCTGTTTTTTTGATAAATGTGTTAAAAGCACCGGCTTTGATTAGCTGGTGCTTTTTTACTATGTTTTTATTCCATATCTTTGGTTAGTTACAAATAAAATTCGTACGTTTGTAAAATTATAAAATAGAAAAGAATGACAATGAACATACCTGTTATCTTTCAATTTTTAAAAGACCTCGCTGCAAACAATAACCGGGAGTGGTTTAATGAACATCGGGAAGAGTATGAAATAGCCCGTGCAGAGTTTGACAATCTATTGAGCGCCATTATTTCGCGTATCTCCTTGTTCGATGAAAGTATCAGGGGAGTCCAAGCCAAAGACTGTACTTATCGTATTTACCGTGATACCCGTTTCTCATTGGATAAAACTCCTTACAAAATTCATTTTGGCGGATATATCAATGCAAAAGGCAAGAAGTCCAATCATTGTGGATATTATGTCCACCTCCAAAACGACTCATGCATGTTGGCAGGAGGAAGCCTTTGTCTGCCTTCTGACATTCTGAAAGCAGTGCGACAATCCATCTATGACAACATAGATGAATACAGAGCGATAGTAGAAGATCCTTCCTTCAAAAAATATTTCCCAGTAGTTGGCGAAGATTTTCTGAAGACCGCTCCCAAAGGATTCCCAAAAGATTTCAAATACATTGATTATCTAAAGCCTAAAGAATTTACGTGTGCCCATCTTGTACCTGATACGTTCTTTTTCGCTCCTGACCTGATGGAAAAAGTGGAGGATGTCTTCCGGCAATTCAAACGTTTTTCAGACTTTATCAATTTCACAATAGATGATTTTGAATAATATCAGTCATTAATAATAACTTAATAACTTTACATTTATGGTAGTAGATACATTAGAAAACCTTGAAAAATACACATCATTAAACCCATTATTTGTACAGGCTATCGATTTTATCCGTTCTCACGATCTACACACCATGGAGATGGGTAAAACCGAATTGCAAGGTAAGAACTTGGTGGTTAACATCGCGCTGACTACTCCTAAAACGAAAGAACAGGCCAAACTTGAAACTCATAATAAATTTATCGATATTCAGATACCACTGTCTGCAACAGAAATCATGGGCTATACTCCTGCTAAATATTGTATTCCGGCCGATGTTCCTTATAATGAAGACGATGACATAACCTTCTTCGAAGGTGCAGCCGAAGCTTATATCCCTGTCAAACCGGGAATGTTTACCATCTTCTTTCCGGAAGATGGACATGCACCAGGCATTAGTTCGGAGGGTGTAAAGAAAGTGATAATTAAAGTGAAAGCATAAAACAAACTCATTCAGATATGGAAAAGACACTTAATCTGATCAAAAACGATCCTTGGCTTGAGCCATATGCCGATGCCATCACCGGCCGTCACCAACATGTTATTGAAAAAGAAGCCGAACTTACCAACAATGGTAAACAAACCCTGTCAGATTTAGCTTCCGGCTACTTGTATTTCGGATTACATCGCACGGACAAAGGATGGGTATTCCGTGAATGGGCACCCAACGCCACTCACATTTATCTTGTAGGTACATTTAATAATTGGGAAGAGAAAGAAAAGTACAGCCTGAAACGCCTAAAAAATGGAAATTGGGAAATCAAATTACCTGCAGATGCATTGCATCACGGTGATCTTTATAAACTTATAATTTACTGGGAAGGTGGTCAGGGAGAACGCATTCCGGCATGGGCTAATCGTGTAGTACAGGATGAAAACACAAAAATATTCAGTGCCCAAGTATGGAATCCTGAAAAACCTTTCAAGTTCAAAAAGAAAGTCTTTAAACCCTCTACGGATCCATTGCTGATCTACGAGTGCCATATTGGTATGGCCGAACAGGAAGAAAAAGTAGGAACGTACAAAGAATTCCGTGAAAAGATACTGCCGCGTATCGCAAAAGCAGGATACAACTGCATACAAATTATGGCCATCCAAGAGCATCCCTATTACGGAAGCTTCGGCTATCACGTATCCAGTTTCTTCGCCCCCTCTTCTCGCTTTGGTACCCCCGAGGAATTAAAAGAACTGATTGATGCTGCGCACAGTATGGGTATAGCCGTTATTATGGATATCGTACATTCGCATGCAGTAAAGAACGAAGTGGAAGGTTTAGGTAATTTTGCCGGTGACCCTAACCAATATTTCTATCCCGGTGGTCGTCGTGAACACCCTGCATGGGACTCACTTTGTTTTGACTATGGAAAAAATGAAGTGATACATTTCCTGTTGTCCAATTGCAAATACTGGTTGGAAGAATTCAATTTCGATGGTTTCCGTTTCGATGGAGTCACATCTATGCTCTATTATAGTCATGGATTAGGAGAAGCTTTCTGCAATTATGGAGATTACTTCAACGGGCATCAGGATGACAATGCCATATGCTACCTGACACTGGCCAACGAGCTGATACATCAGGTAAAGCCGAAAGCAATCACTATTGCAGAAGAAGTTTCCGGGATGCCGGGGCTTGCTGCTAAAGTAGAAGACGGTGGTTATGGTTTCGACTATCGCATGGCCATGAACATCCCTGATTATTGGATCAAAACCATTAAAGAAAAGATTGACGAAGACTGGAAACCATCCAGTTTGTTTTGGGAAGTTACTAATCGCCGGCAAGATGAAAAGACCATTTCCTATGCCGAAAGTCACGATCAGGCTTTAGTAGGTGATAAAACGATTATTTTCCGTCTGATAGATGCCGACATGTACTGGCACATGCAGAAAGGTGATGAAAACTATACTGTCAACCGTGGCATAGCACTCCACAAAATGATTCGTCTGTTGACGGCATCTACTATCAACGGAGGATACTTAAATTTCATGGGCAATGAATTCGGACATCCGGAATGGATCGATTTCCCACGTGAAGGAAACGGTTGGTCATGTAAGTATGCCCGTCGTCAGTGGGATCTGGTTGACAATAAGAATCTGGCATATCATTACCTCGGTGATTTCGACGAAGAAATGCTAAAAGTAATCAAGAGTGTGAAAAACATTCAGGCTACGCCCGTACAGGAAATCTGGCATAACGATGGCGATCAAATATTAGCATATCAACGTAAAGATCTGGTATTCGTATTCAACTTCAATCCCAAGCAATCCTTTACCGACTATGGATTCCTCGTGGCACCGGGTGCATATGAAGTAATACTGAATACGGATAATCCCGCATTTGGAGGCAACGGCTTATCTGATGACACTGTCACTCATTTTACGATCCCTGATCCACTTTACAAGAAAGAAAAGAAAGAGTGGGTTAAACTTTATATTCCCGCACGCACGGCAATGGTATTAAGAAAGAAGAAATAATAGAAGTATCTATTTTATAATAGAAGAACCGCTCTAGCTTTAAAACAGGAGCGGTTCTTTCTCTTTTTATCAAAAATGTTCTTAATGCACTTTAGAAGCAGGTTCATAGGGAATGGTAAACCAAAATTCGGAGCCTATTCCTGAAGTAGAATTCACTCCGATTGTCCGCACATTTTTTTACAATTGTTTCGCAAATAGAAAGTCCCAACCCGGTACCTTGTATAAAAGAATTTGATTTCACGAATCTTTTAAATATCTCTTTTTGCTTCTCCGGTTCTATCCCCTTACTAGTGTCTTTCACATAGAAATAGAGCTTAATTTCTTTTTCGATTAAACGGTATCCTAACCAGATACTTCCTTTCTCCGTAAACTTATCAGCATTGGTAAGGAAGTTTATTAATACTTGCGACAAACGTTCCTTGTCTGTATGAATATAGAAAATTAGACGTAGCTATGATATTCTTGCATATCAAGTTCCAGTTATCAGTTGTCCCGGGACGTAACACACGTACTTCCGTTTGGAAAGCATTGAGACTATTTTTATCTATCGTTCTGTAATAATCCAGCAGTTTCTTACGGTCATCCGGATGTACATTATCATATTTTCCGATTATGTATTTCAGATCGATCATCTTCGTTTCTCCCATATTCTCATACCATTGTTGAATGGCATATCCTTTTTGGGTAGAAAGGTTATATCTAGCGTAACCTACTTTGGCATAATTAGAAATCGTATGAAAAAACTGTTCGAAACTCCAGATTTGCTTTTCCATGCTCGCTTTCTCGGTATTACCTATATTATGCAGATATATCCAAAAAATGTGCCCGAATAATTATATAGCAGTGCTATTTTAGTATACTTCTCCTTTTGTCCCATACCTTTTCAGTTTGGTAATAATTATTTTCTCTAACCTTACTGTGATAAAAGGAATGTGTAAACTCCACAATCTCTCTGTTACGTACACTTCCTTTGATGCCATCAGGAATATTGGGATTTTGATAAAGGTTGATACCTCTTACATCCTCCTTCTTATCAATTCAATACCGAATATTTTTCCCGTATTAGGATGTGGGATACGCGCACGAATATCCATCCATACATCCTGTTGAGGAAGACATAAAGGGAGCGTTTGGTTGAATAATTGTCTGGAAAAGAGTTTTTGTGTTGCTATTGTAAAGTCATCTCTATAGTCTTGACGAATTAAACTCTGAAAATCCTCAAAATGAATGGACTGTTCCTTCAATCCCAACAAATCACAAATAAAATCAGAGCATAGGCACTCTTGTTGTTTTATGTCAGCTTCCCACCATCCAATGACTATTCCTGGGGATTTTTAATATACCAAAATTAGCAACGATCAAAATATAAACAAAAGAAACCGCCACATGTGGTATCTTTAGTTCATTTGCCATCAACTGATATAGATGTTTACGATGTGGTAAACCTATATTTATATGAAGCATCAGACAGTGAATGATAGTAGATATGACGTACACGCGTAAAAGCATATATTTACTTCTTTCATTGATCGCGTCCACAAACTTGTGGTATGCGCTTAACATGAAGGAGAAATGGACTGTATGTACTCCTCTTGTACAGAGAATAAAGAAAAAGGTAGGTTTTCGCTCGGTAATGAATTATGAAAGAATGTGCTGGTAAGCCTTGTATCTGACGAAGAATAATTTGGATAAAAGTACGATAAGAATATCTGCTTTCAAAAAATACCCTCGTTACGAAGAAAATCATAACGAGGATAAATCTTAATTTCCGAGACTCTAGATAATAGTCTCATTAATTGTATATAAACTAACTAATATTTATTTCATACTTTCTTGAACTTGCGTAAGCATCTTCTTTATTTCAGGTCTCTCTGGAGATAAAGTTGTAGCTTCCTGCAAATAATCATTTGCTTTCTTAAAGTCGGCATCAGCCTTGGCTTTCTCTGCAGCATATTTATCGGCATCTGAAGCCAAAGGTGCGGCTTTCTTCAAAATATCTGCACCATTATTAAAGAATAACACACCTAAACTATACAACGCATCGGTCTTCCATTTTTTACTGCTTAAAGTAGTAACTTGTTTGTAGTTCTCTTCTGCCTTTTCAATATTTCCTGTTTTTTGGAATTTCTGTCCCTCTTTCAAGTAATAAATGGCATAAAGTTTCTCAAGAGTTTTATTGCCCGGAACAGCTTTTAAACCAGCTTCAAGGGTCTCGACATATTCTGGATTCTTCTTTAAATCTTTCAAAGCACCAGCCTTACCAATATATGCATTGGCTAGATTGTAGTTTTTTTGGATAGCAATGTCAAAATACTTGGCAGCATCCGCATATCTTTTGGTCTTATCAGCGCAAACGCCACAATTATAGGCTGTTACTGAATCTGTACCATTCGTTTGCTTCAGATAGGAATCATACTTTGTGAAAGCGACCTCATAGTTTTTGGCGTTTAGGGCATCGTTTCCTTCTTTCTTTAATTGACTCGGGTCTGTTTGGGCAAAAATACTACCTGTGACGCAGCACAGAGCAACTAAAATACTAAATTTCTTCATGGTTTTTATGTGTTTTTTAATTGTTTATCGTCCAAATGTAACAAGAAATGGATAGACTTACAAAGCTATTTGTATTTTTATAGGCTCTTTCACACAACGCAACATACGTTTTTTTATCCTTATCGTTTTCGGGTAATGTTAGTAAAAAGTAAACATCTTTAAAGACCGATCAAATCAACCCTAATATTGTTATCACCAAAAAATCAAGGATAACATCATGAAAAAAAAGATAGTACTATTTAAAACAGATGTTTCCAGCAGTTTGCCTTTACAATTTGCAGATGAAGGCATTCGCGCTGGCTTCCCCTCTCCTGCCCAAGATTATATGGAACAAGCTATTGATTTGAACAAGGAAATAGTTAAACATCCGGCAAGTACATTTTATGGTCGGATCGTAGGTGATTCCATGCGTGGAGACGGAATAGAAGAAGGTGACATTCTCGTCATCGATAAATCACTGGAATTGGTGGATGATGATTTAGCAGTGTGCTTTATAGATGGAGAATTTACAGTAAAGCGGGTTCGACTTGAAACGGATGCAGCGTGGCTCGTCCCATCAAATTCAGAATATCCACCGATTAAAGTTACCAAAGACAATAACTTCATTGTATGGGGCGTTGTTACATACACTATAAAAAAGAACCGGAGGAAAAGATAATGTTTGGACTTGTCGATTGCAATAACTTTTATGCATCTTGCGAACGGGCATTCAACCCGTCATTAAACGGTAAACCGGTTGTGGTGCTATCAAACAATGACGGATGTGTAATAGCCAGAAGTAACGAGGCAAAGGTAATTGGCATCAAAATGGGTGTCCCGGCTTTTCATATCAAAGAATTAGTGCATACCCACAATGTGAAGGTATTTTCCTCGAACTATGCCCTGTACGGAGATATGTCGGTAAGGGTAATGTCCATACTGACAGAACAAGTACCCGAAATCGAAATTTATTCGACAGACGAAGCATTTATCCTGTTAGAAGGTATTCGCAATTTGACAAACGTAGGAACAAATATTGTGAATAAAGTAACACAAGGAACGGGTATACCGGTTTCCCTAGGAATCGCTCCCACTAAGACATTGGCCAAGATCGCAAATAAATTTGCAAAGAAATATCCTGCATACGATAAAGTATGCATTATCGATACGGAGGAAAAACGAATCCGTGCATTGCAACTTACCGAAATCACCGACGTATGGGGCATCGGCAAAAAGCAGGCTTCCAAATTGGGACAGCAGGGGGTAAAAACGGCTTATGACTTTACACAGATATCCGGTACATGGGTACGGAAGAATATGACTGTTGTAGGCGAACGTACTTGGAAAGAGCTTAAAGGCATATCTTGTATCGATATGGAAAAGGCGCCTCCCCCAAAAAAGCAAATATGTACATCGAGAAGTTTCGGTAAAATGATTGAATATTTTGATCCGATGGCTGAAGCAGTAGCGACTTTTGCATCGGCATGTGCAAGGAAACTCCGTCAGCAGAATGCTTATGCCATGTCACTTATGATATTTATTCACACAAACAATTTTAGGGAGGATTTACCGCAATATTGGCGGAATACGATTGTTAAATTACCTATTCCGACAGCGGATACTTTAGAGATTGTCCACTATGCATTGGAAGGGCTGAAGAACATTTTCATATCAGGTTTCCAGTATAAAAAAGCAGGAGTTATTATTACAGAAATTACCGAAGTAGCGCAATTGGGATTATTTGATACCATAAACAGAGCAAAAAGAGAAAGATTGATGCAGGCTATCGACAAAATCAATGGAAATTATGCTTGTCATATCAAATTAGCTATACAAGGTGTAGTTCAGGAATGGAGACTTAAACAAGAACAACTGTCTCATTGTTATACAACTGATATTAATGAAATAATAACCATCAATTGCAAATAGTATGTGTTTTCACAATTCCATGTCGGTAAGGTCAATGAAATTGGCTGCCCGTTATGGTCGTAAATCTAGTTTAATAGAGATTGTTCAAGATATAATCGATGAACAATATCATGTGAATGCTTTTAATTTTCCTCAATATCCTATCGTTACGACTTCGGATGAAATACAAGTCTTTAACTGGGGGACTGATCCCTTTTTGGATAAAAACAAAACAAGAAGCTGAAGAAATCAGGAAAATGACGCTCAATGCTCGTGCAGATACTATTTTTGAGAAACCTTCATTTCGTGAGCCAATAATAAAAAAACGTTGTTTGATTCCCTCCACCGGTTATTTTGAATGGAGACACGAGGGTGTAAAGAAGATACCGTATTACATTTATCTGAAAGATGAAAAAATATTTTCTATTATCACTACGGATACTAATCCCCTTACAGATTATATCCATAATGCCAAACATAGAATGCCGGCTATTCTATCAAAAGAAGATGAAGAGAAATGGTTAGACCCAACTTTACCCAAAAAAGAAATATCTTCATTGTTAAAGCCTTTTGAGGCAGAGAGGATGGATGCTTTCACTATAAAAAAAATCACCAAAAGATGAAACTATATTACAGAGGGCATGAGAACACGAGTAATATCCCGTAAAATGTAACTTGTCTATATACCTTTTAAGGAAAGATTCTATTTATTTCGTTTTATAGAAAAAGAGGGATAAGAACCGGATCTATAGCTTTAGAGAAAACAATCTATTTCATCATCGACTAAATTTACACTCTGAAACTTCAACTTAGGATGAAATCATAGTATGGACCGTTGAATGTTTACCCAGAGGTTGGATTAAAAACATCTCCCACTTTTCTACTGCCTATAAAAGGAAACTCGAACATTCATCTTTCAATATTATCAAGTATAGTTCTAATTCAATTAGTAACTGATTATGAATGCTTTATACCATTATTTATTCTCGTTATCCCTAATAAATACTTTTATTCAAATAAATAAGGTAGACTTCATCAGGATTCACAGATGGCAAAAAAGAATGGAAATCAAAAGAAAAATATTAAATTTTACGATAAACGTCATCAAATGGTACCCGACACCGTACTCCCCAAATGCCCTTATTGCCATCCCGTATTCCACAAGGAATAGCCATGTTAATTTCAGCGCTATGGGGTAACTTTAGCACTTTTTTCAGGCGACGGCTATCCAAACCTTCTAACGGACAGGTGTCATATCCTTCGTTTGACATCGCAATCATAAAGGTCTGAGCAGCAAGTGCGCAAGATTTATGGGCAGTCACACGAATATCATTTTCAGAAACTTCTAGCATCATCGGACGAAAAAGACTGATGACATTAGCCAATAATTTCCTGAACAAACCCAAAATCCCGAAAAAACGTGCATAGACAAATGGCATAAGTACACCGTAGTACAATTCCCGGTCCTTGATACGTTTAGCTTGTCGTTCTTTCGGACTGTTAAGACAAACATTTTCTCGTTCAAAATCTAATACGAACTGTGCATGTTTTCTGTACCAGTCCCACCGAACAATGAAAATGACAATTTGTGAAGCTGTGGTAGCTGCTTTCTGTCCGAGGCAGGCTCTGGATACTTTCACCAACATTTCTGGTTCTGTGATATGATAGAACTCCCATAACTGCATATCTGAACTGTTGGGAGCCAATGTTGCTAACTCTAAACAATGTTTCACCCTTTCTGTATCTATTGGTTTTCCCTTATCATACACTCGTACGGAACGTCGATAATTGAGAATTTCATCTAAATTCATAGTGCTTCCAATTTAATTAAAATACTTTTCTCCTTTTTCCTATGAGGTTCCTTACTGCTTAGTTATTGTTGAATTTTCATTTAATTGCCGAATAACCACCTCTGCCATTTCTTTTGAGCTAAACGGATTTTGTCCTGTAATTAAATTATTGTCAACAATGACTTTAGGAGTCATAGGTATCACAGCCTTTTGATAATAGGCTCCTCTTTCCTTCAATAAAGCCTCGAGGTCAAAAGGTACTTCTTCTTTTCTCCGGGCAAGGCTTTCCTCAAACCAGCTGAATCCTGTAAGTTCTTTGCCTTTAACTAAATATTCACCACCGGACAGCTCAACATTCAGCAACCCACTTACACCGTGACAGATGGCAGAAACGATTCTATTGCTTTCGTAATGGTTTCTAATAATAGTCTGCAAAACTGTATTGTCTGGAAAATCGTACATTGCGCCATGTCCACCAGCTAAATAAACAACATCGAACTGCTGGCTTAAAACATCATCCAAACTTTTTGCATGGTACAACATATCTTTAAAATCGGCAGTTTCCCAATATTTCTTGGATAGTTCATCTAAAAAGATGGATTTCAAACTTTCCGGATCGACAGGCGTATTCCCTCCTCTCGGATTAGCCACCGTTATTTCATAGCCCTCATTTTTCGCACGATGATAGATATGAGCAAACTCACTAAGCCATAATCCGGTTGCAAGTTTTCCATTAGCAAAAGTCGGTGTTCCGGTAACTACAATTAAAATCTTCGGAATATACATATGATTGATTTTATATGTAGAACAGTCCCATAAATTGTTTGTTGCATTGTTAATTGAATTTTTAACATAACCAGTCAAATGCCAATAGAAATTTCAGCATGATTATGGCAAAATGAAAAATTTCCCATGTTTCTTTGGCTTACTTGTTGAGTTGGAATCTTTGTTCCTCGTCAAGCTTTCTTCATAAAAACCGTTCCTGTTAACTAGATGTTGCTATGTTTTCATTATTTTTTGTATGCCCATTACCAACCATACAGATAAAACAAAAGGTGCAGTTAGAGTGATGATTCCCAAATATATTCCTAAAATCTGTAATATAACAGATAGCAATACGGCACATGATGCCCACACACAACCTTTCCATGTCTTGTCTCCCAAAGCTATGGCACATAAAACGCCATTATAGCCCATCAATCCTATGTTTAAAGATTCGGAGTCCACTCCCAGTAATACAGCAAGTAGAATAGGAAGAAGCGCTCCTAATATGGTATAGATTGCCGCGTTCCGAGAATTGACAAATATACCCATAAGAAAAAAGAGTCCAGTTATGATATTTCCTTGAAACATGACTTGTCCTATGCCGGTGCTGAAAGCTTGAAAAAAATGGATATTCTGACAGGTAAGCACTTTTGTCTTGGAAACAAACAGCATGTCAGGAGCAAACAGGGTACAGAACCCCAATAATACCCATACGACAAGAATAAAGGGGGCGGTAAATCCGGGAAGTGACTGCAGCACGTTGAAGAGCCGTGCAATCCAAGTGGAAATACATGATGCAATCACCATCAATATCAAAGCACTTATGGTCAAATGCATAAAGACTCCGACAGCTATCCCGACCAATGTGCCGTTAAAACCGTATAATCCGTTTTTTATTTCATCTCGTCCATATCCGGACAAACAGGCTGTCAGCGTACTTATTATATTTCCACTTATGGCTAATACCCCCATTTGCCATGAATTCAAAAATATTCCGACTAGCATTAATAAACCGGACAGAGCGTTATTTTGGAACATTACCTGTCCTATTCCACGTCCTAAAATGAGTAATGAACTATATATAGATGTTGCTTTCATAAATTGCAAATTTAAAAAACGAGACAAAAATAAGAAAATCCGGTTTGTCTTTAGAGAAAACGACAGTTAATATATGTAAAGAAAATAGACAGAAAAGAGAATGCAAATACTAATTCTTCATAACCTTGGTATATATTCCTTTGGCCGATATATTGATACAAAGATAGGAAAAGCGGAGAAAAAGTAATATAAATATAATATTACATATTTACATTGATCCGTTTTTACATTGATCCCCTATATACAAGCAATTTGTGGTATTTCATAAAATAAAAAGCCGTAAATATCTTATTTCAAAGATTTTACGGCTTTCAGTTGTGATTCCGGAGCGATTCGATTTTTGAAATATGAAAAAATAATATTCTAACTAATACAACTGATAATCAGTATGAAATAATAAATTAGTGTTGCATATTATTTTATTTAGTTGTGCAATATTGCAGATATGTTGTGCAATATTAGTATATTTGCACAACCGATAATTGCAAATATATGACCACTGTAAAAGCCTTTATTAGAACTGGAAAAAAAGACAAAGAAGTAAACGTAAGATTCCGTTTGTCCGATGGGCGCAATGTACAATTGTTCCATAAATCCGAAATAATGGTATTACCAAATATTTGGGACGCAAAGAACGAACAATACAAAGCAAAAAGTGTCATTAAATTAGAGGAAAGAACTCAATTCAATGCTTCCATCAATGAAAGAAAGAATCTTGTCCTGTCACTATATGGAGGAAATAAAGAATTAACAAGTGAGAAGTTAGAGGAACTAATTGATAAACATCTCCATCCAGGAAAGTATAATATCACGCACGAAAAAGAATCACTATGCGAAATGTTTCAGCGTTATGTTAATGGTTGGTTAGATACTGGCGTTATAGGTGCTGGCAGAAAGAAGCACTATGATGTAGTTATCCGGGAACTAACACGATTCTTTATCATTAATGGCATTGATGGTTGTTCAGTGGAAGATTTTAATAAAGATACTATTCTTAAATTTCGTGAGTTCCTGCGCACTGAATATAAATTAGTGGATAAATATCCGGGATTATATGTGGACATGAACAGCAGAAATAGACCATCAAAAGAGAGAAGTCAAAATACAATAGCTGAAAAACTCCTATTGCTTCAAGCATTCATGGTAGAGCTTGAGAGTAATGATATTATCCCTGTGTCTCCATTTCGCAAAATTGGAAAGGAGAAAGAGGCCATAATGAAGCAGCAATACGATGAACCGATTTTCCTGACTAAGGCAGAATTTAATTCAGTCTTGACTAAAGATTGTCCGGAATCATTGCAACGAGTAAAAGACTTATTTATAGTGCAATGCTGTTTCGGATGTCGTGTTGGAGACTTTAGACGGTTTACTTTTGATAATATTGGCATTGAAGAAGGAATACCTTACATTCATTACTTACCTCAGAAAACGCACAAGGATGGACTTATACGCACTGAGATAAAGACTCCTATTATTCGCATTGCTTATGATATTATTATGAAGTATAAAGGTGAACCGTCAAACAGTGCTTTATTACCCTATTATCCTGATGGCAATGGTGAGACTGGGTACAATTATCAGATAAAAAAACTACTTGAATACTGTGAGATAAGCCGGAAAGTAGCAATGTTTAGTACGGTATTGGGAACTAACGAATATAAATTTATCTATGAAGTCGCAAGCAGCAAACTCGCTCGCAAAACTCATGTCGATTTGATGAACAAGGTGCAAGTTAATAAATATGCTGCTGGGCTTCATGCTAAAAATAGCGGTGCAGTAGATAGATATACCAATATGGGAATAAAAGAACGCTTTATACTTATGTGTGCAGCATTTGGATGTGAAGAATATAAAGTAAATCCAGAACTGACCGTAGAGAGATAGATGATGATATTAAAAAGGAACTTGTAAATATGATAGAATGATATGGAGGTAGATTTGTTTTATTGTAGGCATTTGTTGCAAAGAGAGAGAGAAAAACCATTGCATGATATACGCTCATATTTCAACTTAATAACATCAGGGACTACATTCAGCTTTGCAAGACTATCAAACAACGATAAAACAGCGGTTTTATTGAACGAATTAAAGAAATACGGTTTCGTTGCCAATGATACCAACTTAGCATATTTTAGAGTTCTATTCGGTATACCTCTATACAAAGAAGATGTGCCATATAAACCTATAATGTGGAAGAAGAACGGACAGCTATTAAGATACTTCATACAATATCTATTTTCAAGCGAAATGATGTGGTTTTACGCTAAAATATTAGTTCCATTGATGTTCGTAAATAAGCGTTATACTCCCATAAATTTAGCCCAATCGGATATAAAACGACTGGAAAACAGTTCAGATTATTTCACGTTAAAAGCTATATTAGAAAAATTTAACACATAGATGCGTGTCCAAATCTGCAAATATATTTGTGAAAGCACCACAAAAGTACAAATATATTTGCAGATTTGGACACGCAAAACAGTGTTGCGATACGTTGCACATAAAACACATACGTCATAACTTTGCTTTCGTCAAACAACCAATAGCAGTAGCTACCTATTGGAGAAAGGCAGATCATAAAAGCAAAAGTTATGAGTATTCAAGAAATTATCCAAAGCGGTGCAAATGTATCAATAACGATTGGTACAAATGACCTGATGCAATTCGCAAATCATCTGATACGTTCTACTAAAGAAGAATTAGAAAGCACTATTCTTGCCAAGAAGAAAGAAACCTATGTCACTCCAGATGAAGCGAGCAAACAATTACATGTTGACCGATCAACTCTCTGGAGGTGGTCAAAGACTGGCTATCTGATTCCAGTAGAGGTTGGAGGCAAAAGACTGTATAAACAGTCTGAAATTGACATTATCCTCAACAAATAAGAAAGGAGTTGCCCTATGAAAAACCAACAGAACAACTCCAAATATCTTGGGCACGATTATACGAACAAAAGTACTGATTCCGCACGACTTATCCAATCAGTCAGAAAATTATTTTCATCCGGTGGCAAGTTTACCGCTAAAGAACTCAATTCTTTGGCAGGGACGAATGATGCCCGAAAACATATCTCCGTCCTTCGGAACAAAGAAGGTTGGCAAATAGAGGATTGCCGTTTATCCAACGGATGCAAACCGTACTGGTTAGCAGGGAAAGGAGGCAATAATGAGTGAGAATAAACAAAGAGATACATTCATCTTTTATCGTTCATTCAAAGAAAGTATGAATGACCTTTCCGATGCCGATAAGCTTATAATGTATGAAGCTATTTCAGATTATAGCCTCGACATGAAAGAACCGGAACTTACGGGATTTCCCAAAGCTCTTTTTTCTCTTATACGTCCAGTCCTTGACGCTAATACTAAACGGTGGCAAAACGGTTGTAAAGGTGGAGCTTCGTCTGAAAGTCTAAAAGGCAATCAGAATGCAAGAAAACGAACCAAAAACGAACCGGATTCAAACCAAAAACGAACCAAAAACAAAGCTAATAAGGATAAGGATGTAGATAAGGATAAGAATATAGATAAAGAGAAAATAGTAAAAGAGAAAAATATTTCTCTTTCCGACCGAACCGAAAAGTTCAAAGAGGAATTAACTCCTTTTGTAGAGAAGTACGGTAAAGATATGATTTTTGCTTTCTTCGATTATTGGAGTGAACCTGATAAGACCAAAACAAAGATGCGTTGTGAACTTCAAAAAACATGGTCTACTGCTGGAAGGTTAAGAACATGGGAAAGGAGGTTAAGTGAAAAACGCTAATTACTACCTATATGACAAAGAGTGTGAGTTATGTGTTCTTGGTACTCTATTGTCAGAACGTAATGCTATTCACCAAGTAAGGGAGTTATTAAACCCTAAATGCTTCTATGTTGATTTTCATAGTGAAGTATATTGCGCCATCCTTGCGATGACTGACCGTGGCGACCGTGCCGACATAGTGAATATCATGCCAGAACTAAAGAAACGGAATATAAAGTTTAAACCGTATGACATAGCCTTCATCGCACAGAATCACACGTTTGACCTTGTACAGTACGCTTGTAGGCTAAATGAGCTAGAGAAACGTAGAAGTATCTATGATATGGGGCAATATCTTGTAACCAATGGCAGCAATGAATCAGAAGACATAGAGGATGTTATTCAATCTGCCAATGATAAACTATCTTCCATATTTGGAAGCTTGGATAACCATGTCAAGATGGCCGGTGATTACATGAGCGAAGTTTACCAACGGGTAAATGACAACCTAAACAGTATCAGCATACCCGGAACACCTACGGGATTCCACGAAATTGATGACAAAGGAGGATTCCAACCTACCAATCTGATCGTCTGTGCTGCTGAATCTTCTCAGGGAAAGACTGCGTTTGCCAATGCCATTGCCTTAACCGCTGCCAAGTCAGGGACTAAAATAGCTTTCTACTCAATGGAAATGAGCGGTGCGCAACTCATGACACGACTTGCTGCAATTGAATCCGGCATTCCTGTTTCAACACTCACAAACGAGAAGTTGACGAATGAACAAATACGGAGTTTTGATAGATCGGTAGCATCTTTATCCAAGTTAGGCATTTACTTCGATGATCGAAGTACTTCCAATATAGAGACTATTCTAGCTTCTATCCGGTCGATAGTGATTAAATATCATGTTCAGGGAGTAGTCATAGATTATCTGCAAATACTCACTATTAACAAGAAAGGTTCCAATGTGGAGGAGGCTATAGCAGAAGCCGCCAGACGATTGAAGAATATAGCCAAAGAGCTTAACATCTGGGTGCTGGCTTTATCGCAGCTTTCACGTGATAATCAGAATCCACTCCCGAGTGTCAACAGATTACGAGGATCAGGACAGATAAACGAAGCTGCCGACATAACAATACTGCTATATCGCCCGGAAGTTTATAACAAGCGTTATCCTGAACCGTTTCAGTCAACTAATCCGAATGGAACTGCTATGATTGATATTGCAAAGGGGCGTAATGTAGGAGTATTTAAGTTCATTGTTGGTTTCAATGCTGCAACCACTCATTTCTACGAGTTAAATGAAAGACCGATTTTGCCATTTACCGAAAACAAATCAGATGATAACCCTTTTTAAATTATGAAACTAAGAGAATATCAAAATAATATAGCCATACAAGCGGTATATAAACTGGCCGCTTTTGGTTGCTGCTATCTATCAATGGAATGCCGGACGGGCAAAAGTCTCACTGCATTATCCGCTGCGGATAACTTCGATGCGGAAAGTGTATTATTCATTACCAAGTTGAAAGCGATACCAAGTGTTAAAGCCGACTATGAAGCGTTGAAGCCGTCTTTTAAACTGGAAGTGATTAACTATGAAAGTTGTCATAAAGCAAAAGGAAAGTACGATCTTGTGATTATTGATGAAGCTCACTCACTTGGTGCTTATCCTAAACCAAGTAAACGAGCTAATGAAATAAAAGCCATTTGCGAAGGGTTGCCGGTACTGTATTTGTCCGGCACACCATCACCGGAAAGTTACAGCCAATTATATCATCAATTCTGGGTATGTTCATCCTCTCCGTGGAAAGAGTACAAGACTTTCTACAAGTGGGCAAAGGTTTATGTGAACGTGAAGCAGAAGAAAGTGAACGGTTATTTCATCAACGACTACAGCCATGCGGACAAAGCGAAGATAGATCGGGACACAAAAGACTTGTTCATCAGCTACTCACAGGAACAAGCCGGATTTGAGGTGAACATAAACGAGCATATACTATCAGTACCAATGAATGAATGTACCGGGAAGTATATTTCTTCTTTGCGAGACAACTTGATGGTAGAAATAGATGGCAATGCCATTTTAGGCGACACTCCGGCTAAGTTACTCACCAAACTACATCAGTTATCATCCGGTACGGTAATTGCTGAAAACGGGCTTCATTTGACGTTTGACAAAAGCAAAGCTGAATTTGTCCGTAAGCAGTTCGCAGGGAAGAAGGTTGCACTTTTCTATGTGTACCAATCGGAAGCGGAGTTATTGCAGTCTGTTTTCCAGAACTGGACGGATATCCCGGAAGTGTTTCAATTATCAACGGATAAGGTTTTTATCTCACAGGTTCGCCGGGCACGTGAAGGAGTTCGACTTGATACAGCCGATGCGCTTATATTCTTCAACATGGAGTTCAGTTTCCTGTCATACGAGCAGGGACGAAACAGGCTTGTATCGAAAGAACGTACTGCACCGGCAGAGGTTTACTTCCTTTGCTCTGACTGTGGCATTGAAAGCAAGATATTGGATGCGGTACACGGAAAGCAGGACTTTACCCTTTCATGGTTCAATAAGAAAGCGAGATAGTCATGGCAGAACTGGAAAGTAAAATACAAGCTCGTATCATAAAGCGACTGGAGGCGCAAGGCTATTACGTAGTGAAGCTGATTCTCACGAATAAAAACGGGATTCCTGATTTATTGGTACTGAAGGATGGTAAAGCCTTTTTTGCAGAAGTGAAGCGACCGGGTGAAAAGCCTCGACCATTACAAGAATACCGAATGAATGAGTTAAGAAAGTTAGGTTTTATATGTGAAGTGTGGAAAGAATAGATTTAAGCCACTTTTTCATGCGAGGTAATAAGATGCTCGTCTTTGCGGAGAAAGTGGCTAATACAAAAACATTATTTTAATATGGAAAGATTAAAGAGTATAAAGCGTCCGCCATTGAAGGACAAATTAAAAAAGTACCGTGATACCTTTGAATTAGTATCGAAAAATGAGAGTAATCGGATGTATTGCTACCGGAGAACGACACCAGAAGGAATTGTATATTTCGAAGTGTTCCGATCTAACTTGGATAAAGACGAGAACGGAGAAGTTTATGAATCTTATCCCAGTACTTCACAATTCGGTGACACTGCTTGGTGCATTCGTGATAGTGAACACGCACAAAAGAAGATTCAGAAGTATATGCAAATGCCATAAGCAAGTAGGGCTTGTGTTTAAGCCGCTTTCTTTTCAAAGTGGAACAATGGTATCATTTGAATAGCAAAATGGCTAAAATCACAAACAAGATAAGAATACAGCGATATTTTAGAGTAAAAACAATATTAATTTTTAAAAGAACAGAATTATGAAACAAAAAACAGTATTTGGAACAGGGAAACATCAAATTGAAGTAGGTTATGTAGACAAAAGTAGTGTTCAAGGTACGGTAGACGAACACGTGTGTCTTATGCTCTCCGAAAATGGGAGTATCCGAGTAGAAAACAACGAGGTGTTATCAATTGATATGACTAAGGAGGATACTATTGATTTCGCCATTCAACTTTTGAAAATGGCAAGTGGCCCAGTCCCGGAAGGAGGGATTACCCTTGATACCTTTAACAGCAGTTTGGAAATAACAGTTCATCATGCACAGAATCCAGACCATACACTTACCGAAGAGGCTATTATCTGTATTGATGGAATAGATCCGGATACAGATTTTCAACATGAAGATGGTGGAACGTTGAGTGCATGTGTGGCCAGCTATTCAATCAAAGAACTGATACCAACATTAGCCAAGATTGTATAACACAATTCCGGGTAGGTCTGCTTCGGATGATCTACCCGGCAATATGAAAATAACATTTGGATATGAGACTAACAATTATAGAACAAGATGGAATCAGGATTACTCAGGAGCAACCCGATAATGTCGTTATTGAAATGAACGGTTCTTCCATCACCTTGACGGAAGAGAATACGGAATTACTTCGGACTATGCTTTATGAGGCTTACCGCTCTAAACGCTGGAAGTGCAATCGTGCGGAGAAATCAGCAAAGAACAAAGCTCTTTGGGCACTCGCTAAATCACAAGGTGGAAATACGCAGAAAACGTATAAGCGATTGAAAAAAGAGACAGAAACAATAATTGGTGATATTGATTATTCAAACATCGAAATTGGCGAACTGGACTTCTCGAATGTTGGCATTGGCGATTTAAATATTGAGGATATTAAACTACCCGATATTGGAAACATTGAATTACCTGATTATAGCTTTAAAGACTTGGGATTATGAAAAATAGTATTTTGAGCCTACCGAATGAAACCATAGGTAGCGTTTTAAGAGAATTATATGCACCGTATGAAAAGAACTTGCGTAATATGTTCAATGATTCAAATACGGAATTTTCAATTACCCCAAAGCAGGTTGTTGAAGCGTTTCGTTCTCATGGATTGGAAGAATATGCAATTCAGTTCTATGTTGCTTTTTATGGCTTCTTTTTAGGCATTAGAAATAAAAAAGCCAGTGAAACGTACCAAGAAGTTAAAAGTCTGATTGCAGCTTATCGCATGGCCGATGAATTAGGAGTTAATGTTTCGGAGATTGATCCGGAAAAAGCATTAGAGTATTATAAAAACAAGAAATCATGAATCATAGAATAATCAGATTAGCAGGCAGAAGCTATGTAATATCAGGCTTCACTCCATCAACAGCAAAGAGAGTAATAACAACGCTCAGAGGATTAAACGTACAGGAATTGAAAGATATTCCTGATGCAGTCCCGGTTATGGCAAATGCCATTTCAATAGCTATTACGGGAAGTGGTATTTTAAGCCGATTTAAAGCGATATTCATTCGCAGGCAACTGATCAATCATGCGAAAGTAGAAAATCTGCTGGAGGCAACGGAAACGGTCATAGGGATGATCCCAGCCGATGAGTTTTACACAGTATCTTCAATTACCAACCAATTTAAAAAAGCAATCGTAAAATGAGTAACAATGCAGCGAAAGTAGTAGCAGATTCTTTGTTAAGAACGTACTACAAGGAAGTGAAGTTAGGTAAGTTCACATACAAAATTTACCAACCGACAATTAAAGACCTCTTAAATATTCTCGGTGATTCTCAGGTAAGTATCAATGAAGGTATGAAACGCATGGGATTGATAGCGCAAATGCCGGAACACATAGAAGAGTGTGCCCGTGCAATCTCTTATGCTGTTTCTGTTAATAAGCCGGAAGTTTATCGTAAGATGGCATATCAATATATCACCCATTACGCCACGATGGAACAGATAGTAAATGCTTTCGTTGTATTATCCGGTGTGATTAACGGGAAAGAACTGTTTGATAGCGTGAAAATGGATAAATTTCGCTCAAAGAATGGGACAGCAGAAACAATAGGTGCAAATTCAATCTTTGGTGCAATGGGTTCGTTAATGGATAGTCTACATTTGACATACAAAGAAGTGTTTGAAACGATTCCTTACCCTTGTCTATTGATGATGAACGCTGATAAGTTGCGAGTATTGGGGGCTGGAGAAGATAAATTGGTAGAAGTATCAACGGAGGAATTTTTCAGAATGAGAGCAGAAAGGAGGGGTAACAATGGCTGATTTATGGTTTAAGATTCGGGCTGATGTAACAGAACTTGATAAAGCCTACAAAAGGCTTGCTGAGATTGAAAAATTGGCTACTAATTTTAATGCAAAATTATCAAAATCAGAACCGGGCGGCAAAGCTTTTAAGGAGATTAGCAAACAACTTGCCTCATTAGAAAAGCAATACGAGCAGACTTTAAAGAAAATAGCTTCACTTGAAACTGCTAACCAAAACCATACTCAAAAAGAAACAGAGAACCAACGTATCATATCACAGGCTATAAAAGAGGCTGTTTCTTCTGAAAAATTGAAACAAGAAACTTCAAAAGCATCTATTCAAAACTCAAAAGCGCAAATAGAAGCTATAAAATTAGAGTTGGAGGAATTGAAGAAGAAGCGAGCATTTGATAATGATGCAAAGAAACGGGCTGTATCGGAAGAAGAAGTTACAAAAATCCTGAATACTCAGGTAAAATCTATCCGGCAGGCAGAAGAACAAAACAAACGTTTGCGTATAGCTGTGAAGAATGTAGTCGGAGAAGATAAGGAAGCCAATCAAATACGTGCTACTATGAATAACCGAATACAGAAAAACACAGAGTTCATAAAGCGCAATACAGATGCTTTTGTTCGTCAAAAAATGACAATCGAACAATATAAGCAGGAAATAAAACAGGCTTTTACTGAACTTCAAAAAGGCGGTAATACCATGAACAATGTGAAGTCCATAGCGAATGGGCTTTCCGGTGTGCTGAAAACAAAAGTATCTGGCGGATTATCCAGTGTAAGAGATGGCGTAAGCACTATGATAAAGGGTTTTGTCGGTGCGCAAGCTGTTATCAGTGGTTTTCAAAAGATGGTAGATGCCATAAAGTCTGGGGTTCATTCTATTGTTGATTTTGAAGCAGCAAATTCAAAGTTGGCAGCTATTTTAGGAGAAACGAAAACCAATATAAACGAATTGGTTTATGATGCTAAAAGGCTGGGTGCGACAACACGATATACTGCATCCGAAGCAACAGCCCTTCAAATCGAATTGGCTAAATTGGGATTTTCGAAAAAAGAAATATTGGATAGTACGGAATACGTTTTGAAATTTGCACAAGCTACAGGGGCAGAACTACCGGAAGCGGCAGCGTTAGCAGGTGCGTCTATTAGAATGTTTGGTGCTACAACACAAGAAACTGAAAAATATGTCGCTTCAATGGCTGTAGCTACAACGAAAAGTGCATTGTCTTTTTCTTACCTTCAAACTGCAATGCCTATAGTCGGTCCGGTTGCCAAAGCTTTTAATTTCACCATAGAAGACACTTTGGCTTTACTTGGAAAATTGGCTGATGCAGGGTTTGATGCTTCGATGTCTGCTACTGCAACAAGAAATATCATATTGAATTTAGCGGATGCCAACGGAAAGTTAGCTAAGGAGTTAGGCGGTAATGTAAAAACACTCCCTGAAATGGTTGAGGGATTAGTAAAGTTGAGAGATAAGGGAATAGATCTTGCCTCAACATTAGAACTAACTGATAAACGTAGTGTAGCAGCATTTAACGCTTTCCTTTCCGGTGCTGAGAAGATAAATACCCTACGAGATGCGGTTACCAACGTGGAAGGCGATTTAACCACTATGGCAAATACCATGACTGATAATGTACAAGGGGCTGTTTTGGGGCTTTCTTCTGCATGGGAGGCGTTTATGCTTTCATTTATGAACTCAACCGGACCGGCTAAAGAGGTAATAGATTTCTTTGCAAGGGGGTTGCGGAATATTGCCAAAGAGTTGGCTTCACCAGATGAACGCCAAAGTATGCAGAACTCTGAATCAATCAGCTTGCAAAAACAGCAGATGCAAGAATTTGGAGTTATTGACGAAAATCTGAAAAGATTACGGGCACTTTATGATGAAAAAATAGCTACTGGAATGGATGCAAATCAGGCAGAGATAGAAGCCAAAGAAGAATATCTCCAGTCTTACCGGAAAGAGTTAGAAAAAGAAAATAAGCTCTATGAAGATTTGCAAAAAGAGAAACAGGCAACACAGGACAAATATCAGAACGCTTCATTCTGGAAACAAGCATTATTCTTAGAGAAGACAAATCACCAATACGAAAAACAGATTGATTTGCAAGTTAGTGGTATGGCTCAGTTAAAAGGGAGCATGTTTAAAAATGAATCTGTAATTGATGCGGTTCAAAACACACAACTTGCACCCCAAAAAACAAAAACGTACACTGTTAAGCCGGAATTTAAAGTTTCTGATTACGTAGATGCGTATCAGCACGTCAAAGAAATACAGAAGGCGGCTCAATCAATAAAAGATGCTGTTATAAAATCAGAAATAGACATTCAGCAACAACAAATAGATTTAGACGAAGAAGGTTCTAAAAAGCAACTGGCACAAATCCGCCTCAACTATGATAAACGCTATCAGGAGATTCTAAAGGAAGAACGGGACTTGCTTCAAAAGCTACAGGATGAGGAGCGCAAGCAATGGGAAAAAGAAAATCCAGACTTCAAAAAGAAAAACATACAGTTTACCACTTCGATAACTTCCTTGTCACCCGAAGACAGGGCGCGATTTGGCAAGGAATATTCCCTAGCTTATCAAAAACAGGAAAAGGACACTCAATCACTGCTTAACAACCTTCTTGCTAAATACCGTGACTATGACGCACAAAGAACGGAGATAGAACGGTTGGGAAATGCGGACATAGTAGCTTTACAGGCACAACGTACCGATGCCAATGCGAAAGAAATAGACCGGGCCATAAAGGTAGCTCAGGACAAAATCAAAGAAGGTATTCAACAAATCAACAATACACAAGCGGAAGCGGCTACCAAAGATAATGATTTCTTTAAATTGCTATTCGGTGATGTTTCCTCTATGTCTTTCGGTGCGTTGCAAAACCTAATATCACAAGCTAAACAATTACGTGAATATCTTTCCGGTAATGGTGATGGAAAAGGGATAACTTTCATTTCCCCTGAACAGTTGAAAACTATTGAGAAAAGCCCGGCAGAACTTGATAAATTAAAGAAAGCACTCGATAAATTATTGGGGACAAACAAAGAAGGCAGTAATAACAAATGGGAAGGTATTTTTAAAACATTCAAAAAAGGTTTCGCAGATCTCAAAGGCGCAAAAGGTTTTAAAGAGATAGCCGGTGCAATCGGTACAATAAGCGGTGCTTCATCTGAGGCGGCAGGTGAACTATCTAAAATGTTCGATGAGATGGGAAACACAGCGGTTGCAGACGCTTTGAGTGGTATGCAACAGGTTATGAGTGCTGTTTCCAATATCGGGGAAGGGTTTGCAAAAGGTGATTTAGTCGGTGGTATTGCGGCAGCGGTAGGTGAAGCTGCTAATTTTATCGGGCAGGCTTTTGCCGCCAATGCTCGACACAAAGCCGCACTGAAAGAGATTATGAACGAAGCCATAGCCCAACAAAGAGAGTACAATATTCTTTTGATGCAGCAGAACTTAGAATATGAGAAAGCTACTACTATTTTCGGTACTGATGCCTACGGAAAGGCAGCGAATGCCGTAAAGGTTATGAAAGAAGCCGTAGAGGATTTGAAAGAAGAATTAGCCGGAACAACAGAACAGAAGAAATCGCAGTCTAAAGATGCTTTGTTTAAAAAAATCTTCGGTGTTTCCAATCCACAAGCGGAACTCAAAAAGGCTTATGCCGGACTTGCCAACATTGAAATAAAGACCGGGCACAAGAAGACCGGGTTATTTGGTTGGGGCAAAGGGAAAGATATTTATTCCTCTATACTTGATGTGTACCCTCAGTTGGTGGATGCTAACGGGAAGTTTGATAAGAGTTTGGCAGAAACAATCATCAACACCCGTACAATGTCCGATGAAAGTAAAGCCGCCCTACAAAACATGATAGATTTGGCACAACAAGCGGAAGATGCCTATAATGAACTCAACGATTACTTTACTGATATTTTCGGGGAATTGGGTAGTTCAATGTCGGATGCGCTTGTAGATGCTTTCAAAAATGGGACAGATGCGGCACAAGCCTTTACAGATTCCGTTTCCGATATGCTGGAAACACTGGCTAAGCAGATGGTTTACTCCGTTACACTCGCTCCTTTGATGGAAAAGGCTCAAAGTCAAATGATAGAAGTAATGCAGAACACCGGGTTATCAGATGAACAGAAGTTCAACAAGTGGACGGAGGTTCTTAATAACCTTGTAGACGATGCAGTAAACCAACAGGGGTTAGCTAACCGTTTGTTGGAGGAATACCAGCAGGCGGCTAAAGACAAAGGTTTTGATATATTTGGTTCTGATAGTTCAACGTCCCAATCATCAACAAAGAAAGGGTTTGCAACCTCTTCACAAGATTCTATTGATGAACTGAACGGAAGGTTTACGGCCGGGCAAATCGCATGGGAGGAAACGAAAAATCAGGCAATAGAACAGACCGCCTTACTATCTTCCATCAATGAAAAGATGTCAGCAGTTTGCATAACGCCAAACGTGCCCGAACCGCAATTTAATCTTATAAACACTCTGGCCGTTGATAAGACAAGCAATCCGACAATAGATTTAAGTGGTGTTGTAACTAAATTAGAAGGGGTAATAACCAGCGTTACTACTTTGGGAGGCATTGTGAATGAAATGAGAAATACTCAGGCTGCAGGATGGGGAGATATTAGTGAAATGACTGATAATGTCGGTAAAATAGCCAAAGCCAACCCGGAAGTAGTGAGTTCTTTGAAAGAAATAAAAGATAATTCTAAAAAATGGTAGGATGAAAAACGAATTAATAATTAACGGAAAGGATGCCTTTGAAACATGGGGTGTCAATATGGGAGACGGGTTTCTTGAAAGTTTGTATTCACCCGCTCCGATGAAAGGGGTAATTGAAAATAAATCCCGTTTGGAACATGGCAAGCGTGTCATATTCAATAATCCGAAAAAAGATGAAAGAGAATTAACGCTTGTATTTATCCTGATGGGAGATAGTCAAAAAGACTACATAGATAAATATAAAGCGTTTATTACTGAGATTTCAGCAGGAGATATAGCTATTAAAGTTCCTGCTTTGGGTGAAGAAGTTTACCATGTCTATTATTTACGCTCTACCACTTTCGCTTGGAATATTGATCGTACTTTTTCAAAGATAGCCTTGAAAGTATGCGAGCCGAACCCGTTCAATAGAACATGAACATAGAAGCTAAATTAACCGGACTGGATGAGTTGAAAGGGCTTATTCAGTCCAATGTAAAAGATGCCATAGTAGAAGCTGGAGAAGAAGCGGTACAGGTGCAAAAAAGAGAATCTGATTATTTGAACCACACTTTCAATTTGCGCAACGCTCCGGGCTATGCTGTTACCATTGATGGCAAGGAAGTTGCCCGTAATGTCCCGGCTGATGGTGAGCATGGAGAAGCTGAGGCAAAGACTAACAAGACGCTGGATAAAGCCGAAAAGTCCGGCACAGGTCTTATTATAGCCGATGGCATGTCTTATGCGAGTTTCGTTTCAAGCAAGGGTTATGATGTACTTGATTCCGGGCTACTTCATGCAGATAAGGTACTGAATCAAAAGACAGGGAAATAACTTTTTTCATGAATATAGCAAAATAGTTATGTTTTTATTTGGTAGTTTATAGCAAAAACGCTATATTTGTATCGTCTTAAACAAACGGTCTTTTAAATTATGAAGTACAATCAGTTTTTTGCGGAACTTACCGCAGCAGGTTGTTACGTTCTCAGGCATGGGGCTGAACATGATATTTGGTACAGTCCTAAAACGGGAAACAAGTTTGCTTTGTCAAGGCATGGCAAACAAGAAGTACCGAAAGGCATGGAACGTAAAGCAAGAAAGGTTCTGGGGGTGTAATACCCCCTACCTTTTCACTTCTTTACTGAAAGACTGTAAATGTTGAGGCAATGGGGTACGGTATATTGCCGTACTCCTATTTTAAAGCAATGGATATGAAAGTAACTGTTATCATGGAAAAGGCAAGCGATGGGTATTACTCATGCTTTGTTGAGGAAGATTTACCCAGTTTTGGTTTGGCTGGATATGGCGATACGGCAGAAGCCGCCAAAGAGGATATGATGAAAGCGTATGAAGAAATAAAGGAAATGCAGAAAGCAGAAGGTAAGGAAGTGCCGAAGTTGGAGTTTACTTACAAATACGATATGCAATCTTTCTTCAACTATTTCTCATTCCTAAATGTTACTAAGGTGGCAGAGTTGGCAGGTATTAACGCTTCATTGATGCGGCAATACACTTCCGGTGTGACAGCAGCCGGGCAAAAGCAATACGATAAGATACGGGTAGCGGTGGAGAAAATTTCAAAGGAGCTTTCCGCAGCTACTTTCTAAAGATAGTGTACCGCTGTGAAGCGAGACCGGTTTAAGACAAAGAAAAGCCCGTTCCGGTGATTATTGGGACGGGCTTTATAATTATTTCATTTTTAGGATTCGATTTACCGGATTGATAACAGTATCTTTTTTATTCCGGTTCTCATATTCCAATTTCATTTTCTCAAAGTCAAAATCACTCATTAAGCCTTTATCATGCAATTCCGCAGCATCTTTCATCTTTTGTATTAGGGTGGCTTCTAATTGCTGTTTTCTGTATTCTATATCGGATAGCTTTTCACAGCATAGCACCCAGATAAGACCTATTAGAGGGCTAAGTATCAAAGAGCATAACAATGAGTAAAAAAAGCCACAAGTACGCTTTCCACCTTCCGAAGCAACACCGATAGAAAAGATGATCCATAAGAAAAAATATATCATAGTATTTGATTTTGATGTTTATTACTAATGCACAAACGTACTTACAAATATTCAAAATACAAAATTAAGTTGTATAAAGATACTCTTCGCATCCTGCCTCTTTGATTAAATCAATCCATTTTCGGTCTTTAGTCCAATATTTATCTCCCCTTCTCACATAAGCTAATATAAACAAGTCATTTAGGTCATTTTCCTTCCAAACTGTTGAACCTGTTTCTAACTTCTTATAAAACAAATCCATGACACAAACTAGTAGCTCATAGTTCCGGAAAGGTAGTTTCTTTAAATTATATTTGCCATTTGTTGCCTGTTTCGCAAGAAAATTAAGATAGTCTATAATAATTGGTAAAGAATATGCTTTCCTATGTTTTCCTTTATTCTTAATTTTAGATTTGCATCTCAAAGCAAGTTCATCCATTGATTCCTTAATATCTTTTAATCCTTGTTTCTCATCTAAGATATATTTGTGAAAGTCGTTTTTTTTGTCATTTGCAATTATTGCTCCTTTTGCAATACGTGAGGAATCCTTTAATAAACTACAAATTTCTTGTATAGTATTAGGCTTGAACTTCTTTTTATTACATGACTTTATTAAGTAGCGTAAAGGCTGTTCAAAAATCATATTCTTTTGTGCTTCAAGCATTTTTCTACAAGCATTACGCACTTTTAAAGGATTGCTTATTAATCGACCTGTATGGCAAAGTTCCCATAATGTTACATAAGTTGGAGCTAATTGCTTTTTCAGTTCCCCAAATAAATATTCGTTATCTCCCAAATAATACCAAATATTAGTATCTGCAACTATTCTTGGTACAAAAGATGCTTTGCGTTTCTTTTTTCTTCTTCGATGCAACTCCTTTTTATGGCGTGTCCATTCTTTATGGTTTTCTCTGATTCTTTTCATAAAAGCTCATTATTATTTACGAGATGTTCATGATTTTAGATTATCATTTACAGATAACAAAGTTTTAGATAATTCTTTAACTTGTTTACCAATCTCATTAAGTCCCTTTTCTGTTTGAGAGTAAACGATGATAGAACCAACAAAATCATCTATCGAAAAGCATTCATTAATTTTTTCATGTTCATTATAACCACCCTTTATGATAATATGCTCTTTAAGTATAATATTTAGATTCTTATTGACATCATTATGCGAATAAGTACCATTATGTGTGGTTATTGTTCCATCTTTATCACTCCGAATAGGCGAAATAGCATAGTATAAACTTCTACCAGGTTGTAATACCATTTTCTTTTCAGATAACCCTTTTAGCTGATCGGCAAAGTCGGCTATTAACATTTTATTTATAAATTCATCATCAATATTAATATGTACATCGTATGCAGTTCTATTTCCTGCATTCTCTATTTTTAGCATAAATAACCCGCTATCAGATATAATACTAAATGCTAAATGTGCTTTATTGGTTTCCTCCCATTGCTTTTGTACCTCTTTCATCTGTTTACGAGTGTAGATAATTGTAACAAATGTAGCAATTGTCATAAGTAAAGTTGCTATTGCGCTAACTGCAGTCCAATCTACAGATCCACCTAAATCAAAACAAATCATATTGCTCTTTCTTTTATTTATTATAATACTATTTCTCCTCTCTCTATCCTCTCCAGCAACCGAGATAAGTCCGGAACACTATTGATATTATAGTTTGTAGCTCCTATACGGATCACTCCAATAATGCCACCAGATGAAGAAGGGGTAAATAGTTCTGTAATATCAACCTCTAAAGCGTTGGCTATCTTTTCGAGTGTTTCAAGAGATGGAGTAGATTTACCATTAACGATATTACTCATGTTGGCTCTTGTTATTCCAACAGTTTCGGCAAGAGAAGATACTTTAACTTCCTTGCTTTCTAAAATTTCTCTAATTCTTAGTTCCATAATTGCGTATCGTTTAATAATACGGCAAATATAGTACTTTGTATCGTGTAAAAGCAATAAAATACGTTAAAACGTATCGTATTACAGAAAATAACATGATTATCTCTTGTGTATATTATTGTAATACGATACATTTGCAGTATAATAATTATCGCAGTTCGATACACTAATATTAATAACTATGACAAGAGAAGATTTAAACCAGATGTGCAGAGAGTACCAACAGGTATTATCAATGAGTGAAGCAGAAGTATTTGCTATGTACGAAGAGAGCAAAGTTGAGTGTATTTCTTCTTTCGAGGCTGAGATTAATTATTGGGAAGATTATTTCGGATATAAGTATTAACACATAAAATCTATGATTATGGCAACAAATTTCAAAAAACAAATGAGTGAGTTAATGAAGCAAAGCTGGATGCTTGTTAAGGTGTATGGCTTTTCTATGGCTGAGGCGATGAAGCAAAGCTGGCAAGTTCTCAAACTGAAAGCTGCTTTGAAGAAAGGTGTAGTAAAGTTCTTCTACCAAAAGCTAAACGGTGAAGTACGTTGCGCATGGGGTACTTTGAAAGAGGGTCTGATACCCGAAACAAAGGGCACAGAGCGTAAAAAGAATGAGAGCCTTATAACTTACTATGATAATGAGAAAGCCTCTTACAGGTCATTTAAAGTAGCAAATTTAATCAAAGTAGGATAATTAACCCGGTGGGGTAACTTCAAATTGCCCCACCACAAAGATATAAGCAATGTATTTTCCATTAGAGATTAACGAACAGTTGGCAAGTGCCATGAGAGCAGCAGCCGAATTTAAAGTAGAAGTAGAGAAGATTATCGAGTGCGTCTGTATTGATGAAGATAACATAACCGTTGACGATAAAAACGACTACGAGAACATGAGCGATACTATTTATGAAATGATGCTTCGTATAGGTCGTACAATGGGTAACATGATTACAGAAATAGCCCTTGACGAAGTGAGAAAGCTAAATCCAAACAATAGCCAAAACTAAACAACTATGGAAACAATTCTTATTGATGAGAAAGAGATTAAAGAGAAGTTTGTAGAGAAAGCCCATGAGATAAACAAACTCCTTGCCGGTTCTCTAGATGCAAAAATGATTGAATACGGCTTAAATCCTTATAACTATGTAGGGGGCTTATCAGGTACAATAAGCAGCAATGATTTGTCTTTAGAGGATAATATAAACAATCTATTTGCGGTTTTCACTTCTAACTATGCAGAAAGCATTTTCTTCCAGTGTGAGAACATAAAACAAATGAATACATTGAACTTGATTCAAGACTATTTAAGACTAAAAGGGTTGGAGGATGATTTTCTAAAGTTCAGAGACGCAAATAGAACTAAGATGCCAACAAATAGTAATAAGTTGACAACCGCTTTATCCAAAGAAAAATGAAAACCAATTTGTTAGCCTTTAAAGTTACAGGCGATAGCATGGATGACGGCACAAGATCCAGCTTTGAACCCGGAGATAAGTTAATAGTTCAACCTTTTAGTATTGGTGATTTCAGAAACAGCATAGGCAATGATTTGAATAGCTTTTGGGTGATTGAAATGAAGAAAGGTGTCTTGGTACGGCAAATCGTTGAATATGCCAATGATACGATAAAATGCCATCCTCTAAACAGTTCCGAACAATATACAGATACTTTTATTGAGATCGAGAATATAGTTAAGATGTATAGAGTTATGCAATTACAACGCAAGCCAATACGCTACGGAGAATGAAAGCACTTTATTATCTTTCTGCTGGTAGTAGGTATTATCCTGCTACTGGCGACCAATAGCGAATTGTATTTGAATAATATAACCGGGCTGGCAATGATGTATGTTGCTTGCCGTAAAAAAACAGGATTCAAGTATAATACCTGAATCCTGAAGTTTTCTATTTACACAAAATTGTGGATAGTGCCTTTATTTTACTGTCCAACTTTGGGGGTGCAGTTCACTTTTGCTCCCCCTTCAATCATTTTAAAATAGTTGCTTTTAATCTACGGCAACTTTACGTATTGCTATTTCATTCCCGGAAACTATTTTTACAAAATATATTCCTGTAGGTAAATTACATACATTGGTTTCTATTCCATTCAAAGTAAACACATGCAGTTCATCATAAGTGTTATCGACATAAATACATCCATCGTTGGAATAAACTTTCCACTTGGGCACTTCCGTATGCTTAACGCCCACAGCATTATAATCCTTTACCTTTATTTTATTAGCATTGACTATTTCACCCGTACTATTATCTAACAGAAGGGCTACAACTTCCAATTTATCCTTGTCAAGCACATTTGCATTTTTGAAAGCCGTCTTATCAATTTCATAAGAAAATTTATAAGATTCTCCTTTCTCAACAGTGGAAGGAATACTGTTAAGATTCCCCATGAAAGACTTGTAAATACCGCGTGCCACATGTTCGTATACCATTTTTTCTGCCGGGACATGGTAAGGAAGATCTTCAAAACCTCCCATTTCCAAACCGGCCGCTGAGCCTCCCCATTCTTTGGAATAAGCATTCAACTGTTCGTATGCCTTGCCTGTTCCTTTCACACTATCTTCCAAAAGAACAAGAGCGACACGGTACGATGCGCCATCCTGGGAAAAACCGAAAGTAGTAGTAGTCACAATGGAAATGGCATTTTTGCTGGCATCCGTAAACTTCGCTTCAACTTCTATGCCCATATCTACCGGAACATTCTCTTTCTTGTAAGCCTCTTCCAAGTTCTCAAATCCCGGATCTATCACTAAATCGCTTTTACGATTCACTACGGCACTAGGCAAACCTTCAAAGAATTTAGAATGCAAAGCAGAATAAGAACTGGCTTCCATGACGTCATTTTTGTGAGACACGATTCCGATGAAGGTGTCGGGATAACGTTTTCTCATTTCTCTCATGCCGACTATACCTCGTACGCAATACTGGCACCAGGTTCCTGATCCTTCTTCAACCACGACCTTCCGAGGGAATAAATATTCTTTGCAATGTACTATGGATTCAAAATCAGAATTATAACTATTAGCAATGCCGTTTACTTTAGGAATATAAATATTGAGATTATACTCTTCTGCCTTGTCCAAAGCTGGTACATTTATTTCAAAAGTATCTCTCTGATTAGTTGCCAAAGAAACGTTTTGAACCTTCTGCGCTATCACCGGTTGATCACCAACCCAATAATTTATCTCATATTCATTAACCACAGATGTAGCCAGATTCTCCACAACCCCGGAAATTACAAAATCTTTGTTGACTTGAGTATAAATATCATCGATCGTTACAATAGCCATGGCACTTGCCGGCATGTTCTCACCATTTATCACAATCTCCAAACACAATGCATTCCAGCCGTTAACTCTTGCATAATCGCTCCAGCTACCATCCGGATTCTGCAAAAACAAACCATTTTCCACATGATTATCAGACAAGGCAATCTGATCGGTTCCTAGCGATTTATGCCCAATGTACAAATCCCCTTTCTCTATTGTATAATCCATATCAACTTCATTCCAGCCGATGTTGGCAGTCCCTACCATTTTCTCAGCTACATTCTCTCCATACAGATCTTTTTTTATGAAGACGGACGTTTGTTTGGTGTTTGAAAATAGCCCAAAGCGGATAGCCTTGATCTGATTACCTATATACGGCTCCAGCATTTGGCTCGGAATACAAATAGCCGCAGCAATCTCAGCTTCACCGCCTAAACCCACTTGCATTGCAAGCACATCATTACAATACCCTAATACGACACCACCTCTTTTCGATGTAGACACCACACTTTGATTTACTTGTCCCGATACGGCTCTAAATGGTTGTGCGCAAATACCCCCATTCAACAGAAA
>OGOG01000793.1_pt1 | contig 34145 bp, 34 predicted proteins | sample 1552581 | NCBI WGS metagenome assembly OGOG01 (sample SAMEA2580152, study PRJEB22360) | human gut metagenome | biome: human gut; feature: human-associated habitat; material: faeces | place: Denmark | collected 2008/2010 | reverse complement strand
CAATAATCAGAAGATTCACAGTATTCCTTTTCCAAACAGAATAGTCGAAGGTTATCGACAGAGGATTTATGCTGGAGTTCATTTTTCCAAAAATGGGCATATCGTCTATAATAACCCTTTTCAAATTCGTTATTGTTAAATCCCGGGTTAAGAGCGAGCAGTACAATAGGTGCATCCACATATCCCATAAATGGAGCTGGAAAAATATCTGTGTGAATTTTATATTTATCACTAACCGACTTATTAAAATCTTCAACGACACTCTTATCGTCAGGTAAGATGAATGTACCTTTATCAAAGTCATCAATAATTTGTAACCAAGGATTCTCCATAATCAAAAAAAGCTTCATTTAAGCATTCACAATTTGCGATACAACTATCGCAAAATTACAACTCTAGTATTATTGCCCTAAACAAAACAAATATTTAAATTGGTCTTCAATCACCCCAATAAGAACCCGATTGAAAGCCATAAAAATTAAGATCCTTCAAAGTACTTAACTTTGAAGGATCTTAAAATAATTGTTGAGGTTCCTGGCGAACCTCTTTTTTATGCTTTCATTTGTTGTTTAGATAAAATCTAAATACTAATTTATTGATATTCAGTATGTATAATATTTTAATAACCAAATAAGACAAAGCGAAACAAAATTCTGTGGTAACACCATGGTAACAACGAAAAAGATTTTGTATCTTTGCATAGTGAATTTAAAATCAAACAATTATGGCAACATTCATTTTACGGTGTAAAGAGGAAAAAGGTACTGCAAACGTCTATGTTCGGGTTCATTCCAACAAACCCAAAATAAACCTGTGTGTATCGACTTGTTTAAGCGTTGATATAGAGACGTGGAACAAATCACAAAAGGACGTAAAACAGATGCTTAAATTCCGAAAAGAAGATCCGCAGCTGTGGAATAAGCTGGATTCTATTTCCGCAATGCTGGAATCATTCGTGAAGCAAGAAATAGCAATCACTTCGGAAATAGCAAAAGAACGTATTCACTCAATCGTGTACGCTGAACAAATCGCAGCCGAGAAAGAGCGTGCCGAGGCTGAAGCTAAAGCTCTGGAAGAAGAACAGGCAACTAACTTCAATGATTTTATATCCCAGTTCATTCGTGAGTGCGAAACCGGGAAACGAAAGAAGAAAGGCGGTACAACCAATGTCGCACCTGGAACAATTAAAAGTTACAAGGGTTTTCAGAGCCAGCTCAAGGAATACCAAGAAACCCGGCTACGGGTGATTGACTTCACAGATTTGACATTGGACTTTTATAACGATTTTCGGCTATTCTTAACTGATAAAGAATATTCCCCGAATACTATTGCCCGAATGGTGAAGATATGCAAAACCATCTGCTATGCTGCCGAACAACTTAAACTTATGGATGCAAAGAACGTTCGTTCCGGTTTTGATGTAATTTACAAAGATGTTGACAACGTCTATCTAACAGAAGAACGCATACAGGAACTTTACGAGTATGACCTATCCAACCGTCCGGCATGGGAGAAAGTAAAAGATGTGTTTGTAGTTGGTTGCCTGACCGGGCAGCGTGTTAGTGATTATAAGCGTATCAATTCAAAGATGATTGTAACTCTGACTGATGGGAACCGTTACATCAAACTAAAGCAAGAAAAGACCGGGAACACGGTTTACATACCTTTGGACTATCGGGTAGAATCCATCCTCAATAAATATAAGGGTGAATTACCAAAGGTTTATGACCAAAAGATTAATGACCATATCAAAGAAATTGGAGAGGCTTTAGGTTGGACGGAGACAGTAGAATTAGAAGAACAGCGGGGAGCAATGGAGTACACCGCAAAGAAACGTTTCTGTGACCTCCTTAAAACTCACACGTGCCGGAGAAGTCTTGCAACCAATATGCAAAAAGCAGGAGCATCCCTTAGCTCCATCATGGCAATAACCGGGCATAGTAGCGAACAGCAGTTAAAAACATACCTCAAACTTGATGAATCGGAAAAGAGTATGCTTGCTGCAAAGGAGAACTACTTTACTAAGTTAAGGATAGCAAAGTGATATAATGATGGGCGTTTCAGTTGGATATGTTATGCACAGCGATATTCCTCATACGGAAGTTGGTAGGCTGAACAGATACAAGAAGCCAGACATTGTAAAACTTATGAATAGATGAGTTTTTGGACGTTTATAATAATATGGTTGCTTCTTAGTGCAATCGGCAAAATAGGCAAGGAGGATTAAGATATGAACAAGACAATAGAAAATAGATTCTTTGGCATATTCATTCAAGGTGGTATTGCATCCATGTGCGTGGATGTACTTAGGAAAAAATACGATTTAGGTTCATCGAAAAGGAAAGATCCGCTTTTGGGTGAGTGGCAAGAATTTTACTTTAATGAGTTGTCACAAAAGATAAAAGAAGCGGAAGGGGCTTTGGAATTTGATGATAATGCCCTATTCTCCGAGATAGAGAACAATATCGAAGAAATAAAAAACAACCCTAAGGAATTGGATAAATATTGCGCAACCCTTCTGGCACCGTTTGCTGAGTTCCTAAGAATGGTTAGACCCATTAAACACCGAAAAAAAGAATGGCAAAAGAGAATGGAGGATGCGGAACTACTATTGAAGTCAAACAATGATGAGGATAAAGAGTTTGCCGAGGAACTAAAATTGCGTGCGAAAGAGGAAGAAGAACGACAGAAGGAAATAGAAATGGGATATTGGGAAATAACACAAATGGCTACCAAATGCCCACCAACAGAAAACTTTGACACTTATCTTGCTGAACGTCATGTTGAAGCCGTATTTAACTACATAATGCACATCTTAGATAATTATTCTATTAGGTTAGACTGGGTACTTGCCCAAAATGGCATAGACTTGATGCGGTTGCAAGAAGAATGCTCGATTTACTTGTTGGAGGATAGGCTTATGCCTCGTTACACCCACATTGCCGGGACAACAGAAATAGCACGAAAAGTTTTTGGCTCTTTAAGAGAACAGCAAGGGGCTTCTAAAACGGAGGAAGTTGCATCTGACAATCAGCCACCACAACATGAGCGTATTATCAATAAAGAAGAATTAAGAAACTATTTCAATAATGAATTTTGTGGAGTTAAACCGTCAATCGTCAATTACTTCAAGTACTTGATTGATGATTTGAAGATAGACAGAAACGGTAAAGATGCGGCTTGTATTGCAAAGCTGATTTATGAGAGCAAACACATGACAAATAAGCCTAACACGTTTTCTGCATGGCATAGAGCATTTTGCAATTTAGCCGACTTTCCATATGTAGAATATCGTCCAAACAAAATCAATACGGACAATATCAAGGAAAATTTCAAATATTTGCTGTAATTTTCTCGGGGATAGTATTAAGCTATCCCTTTTTTTATATCCCATTCCCAAGACAAATCCCCGTTTTGTTGCATTTGTCCCCTATAAATCCCCCGACATAATCCCGTATGTTTTTGATATATCACAGATATTTAAGCATTTAAAATTGAGGGATAATCCCCTTTTCTTGTGCCTGTAATGTTTGCTCTACTTTTGCATCAAGAAGCCGAGAGGTGCGCACCCAAGAGCTTCATAACAATTAAATTTTGATTGATTATGAACGAAAATTTTACTCTCACTTCAATGCAGATGCAACAGGCAGTAACGGCTATCGCAGCGTTATTTATGCCACTAATTCAGACAGCGGTAAAAGATGCAGTAGCCGATGTTATTGCTGAACAGCAGCGTGAACACGACAACCGTACTTATACCCGGCAAGAAGTTGCGGAGCTGTTGACAATTACTTTACCCACGCTGGATAAATTGGTAGCCAATGGAAAACTTACTTCAATTCGCTTAGGCAGAAGAGTAGTTTTTCCAGCCAAAGAAGTAGATGCCATTGTGGCAAGTGGTAAATCTCTTAAATACGTAAGAAAGGGCTAAGCTATGGTAGAAAAGAAGAAAGCTGCCATAACAGCAGCCCCCAAGAATACCACTACAAAAATAGAGAAAGACAATGACATAAACAAGGTGTTTAGATATTTTCTTTCTGAAACAGAAACCACTTTAGGCTGCATGGTTTTCACTGGTATATTAAGGAACAGCATTACTTTTTATGTGCGACAACTTGAACGGTTGGGATTATTGCAGGTTGTGTACCGCGCACCAGACAAGCGCACACACCGAAAGGCAAAGCACTATTCAAGCGATAAATCACAATGGATTATAAAGGATGCGCAACTTAATCTTTTCGATGGTAAGGAGGACAGAGTATGAGATATAATTTAAAAGAAGAACCGCAAGAAAATGCCGAAGTTATCAATCGGATAACAAGAGAATTTGACGAAAGGGCGCAAGATGATGCAGATCGTAAAATTGTGCGAGCATCCGATTTGCTGAAAAGGAAGGTACAAGAAATCCCGATGCTATTCGCCCCTGTTTTCCCACGAAAAGGAGTAGCCTTGTTTGCTGGAACATCTGATGCCGGAAAGTCTATGCTGCTTCGGAATATGGCTATCTCAGTGGCCACAGGACGAGATTTTTTGGGATGGAAATTCAAAGGTGTACACCGTTCTTGTATATTTGTCGCAACAGAAGATGATGAAGATGCTACATCTTATTTACTTGGTAAGCATGAAGAAAGGTATGGAGATGCTGCCGATGATTTGGAAAAACTTCGCTTTCTGTTTGATAGTGAAAACATAGTATCGGAACTTGACAAGGAACTAACGTTAGAACCTGCCGACCTTGTTATTATTGATGCCTATTCAGATGTATTTGACGGAAAGGAGCAAAACAACGCAGCGCAGACCCGTACCTTTATCAATAAGTTCAAGAACCTTGCAGGAAAGCACGACTGCTTGTTTCTGTTCCTTCACCACACTGGAAAGAGAACGGAAGACCTTGCACCTTCAAAAAACAATTTCCTTGGAAGCCAGTCCCTTGAAGCATCCGTTCGATTGGGTATAGAATTACGAGCAGACCGTAGCAATTCCGATTTACGTCATTTTTGCATCGTAAAAGGTAACTACCTCGGGAGCCAGTACAAACAATCCTCATTTGTCCTCAAAATGGATAAGAGCTTTACATTTACAGAAACGGGTGACAGAGTACCGTTTGAAGATTTGGCTTTGCCGAATACAGGGAAAAATCAGCCAAAAGGGAAACACCCGGAGGACTACACAAAGGAACAGCACCTTTCCTTTTTACGGGATGCAGTCCAATATCCAGTATCAAAAAATAAAATGACGAGTGCCATACAGGAGCGTTTCGGTGTCAGCGACCAACCTGCACGGAAATTCGTTGATTATTATATTGAAAAGGAGTTCTTGAAAGCAATAGAAGGTGGAACTTATCCAGTATATCAAATAAATGAAGGGGAACTTCCTTTTTGACGAAGGTATGGTATGGTACACTACCATAGTACCGCACCACAGATAATAAGGTGTGGTATGGTACTCCCCTTATAGGGAGTACTACCATACCATACCTTTTCTTTATCATCTGACTTTTTTAAAAACTTAAAATTATGGATAACTTTAGATATATTCTTCAACCATACAGACGTAGCAGTGACAGGCACATATGCCCTTCATGCGGTCACAAAGGAGAGTTCTCTTTTTACATAGACAGAGAAACAGGACAACCGCTTCACCCATCAGTAGGAAAATGTAACCGTGAGCAAAAATGCGGCTATCATTACAGACCATCCGAATTTTTCAAAGACAACCCGGATGCACGACCAAAGGACGACTGGAAACCAGACTATGTAATGCCAATGCCTCAGCAAGAAGCAAAGATTACATACCTGCCCAGTTCTTTTTTGATAGTTGACAACCAGCGTTCCCGAAACAACCTTTTTCGTTTTATTGCCGGAAAGTTCGGGATAGATAGAGCTACTTCTGTTTTTGATGCTTATAATGTCGGCACGTCTAAACATTGGCGCAATAATGATGGTGTCGCAACATCATTTCCCCAAATAGACCACAAAGGACGGTTGTGCCAAATTAAAGTCATGGCATACAACCCAACAACCGGGAAACGACTGAAAAAGCAGGATTATGCAGAATATTGGAATTTCGCCCGAAAGGAGTATGTAGGCGACAACAGGCCGCAGGATAAAATTTGGTTTGCAGGGAAAACACTATTAAACAACTATGATGCCCATTTAAGACAAACATTTTTCGGATGCCATCTTATTCCAAACGCTTCACGTATCGGGGTTGTGGAGAGTGAAAAAACAAGTCTGATATGTTCCATTTTGATGCCGGAGATAACTTGGATAGCAACAGGAGGATGCCAAGGATGTAAATGGACTGAGCCAGCCGTTTTTCAACCATTAATCGGCAAACGGGTAGTTCTTTACCCCGATAGTGGAATGCTGGCAAAATGGGAAGATAAAGCATCAATTTTACGCAATGGTGGTGTGAATGTTTCCGTAAGCCGGATATGTGAAGGATTGGCAGACAATACCGATGTGGCAGATGTTCTTTTGGAAAAGAAAATGCCAGTGGAAAAACCGCCCACGATAGGCGATATTTGTCAATGGATGAGCGAATTAAATATACCGAGAGGACGTATTACTTTTAATATTTGAAGCTATGGAAGTAGAAGTAATACACGGTCAGATCATCGCCAAGGCCAACCATTACCAAGCCGTGCCGGGAAAGTTCGGGCAAAAGCGCATTATCAAGGACGAGATTATAAGGGCTTATGAGCGTTCTTTCATGGAACAATGCAAAGTGTATCGCAACAGGCGCATTTCAAGCCGTTTCCGGCTCTTTGTCCGGGTGTGGCATAGTTCGGAACGCTTCGACCTTGACAACTCGCTAAAGACGCTCCTCGATTGTCTGCAAATGGCAGGAGCGATAGCCGATGACAAACTTTGCTATCAGATTGAAGCGGAAAAGCATTTGGATAAATATCGCCCTCGTATTGAGTTTGCAATACTGGAAGTAAACGAGCAGAAACAACTTTTTAATAATTGAAGATATGGAGTATAAAAAGATTATAGAACGGACAGACCGTTACGACATCGTGCAATGGGAATTTCAAGGAATGCCAATCACTTTCCGCTTATGGAAAGACGGCAGCGGAATTATAGAGATTAAAGTAGATAAGTACTTTGCCATCGCCAACGGCTACAAATCCGTCTCAGACATGGCAGAAAACACTATCGGTCAAGCAAAGTTCAACGAGATGTTCGGAGGTGTGCCGGAATGGATAAGGGCAACTGGGAACGGAGATCTCCTCTTTGTCGGACTGCCAAAGCACCTGCAAAATTAATTGTCAAGAACAAGGAGGACGGTTGCCGATTGGTAGCCGTTCTTTTTTCGCACCCTCACTAACGGAATGTTATGCAGGGTGTAAAACATTTAACACCCGTTGGCGTAAATGCTTGATTACCAATTTTAGGGGAATTTTCCCCCTTACAAGAAAATCCGTTAATTCCCGATATGCAGATCCACATATCCAAACTACAAAATTATAGTTTGGCGAAATCAGCACCCCTCACCTTCATGCGCCCGCAAGGGTTGCTCCTACCTCATCCACCAACTTTTGAAGGTACTCCAATCGCTTGCTGTAATCCTTGTAGTCGTGTTTATTATCCTTGTTTTTGCGGTAACGCTTTGTAGGCGGTATTTCAATAGAAGCAGGCTCTAACCGTCTATAATCACCTTCCACAATCATTTGGTAAGTTTCATCAGTCAACGTGCCGACCATCAAAGAAAGATGTTCTACTTTGCGACCAATCAAACAGCGTATCAGATAGATAAACATTGCAGATTTAAGAAAGAAAAGCACATGGTACTCATTCGCCTCATCTTGCAAGGTAACGCGCCAGTAGGGGAACCCGTGCCACTTAGTTTTTGATACAGATACAAGCTTACCCTCTATTTGCGTAAACTCCAGTTCCTGGTCTGCATAAGGCGGCACGCAACGCAACCGGCCACGTGAAACCCGGACATCGATAGGAACACCGCCAAAACATGGCATATCATCGTTTATGTTCATCGCCTTATCAATTAGACATATTAGACATTCATAGGGGTATGCCGATTTTTCAGCCAACCCGGTTTGAGAATTAAAAAGGGGAGTAACGTTTTGCTACCCCCCCCTCATTTGCGGATTACAAGCACTGGAGTTACCTCGCTCCCTCACACCGCTTTAGGTTCTTTCATCGTGCCGGCCATTCGGGATTTATTTAACGCTGCCCGGGCAACAGCTTGCTATAATGGAGATTTAGAGCCTATTCTCTAAGCTGGTCTAACAGGTAGGGGTTCGGCTGATACACTTCCCCCGCCTTGCGGTCATTTATGGTAATGTACCCTTGCCACCGTCCCCAGCATTCCACACACTCGGCAGAAGCGTTGTTAAGACGTATCTCTTTATCCAGATCGTTCAAGACCTTTGCAGCCTTCACACTCAACTCATACACTTTCTTTGCCTTGTCGTTGCCGTAGATGCTACAATGCTTTTTGAGTACTTCCTTTCCGTCCTTTGTCAGCGTACAAACACCGTCCACTATTTCGTTTGCATCAAACGACATTCCGAAAGGCTTGCTCAACTTCTTGTGTATCGCCAACACCTTTGCAGGAACACCGCCATCGGAGAACGGAGAAGATGCTTTAACGCTTTCGGGCGCATTACTCATCCATCGGTCATAGTCCGCTTTTGCTTTGCCTACAAGTTCACCCGCAAGGGATTCGGGTGCAGATAAGAAAGTTCTAAGTTGCTCGTCCGTAAGCTCGCCTGCAAGGAGTTTCAAGGCTGCAATGGCATTGTTCACTTGCTTTGAGTAGTCCTCATTATAGGAAATCTGCATTTGCAGTTTCTTCTCGTCCGTATAAATCAACTGATTATTCATTGTCGCCCCCTTTCTTCATTGATTGTTCGCAGATGCGCTTTTGTTCACCGAATACACTTGAAATAAAGTCCGGGTATTTCGGGAGTTGGCTTTCCCTTTCGTCCTGCATGGCTTCCACTATATCGTCAAAGTCATGCGTTTGTTGCTCTAAATTCTCCATTCCGTTATCCTTTTTAGTTTTACCTATCACAAAGATACGAATAAATAACGGAATTACAAATAATTACATTGTAATATTAAAGTAACACTTTAAACAAAAAGAGCCGTTTTAAGGCGTTATCTCAAAGCGAGGTTATAACTTGTATTGCCAAAGAGGAAAAAATGGCTTAGAGGGGCTGAGATGAAGCGAGAAAGGGCATAAGGACTATTTGCAGGATGGGGGCAAAAAGAAAAAGGGCAGGCTACTATTATTCACCTACCCATAGAACTGTTGCGATGCAAAGGTAATATTTCCTTTTGACATTCCAAAGTAATGCGCTGATTTTCACCAATGTCGGTTTTTGACCTATGGCTTCGGGGTGTCCCCCAAATTGGTGGTACTCGGAAAATTTCAAAAAAAATTTGGGAGAGGTCGGTTAAAATCCAAAAACCACCCATACCGGGGAGGGGGGGGCTAACATGGTGTGCCGTTCTCAAACAGGTATTCGGGGGCAATGTCCGCACCGTTCGCCCAAAAAACCGTGCCATCCACCCCGTAACGCTCAAACTCGCTTTCGTCTTTCAGCTCCTCAAAAGCCGGGTATTTTAAGAGCGGTGTTAAATCTACCTTTCTTCTTTCTCCGTTACTGAATGTGCATATAAGCGTATAGTTGCCCATGTATTCAGCCGATTCTACTAATAGTATCACGCCTTTTCTATTGTTGTCTTGATGGTTATCGGTTTACCGCAATAAGGGCAGGTTTCGCCCTTGGCTTCTTTTGTCACTTCTGCCGGTGATGCAAAGAGTTGCCACATAGGAACATCTAAGGCGGTGGCTATTTTTTCATACGATGTTATGTTTGCCGTTCCGTTTATTTGGGTGGATAGTGTAACTCTATTTAAACCCATTGTTTCGGCAAGTTCATTAATTGTAATTCCCTTCTCTTTGAGAATGTCTTTAATTCTATTCATACTTAATCCTTATTTGTTTCTACAAAAATAAGTAAAACTATTAAATGTAGTTAGTTTATGCTACAAAAGAATGTTAATTGCAGTGTTTTTGTGCTTCAAATACTTGTTTGTGTAGTATAAAGTAGCTACATTTGCAATACAATAATAAACCAATAAGATATAAGCCTTATGACAAGAGAAGATTTAAACCGGATGTGCAGAGAATACCAAGCGGTATTATTAATGAGCGAAACGGAAGTGTTCGCCATGTACGAAGAAAGCAAAGCGGAGTGCATGGCTTCTTATGAGGCTGAAATTGACTATTGGGAAAACTATTTCGGATACAACTATTAAAACATACGATTATGAGAACGAAAGACTTTCATTCACTGGAAACACTGATTTCCGCAGCGGTAAAGGTAGGGCACAACAAGCAGGAAGCAACCGAGATTATCGCAAAGAGCTATGACTACATTAAAAGGGTTTACCCTAACGTGTCCGCAAAGAAAGCGGTACACATTGCCTATGTAATTTACTAACCCCAAAACGCTAAGGATATGAGTACACAATTTAAAAGCCTGATGCGTGAAGTTATGCGCATGGCTTGGCAGATGGTCAAGAAGAACGGTTATTCAATGAGTGAAGCCCTTAAAACGGCTTGGATGAACATCAAACTCAAAGCAGCCATGAAAGAAAGAATAGTTAAATTCTACTTTCAAAAGGTGGACGGCTCGATACGTGAGGCTTACGGAACACTGAAAGAAAGTTTGCTACCCGAAAACAAGGGCACGGACAACCGAAAAAAGAGTGAGACGGTACAAGTGTACTTCGATACGGAGAAAAGCGAATACAGGTGCTACAAAGTGGCAAACCTCGTAAAGATAGCATAAAGTATTAACACGGTGGGTATGCCTCAACGTACCCACCACAAAGAAGAAAGGAAACATCATGTTTTTTATTTGTGTAGTGATATGGTTGCTTTGCGGAACTGCAAAGGAATTGACCGGGAAGAATGGTTTTTAAAGTGTGGGTTATGGAAATAGTTATCATGTTTCTTTCGTTGGCACTGGGAAAAGTGCTACACGACCACAATAAGAGATTCAAAGATTTTATAGACAAGGAAGATTATTAATAATACAAACTTTATTATGAGAACAAATACATCAGATTTGAGGAGCCAGGTAATTTCTTTAGCAGAAGAGCATGAGCAGGTTCTTAAGGAACTGAAAAACATACAATCCGTTACAGGATACATAAGCCGCCTGCTTGATGCGTACGGCATAATGTCTAGGAGGGTGGATGAACTTGAAAATGAAATACAGGAGATAAGACGTAACAACTCCAATGTAAACGCCTCAACAAGAAAGATAAAGGAAGCCGGGTACAGGATAGAAAAAACAAAGTTTCCTAATATGGAATTAGTATGGACGGGCAACAGATAACACCGCATACTACATCCCTGCGGACGGATTGAACGGCATCGGGTAGCGAGAACCCGGCAGGGAACGAATACACAGCTTTTGGCGGATCGTCCTGCTTTCCGATGCAGGATGCAGCAGGGGTTGATATATCAGAAAGAAAAGCCTACCTTTGTGAACAAATGCCATATTAGCATTTTAAATTCACTTTGGAGGTCGTGTTGTCGTGAGATAACGTGCCTCCTTTTTTATGATAGCAATAAATACGCCATGGTAACACTATGGTAACATTTCTTTGTTTTGGGCAAAAAGTAAAACGCTAACTACCTGTTTATCAGTAATTAGCGTTTTACCATTGAGGTTCCTGGCGGATTCGAACCGCCGTACACGGTTTTGCAGACCGCTGACTAAGCCACTCATCCAAGGAACCTTATTTCTCGTTTGCGGTTGCAAAGGTAGTACAAATTTTGAAACTACCAAACTATCCACAGCAATTTTTGTTTGAGTTTCCTTTGATTTCTTTACATTCCTGCTGTTTTTTTTCAAGCTGACGCTTTAATTCACAACCACTTGCACAACTTGCACAAGGATTATCATTATTTCTCACATGATGGAAAAATTTATAAAATCCATAAAAGATACGAATTATGCAAAGTAAAATCAAAAGAGCAACCGCCCATTCCTGCCAATTCCAACTCATAAAAATAATCCTCCTATCTGATAAACAGCAAAAGTTAACGCCCATGCCAGAACGGTTGTATACCCCGCAGTGAAAAGTGCCCATTTCCAACTTCCGGATTCCTGTTTGATAGCCACCAACGTTGCAATACATGGAAAATAAATCAAGACAAAAAGCATATAACAAAATGCAACAAACGGGGTTATCGGTATTCTCTCTGCCAAACTTACCGAGTCTGCATCAGCATCATTCGTATACAATACACCAAGTGTACTTACTACCAACTCTTTAGCACCTACTCCAGAAATCAAACCGATACCGAGTTTCCAATCAAAACCTAACGGCTTGATAACAGGTTCAATTGCTTTTCCAACTTGCCCGATATATGAGTTTTCCTGTTGCTCTGCTACGGTTGCATAGTCCTTATGATTGGGGTAATAGCCTAAAAACCAAATAATAATAGATGCAATCATTATTATTCCACCCATCTTGCGCAGATATTGCGCCCCTTTTTCCCAGGTGTGGCGTAAAATAGATTTCGATGTAGGCATTCGATAAGGCGGTAGCTCCATTACAAAAGGAGTATCATCCCCCTTCACCAAAAACTTACTGAACAGACGCGCCAATAACACTGCCAGCAAAATGCCAATGGCGTAAATTATCAATAACACAAAACTACCATTATTCGGGAAAAATGCTCCTACCAAAAGTAAATAGATAGGCAAACGCGCACTACACGACATTAAAGGATTGACAAGCATCGTAATAAGCCGACTTTTCCGGTTTTCAATGGTACGCGAAGCCATTATAGCAGGTACGTTACATCCAAATCCCATTATCAAAGGAATAAACGATTTACCATGAAGACCCATTTTATGCATAATCTTATCCATAATAAAAGCGGCACGCGCCATATAACCAGAATCTTCCATCAATGAAATGAAAAAATATAGTATGAGGATATTAGGAAGAAATACAATAACTCCCCCTACTCCACCAATAATTCCATCCACCAACATATCCTTCAATGGCCCCTCACTCATATTGTCCCGGATAAGATTACCAAACGCTTCTACCAACCATTCAATACCCATCATCGGATATTCACCAATCACAAAGGTCCCTTCAAACATGATATACATAAAAAGAAAGAAAATAGGATATCCCCAGATACGATGCGTTACAATCGTATCAAGCACTTTGGTTATTTGCTCCTTCTCCTGATGATTGTTTGTAAAGGTTTCTTTCAAAGCGCCACTAATAAAACCATATTTCGCATCCGTTATAGCCGATTCACTATCTTCATTCAACGTACTTTGTATACGTTTGGCCACTTTATCACGAATAGCAACCACAGTTTCCCCGTTAGGCAATGTCCTAATGAACTGCTCCACATCAGGATCATTTTCCAACAGTTTTATTGAAAGATAACGAGTAGAATATTTATGTCTTATAAACTCATTTCTAGATATCGCCTCTTTCACTGCATCAATCGCCTTTTCCAAATCAGGTCCATGATTGATATGTATATGACGATAAAATCCACGAGGATGATCGTTTTCCTCCTTATGGCTACCGAATTCATGATCCGGAACATAAGTTTTGTGCCAATCTCTCAGATCTTTTAATATTTCTGAACGAATTTCACCTTTTTGATCCAAGAAATCTCCCCCTTCATAGATACCGATAATGACATGAAATAGTTGATCGATTCCTTGTCCTTTGCGACTGACCGTCGGCACCATCGGAACTCCAAATAACTGACCAAGTTTCAAGTAATCCAAATCATTCCCACTAGCTTCCAGCTCATCGTACATATTCAGAGCCACCACCATGCGCACATTCATGTCAATCAGTTGTGTGGTCAAATAAAGATTACGTTCAAGATTGGAAGAATCAACAACATTCACAATTACATCCGGTGTCTCCTCGATAATATGTCTGCGAACATAGATTTCCTCCGGAGTGTATGCAGAAAGAGAATATGTACCCGGTAAATCGACTATTTTAAAATGATAACCTTGAAAATCAAAATATCCTTCTTTGGCATCTACGGTAACACCGCTGTAATTACCAACATGCTCATGCGCCCCTGAAGCCAGATTGAAAAGTGTAGTTTTCCCACAATTGGGATTACCAACCAACGCGACATTGATCGTTCTGCGTTTTCCAAGGGCAACTTGTTTCAATTTATTTCCTTCAGCACGGATACCTTCAAGCAAACCAGGATGATAATCAGATTCTTTAATGTGTTGCCTTGCTTCCTGTTCACTAATTATTTCAATCATATCGGCCTCTTGCCGACGGAGTGAAATTTCATAATCTAATACTTTATACTTAATGGGATCTTTGAGAGGTGCGTTCAGCAGTACTTCTACAGTTTTACCTTTGATAAAACCCATTTCCACAATACGCTTACGAAAGCCTCCATGGCCAAGTACTTTAACAATAACGCCCTTCTCTCCTGTTTTCAATTCGGACAAACGCATACCTTGTTCTCTATAATTTTTGCAAAGATAATAGATTAGTTCGGAGCTTACAAATTATTTAGAATGTTTTTAAATAGCGCATCTTTTCTACTAGGAAATTGTCTAACAGAAATCAACATAAAACTGACTTATTAATAAAAAGTAAACATTATCTTTGCACTATGTTAGAAAAGAAAATTGCAAAATATATCGATAATGAACACTTACTCTCCAAAGAAGATAAAGTGATCATAGCACTAAGCGGTGGAGCAGATTCGGTTGCTTTGTTACACGTCATGCATTCTCTTGGATATAAGTGCGAAGCGGCTCATTGCAATTTTCATCTCCGGGGGGAAGAGTCAAACCGGGATGAAACTTTCGTTCATGAATTATGTAAATCCATGCAAATACCTTTACACATCATTCATTTCGAAACCGAAAAATATGCCATTGAAAACAAAATATCCATTGAAATGGCTGCCAGGGAGCTTCGTTATCAATGGTTCGAAGAAATAAAAAAAGAAAGTGCAGCCAATGTTATCGCTGTAGCCCATCATCAGGACGACAGTGTAGAAACCTTACTACTAAATCTTATTCGTGGTACAGGACTTAGCGGCTTATTAGGAATACGTCCCCAAAATAAAGATATCATCCGCCCTTTATTATGTGTTAACCGTCAAGATATTATTGAATATCTAGGTAGTATCGGTCAAAACTATGTAACCGACAGTACTAACCTCGAAGATGAATATATCCGAAATAAAATACGACTAAACCTGATTCCACTAATGGAAGAGATCAATCCATCTGTGAAAAAAAACATTATTGCAACCAGTAATTACTTGAATGAAATAGAGCTTATATATAACAATGAAATAGAGAATGGAAAACAAAGAGTGTTAACAAAAGAAGGAATCCGTATCAGTGACCTGTTAAAAGAACCTGCACCCAATGCTTTATTGTTTGAGATTCTACATCCACTCGGATTTAATTCGGCTCAAATCCAGAACATCTTATCCTTATTATTAAAAGGACAAACGGGAAAACAGCTTATCAGCAAAGATGGCTGGAGAATTATAAAAGACAGGAATATGTTATTGATTCAACCAAAAGAGAATTTAGAAGAAACTCCTTTCCAACTCATTCGGGAAGAATTAATATACACAAAAGACTTCGTAATACCCCGTGAAAAAAATATAGCCTGTTTTGATGCGGACAAATTGGAAGATACAGAATTTACTATCAGAAAGTGGAGGAAAGGAGATACATTTGTTCCCTTTGGCATGAAAGGGCAAAAAAAGATTAGTGATTATTTAACCGACCGTAAATTATCGCTTATACAAAAAGAGCGTCAATATGTACTTTGCCAAAGAGATAAAATAATATGGGTCATAGGTGAACGCACGGATAATCGCTACCGCATAGACGATAAAACAAAAAGAGTTATAATAATAACAATGCGTGAAAAGTGAATGATATTGATAATATCCAATATGATCACTTTTCACGCATCGCTCAAAGCCTACTTAAATTCCATCCTATTTTCTTTACATAAATTCTTCTTGAATTCCCTATTTACACAAAAAACATAGCAGGCTATATGACGAATAAAAACGAGAAAACAAGCTGAGAAGAAAATCAAAAGAAGCTGAATAAACTACTTTTGAGGAAAGTTCAAACCGGCTCTTAATTACTATAAAATACTTTTGGGTTCTTTTTGACGCGTAAAGCACTGAGATAATAAAACCGCAAAAGGAGTATCAAATACTCTTGCCTTCTGAGAACATGATTTGACACAAGCACAACATTTGATACATTTATCCGGATCTGTATGTGTCTCATCTCCTTTTATTATGGCTCCTGCCGGACAATTACGCACACATGCCCCACAATGCGTACACTTTTCTTCATCTTCTATCCATGGAGTACGCGGTAATGGCACTCCGCTTTTACGTAACTTAACAGCCTTCCGAAGAAAACGGAATAAAGGAAGAAAGGATTGTTGCGGCCGGGGAATAGACCGAAGATTGACTGGATAGAGTGTTTCAATACCGGATGCAATATCTACTTTAGTCCTAAGTTTCTTTCCAAAATCTACAGCCAATGTAATATCATGTTCATCAGGGCGACCTGCAGCAATGGGATATTTGGTACTACTATACGAATGCTCACCGATGAAAGTCGCTCCTGCGATTACTTTAAATCCACGAAGAAGAACAAATTGATCCAACTCCTGCAACGCCTTTTCATAAGCGCGATTACCATAAACAACCACTAAAGCAACCGGTGTATCCGTACCTTTGATACACGCCAAACGCTCCAAAGCCAAGGGAGCCACATGTCCGCCATATACCGGCACAACGATTACCGCCAAAGCAGATGCCGGTAATTGCATTTCATCAATCGGGCTCAATGTTAAATCAGTAGTTATAATATTTGTTATTCCCAGTCCGTGAACAATTCCATCGCCCACTTGTTTAGAGGTATGGGTAGGTGAAAAATAAATAAGATGAGCTTCAGTGATTACCATAATGTTTCTTTTTGAAAAACAAAGATACACTTTTAAATGGAAAAAAAAGACTATTTATTTATGAAATCAGAATTATTTATTATCTTTGCACCGTTGAAACACTCTGATATTTTCCTAAAAGGATTAGTAAGCAGATATCCAATTCAACAAAAACATCCCTGATTCATAATAACTAAAAGAATATGTTCGCATAACCCCGTCATTTGTGAAGTCGTGTTGTGCCATCCATATCTCAACAGAAAAAAATATTAATAAGTTACTATACTGTATGTATAACATTATCCAATTAAACGACAAAGATTTGTCGGAATTGCAAACTATTGCCCGCGAACTGGGAATCAAAAAGACAGAATCACTAAAAAAAGAAGACCTTGTTTACAAAATCCTTGACGAACAGGCCATCGCTGGTGCTACAAAAAAAGTGGCAGCAGATAAGCTGAAGGAGGAACGTAAAGAAGATAAGAAAAAACGTTCGCGTGTTCCGGCAAAGAAGGAAGATAAAGTATTCTCAGCCAAACAAAACGGTGAGTTAACAAAAGCGGAAACAGAATCTCCCAAACCAGTAGCCCAAGCAGCACCAGCTTCTCCAGATACCATACAAAAAGAAGCAGAACCTGAAAAGAAAACCGATACTCCCGAACCAGAAGCGAAAGCGCCATCGGCACCAAAGAAAAAGGTTGGCCGTCCCCGTAAAAATGTTCTGGAAAATAAGAACAAAGAGGAACAACCAGTCAAAGCAACCACTACTGAAATAATTGAAATTCCCGCAGAAGAAAAGCCTATCGAGGAAAAGGTGACTGAAACGGTTGTAAAACCCATTATTAAGCCCAAAGCGCCCGCTGTAATTGATGAGGAAAGCAATATACTGACTGAAGGCGGTGATGATGATTTTATCCCCATCGAGGACCTTCCTTCCGAAAAAGTGGAGTTGCCTACCGAATTATTCGGCAAATTCGAATCCACCAAAGCTGAACCGGTAGTTCCTCCTACTCCCGAACAATTACAAAACCAACAGCGTCCACGTATTGTCCGTCCACGTGACAATAATAGTAATAATAACAGCACTAATGCCCCTAGAAGCAATAATAATCCCCGCCTGCCTATGCCTAAATCCGCACAGCAGCAAAACATGGGTGAAAATGCTCCAGTACAGGAACGTAAAGTAATTGAACGAGAAAAGCCTTATGAATTTGACGATATATTAACGGGAACCGGTGTTCTGGAAATCATGCAAGATGGTTACGGATTTCTTCGTTCTTCCGATTATAACTACCTTTCATCTCCCGATGACATCTATGTTTCTCAATCGCAAATCAAACTATTCGGCTTGAAAACCGGAGATGTAGTAGAAGGAGTCATCCGTCCTCCAAAAGAGGGTGAAAAATATTTCCCTTTGGTAAAAGTTTCAAAGATCAATGGTCGCGATGCTGCATTCGTACGTGATCGTGTTCCTTTCGATCATCTTACTCCACTTTTCCCGGATGAGAAATTCAAACTTTGCAAAGGAGGTTATTCAGACTCTATGTCGGCACGTGTAGTCGATTTGTTTTCACCCATAGGCAAAGGGCAACGCGCATTAATCGTGGCTCAGCCCAAAACAGGTAAAACGCTGTTGATGAAAGATATTGCAAATGCCATTGCAGCCAACCACCCGGAAGTATATATGATCATGCTTCTGATTGACGAACGCCCGGAGGAAGTAACAGATATGGCTCGCAGCGTCAATGCCGAAGTCATTGCTTCCACATTCGACGAACCTGCCGAACGCCATGTGAAGATTGCAGGTATCGTACTCGAAAAAGCCAAAAGACTAGTCGAATGCGGACATGACGTGGTTATTTTCCTTGATTCGATAACTCGCCTGGCACGCGCATACAATACTGTCTCTCCTGCATCGGGAAAAGTATTGTCGGGAGGTGTGGATGCCAATGCACTTCATAAGCCCAAACGTTTTTTCGGTGCTGCACGTAACATTGAAAACGGGGGCTCACTTACCATCATCGCTACCGCTTTGATAGACACCGGATCTAAGATGGATGAAGTCATCTTCGAAGAATTCAAAGGTACGGGTAATATGGAATTACAGCTTGACCGTAACTTGTCTAACAAACGTATTTTCCCTGCTGTTAATATCGTGGCATCGAGTACACGTCGTGATGACTTGTTGCTTGATAAGACAACACTCGACCGCATGTGGATCTTACGCAAATATCTGGCCGACATGAATCCGATTGAAGCAATGGATTTTGTAAAAGACCGTTTGGAAAAGACCAAGGATAACGACGAATTCCTGATGAGCATGAATAGCTAAACAAATACATTTCTTGGCAACCCATATTTGGAAAGTACTAAAGTGCAAGCTAGCATAAAAAATAAATTATTAAAAAGAGTGGAGAATACTTAGGTTCTTCACTCTTTTTGTTTACATTTGCAGCACTACATCACAAACAGTAATCAACAACAGTGAGAATTTATATATTCTACATACTTGGAACACTCGCCGGACTCTTCAATATCCAGCCGATCAGTTCTATGAACGATGATACTAATCACCTTGCAAAATTACAACACCTTATAGACAACAATCTTTCTTACACCAGAGATGTTACAGCAGATAGTATTATATCATGGGAGAAAGAACTTGATTCGCAATTAGAAAAAGAAAAGAAATATGACTTGCTTTTCTTTGTCAAACAGCTTGTAGCCAGTTCATACGCCACCCGTGGAGATATTACCATTGCTGTAGAGCGCGCCCACGCCATGTATGAGCAAGCTAAAAGGATAAATTACGAACCAGGAATAGCCCTTTCTCTGAGAGCTATCGGAAATGCTTACCTGGAAGCAAACATGCAACAACAAGCCATCGACTCATATAAAGAAGCAATAAGAATATTGCAAGGTAGTACGAACAGTACAATCCTTCCTAAAATGCAGATCATGCCAAATCTTATTCTCACATTACTGAAAATGGGAAAATTGGATGAAGCGTCCATCTACCTGAGAATGTTTGAAAATCTCGTTGATGAACATCCCGGAAGTACCAACCTCTTCTACGCCTCAATATGCCATTGTTATTATAATATTATCACGGACAATCCTAAGAAAGCTCACAAATTTCTGAATGAAGCCGATAGTTTGTATCAAAAGCACAACTTCATATATTTGAGTTATATTTTGAGTTTTCTCCACGCAAGTTACTATGAACTGACACAACAATATGACTTGGCTCTCCAACAATACAATTTACTCACTGAAAGCATTCGACCCGATTACGCACCAAACCGATATACCCAACTAAAGTTACAGCAAGCTCAGATATTATCACTGTTGGGTAAAACCGATGAAGCGTGCTTCGTTTATCAAAAAGCGAACGCTTTGCAAGACTCTCTCGACAATATCAGTTACACAAGACAAATCAACGAATTGCGTACACTTTACCAAATTGATAAATTAGAACTAGCCAATCAGGTAGAACGAAATAAAACCATAACCTATGGAATATTGGCCGTTCTTATTTTATTAGGACTGATCACCAGCCTTATTTTGTACTTACGAAAAAAGAATAAACATCTTCTTCATTCAAAGATAGAATTGGAAAAAGCACAAAAAAATGCAGAAAACTCCATCCGGACAAAAAGCCTTTTCCTATCCAATATGAGCCATGAAATCCGAACCCCTTTGAATGCTTTATCAGGATTTTCCGCTATATTATCCGATGATTCTATAAACAATGAGACAAGACAACAATGCAATGACATCATTCAGCAAAATTCAGAACTGCTACTCAAGCTCATCAATGATGTCATAGACCTATCCAGCCTGGAAATAGGAAAACTTACATTCAATTTCAGAGAATGTGATGCTGTCATTATCTGTCGGAATGTCATCGATACTGTCGAGAAAGTGAAACAGACACAAGCCGGAGTACGTTTCCTAACCACATTAGAAACCTTACCTCTATTGACAGACGATTCACGTTTGCAACAAGTTCTGATCAACCTTCTCATCAATGCTACAAAATTCACTACAGAAGGGATGATTACTCTTGAAATAAAGAAAACATCCGAGGATATGGTTCTATTCTCGGTCACCGATACCGGCTGCGGCATTCCTTTAGAAAAACAGGGACAGATATTCAACCGGTTCGAAAAGCTGAATGAAGGCGCCCAAGGCACGGGATTAGGCCTATCCATTTGCCAACTAATCATAGAACAAATAGGCGGAACTATATGGATTGACCCGGAATATACAGATGGCGCACGTTTCATATTTACACATCCTGTTAATCCATCAGTGATTGACTCAAAGAAAAAAGCACTATGAAACGGTTGATACTCATACTCATTCAGTGTTGCTACATATTATCATGTGCTGCTGCACCGTCACAAACAGAAACAGATAGCTTGGAAAATCTATTGCCTATTCTTCCACACGATTCCACCAGACTTGACTTAATACAAAATCTGACACGAATGCAGCAATCGACTCCGGAATGCATAAGGTACTCAAATATGCTTCTAAAGGAAGCCGTTATTCAAAATAAACCCCGATATGCAGGTACGGCCATCTACTTCCAGGTAATCTACTATTATAATCAGAACCAACCGGATAGTGTCGATCTGAAACTTAGAGAGATGGAGCCATTCGTTGCCAAAGGTAATTTATGGGATTACTATTTCGATGCGCAACGGTGCCAAATAGATCTCTTATCTTACGGAGAGCAATTTGAACTGGCCATAAACAAAGCACTTGAAATGTACAAAAAAGCAGAGAAAGCCCGTAACATACGTGGTTTGATCGGTGCTAATCAATGCTTGGCCAATGCATATATGGGTACAGGACGCTTGGAAGAGGGAAAGAATGCGTTGAAAGAAGCTCATAAATTACTCTCTAGATCAGATAATACTGTAGTAAGCAATTCCGTCCTATGCCAGCTTATTTCATTGAGTAAAGCCAACGAAGATTTTCAGAATATGAAAATATATCTCGATGAGCAACAAAAACTCCTTCAGGATTATGTAAATTCAAACCCCAATATGATAGATGCGTTCAGTGACCCGTTGATCTTCAATGAAATCTACTACGCATATTATTATGTACACATTAATCAAGCACAGAAAGTACTGGAACACTTACAAGAAGGAGCCAAATACCTCAATCCGCACACTTATTTCATGTATCAGGTACTCTACCACGATGCTTATGCATACTATTACCGAATATGCAAAGAATATGATCAGGCCATCAGCCGATTGGATACCACCATTGTCATCTTGAAAGAGACTGCCAATTCCGATTATATTTCTCAATTATCCGTAAAAGCCGACATACTAGTAGAAGCCGGACGAAGCCAAGAAGCGCTCCCCATCTATCAAAATGTTTTTCAGTTGAAAGATTCTGTTGTCAACGAAGTATCGAACAAACAGCTGCAATTAATCCAGAAAAGCTACCATATGGATAAAATGATACTGGAAGAGCAAATCTCACGGAACCAAATCCAAATAGTGATTCTAGGAGTCATTGCCGTTGCTTTAATTTTTCTCACTTTCGTTATGATCCGCGTGTATCGTATCCGCAGGGCGTTAAAGAAAGCGGAAAGTGAAACACGGACAGCAACCCGAACGACTGAAGAGGCTAACGAAAGCAAAAACCGGTTCCTTTCCAATATGAGTTACAACATCCGGATCCCGCTCAATGGCGTTGTCGGGTTCTCTCAACTCATAGCTTCTGAGCCCGACATGATTGAAAGCACCCGGAAAGAGTTCGCAACCATCATCCAAAAGAATACTGAAGAGTTAATGCAATTGGTCAATGACGTACTCGACCTATCACGTCTGGAAGCTAATATGATGAAATTTCAGATACATGAATATGATGTTGTTTCGCTTTGTAACGATGCCATTTACATGGCACGGATGAAGGGTGAAGGATATATCGATATTCTGTTCAAGACAGATATCCCCATGCAGAATATTATAACCGACACGGCAAGACTGACCCAAACCTTGCTGGATTTACTAACTTATCCCGACAGATGCAACAAACAAAGAGAAATCACTTTCACCCTGTCAAGGGATGTGGAAGCCGGGCTGATACGTTTCCATATTGTCAATTCCCCGTTGGCAGATCCGGAATTCATATCTCAAAAAGTCAGTATCCGACACGACATCAATCGTTTACTTTTGGAACATTTCGGAGGAAGTTATATTGTCAGCACCGATGAACAGGGACGCACAGTTATCGATTTAACATATCCATTCGATTACAGATCCGAATAAAAGCGCTATCTTTGCAAATTCCAAAACTAAACGCTTATTTATGTACACCAACAAACAGATTTGGAGTGTCAGTTATCCGATACTCTTAAGCTTGCTTGCACAAAATGTCATCAACGTTACCGACACTGCTTTCCTCGGACATGTCGGAGAAGTTGCTCTCGGAGGTTCGGCCATGGGCGGACTTTTCTATATTTGCGTATTTACCATTGCTTTCGGTTTTAGCACCGGTTCGCAAATAGTTATTGCACGCCGTAATGGCGAAGGCCGTTATTCAGACGTAGGGCCGGTAATGATGCAAGGAGTCATGTTTCTTCTAGTCATGGCATTACTGCTTTTCGGCTTTACAAAGGCTTTTGGAGGAAATATCATGCGTATGCTCGTGTCTTCAGAGTCCATATTCGATGCCACAATGGAATTTCTCGACTGGCGTATATACGGTTTCTTCTTCTCATTCGTCAACGTCATGTTCCGTGCATTATATATCGGAATCACCCGCACAAAGGTACTTACTATCAATGCAGTAGTCATGGCAATAACGAATGTCATACTGGACTATGCACTAATCTTCGGACATTTCGGCTTGCCCGAAATGGGCATTAAAGGTGCTGCCATCGCTTCGGTGATTGCAGAAGGCAGTTCCATTCTTTTCTTCCTTATATATACATATATCACGGTAGATTTGAAAAAATACGGGTTGAATCGTTTACGTTCCTTCGACCCTCAATTATTGATGCGTATTCTGAGCATATCCTGCTTCACCATGATGCAGTATTTCCTGTCGATGGCTACCTGGTTTATATTTTTTGTTGCCGTCGAAAGATTGGGACAGCGCGAACTTGCTATTGCAAACATTGTACGAAGCATCTATATCGTCATGTTGATACCAGTAAACTCACTGGCAACCACCACTAACAGCCTGGTAAGTAATGCCATCGGTGCCGGAGGCATCCAACATGTAATGGCGCTTATCAATAAAATAGCCCGTTTCTCCTTTTTCATCATGTTAGGACTGGTCATCATTACAGCACTCTTCCCACAGGGTATGCTTTCCATATATACAAGTGACCCGACATTGATTGCCGAATCCGTACCATCGGTATACGTCATCTGTTGTGCCATGCTGATTGCTTCAGTTGCCAACGTCGTATTCAACGGAATATCCGGTACCGGTAATACCCAAGCAGCCTTATTACTCGAAACGATTACCATTGTCATCTACGGTTCGTATATCATTTTCATCGGAATGTGGTTGAAAGCTCCCATTGAATGGTGCTTTACCATTGAGATCGTGTACTATACGTTGCTGCTCACCACAAGCTATATTTACTTCAAAAAAGCAAAATGGCAGAATAAAAAGATATAAATACGAGAGATTTTCGTACATTTGCAACCCGATTTGTAATTCGTAATTAGTAATTTGTAATTAATATACCATGTTCGATAATTTAAGCGAGAGACTAGAGAGGTCGTTTAAGATTCTGAAAGGTGAAGGTAAAATCACCGAAATCAACGTAGCAGAGACACTGAAGGACGTACGTAAAGCCCTGTTGGATGCCGACGTTAACTACAAAGTTGCGAAAAACTTTACTGACACAGTAAAGGAAAAAGCATTGGGACAAAACGTACTTACAGCCGTGAAGCCAAGCCAACTGATGGTGAAGATCGTTCACGATGAACTAACCCATTTGATGGGAGGTGAAACGGTGGAGATCGATATCGATTCACGTCCAGCAGTAATCCTGATGTCCGGTCTGCAAGGTTCGGGTAAGACAACATTCTCGGGCAAATTGGCACGTATGCTGAAAACCAAGAAGAATCGCAAACCGCTGCTTGTTGCCTGTGACGTTTACCGTCCGGCCGCCATCGAACAGTTGCGTGTATTGGCAGAACAGATCAATGTCCCTATGTATTCCGAACCGGATAGCAAGAATCCGGTGGAGATTGCCCAAAACGCCATCAAGGAAGCTAAAGCTAAAGGATATGACCTTGTCATCGTCGATACAGCCGGACGTTTGGCCGTAGACGAGGAGATGATGAATGAGATTGCAGCTATCAAGACAGCCATAGAGCCGAACGAGATCCTTTTTGTTGTCGACTCCATGACCGGACAGGATGCTGTAAACACTGCCAAAGAATTCAACGAACGCCTTGATTTCAACGGTGTGGTACTTACCAAACTCGATGGTGACACTCGTGGTGGTGCCGCTCTTTCCATCCGTTCGGTAGTCAACAAACCTATCAAATTTGTAGGTACGGGTGAAAAGTTAGATGCTATCGACCAATTCCACCCTGCACGTATGGCCGACCGTATCTTGGGAATGGGTGATATCGTTTCGTTGGTAGAGCGTGCGCAAGAGCAGTATGATGAAGAAGAAGCGAAGCGTCTTCAGAAAAAGATTGCCAAGAATCAGTTCGACTTTAACGACTTCCTCAGTCAAATTGCTCAAATCAAGAAAATGGGTAACCTCAAGGAACTTGCTTCCATGATCCCGGGTGTAGGAAAGGCCATCAAAGATATCGATATCGATGATAATGCTTTCAAAAGCATCGAAGCTATCATCTACTCAATGACACCCGCAGAACGTTCTAATCCCGAATTGCTGAACGGTTCACGCCGTACGCGCATTGCTAAAGGCAGCGGCACCACTATACAGGAAGTAAACCGCCTGCTCAAACAGTTCGACCAGACTCGCAAAATGATGAAGATGGTAACCGGCAGCAAGATGGGCAAAATGATGCCGAAAGTTAAACGCTAAATTTTCGCACAAAAGCTTGACTTTCGCTTTTCTATTTTGTATCTTTGTGAACGTTAATAATAAGATAGATTGAAATTAAACTACGATAAAAGGAGATAGCCACCCGCTACCTCCTTTTTTAGTATCCTACAGCAAGAGGAGCAATTCCCCGGTGAGAAAGAGAGCATTCCCCGGTGGCCAAGATGCTGTTCCTCGGTGATCAAGAGCTTCTTCCTCGGTGCCGAACCTCTTCCTCATCGGTGAGGAAGAGATTGTTTATCGGTGACCAAGAATATATTGTTCCGATAACAGAGAATCGAAACCCGCCATAGCCTTCTACAGTTAATAATACGTAAATCTGCTCTTGACAAAAACGAGCCTCTTTCTTTCACCCCCATCAGTTTGGAGAGTTCGGTAAATTATCCTACTTTTGCCAATCACCAAAATACTATCGAACATGAACCTTATAGATGGAAAAGCCATTTCCGAACAAGTAAAACAAGAGATTGCGGCAGAAGTGGCAGAAATCGTTACCAACGGAGGCAAACGTCCTCATCTGGCTGCTATACTTGTAGGGCACGATGGAGGTAGCGAAACATATGTAGCCGCTAAAGTAAAAGCCTGCGAAGCCTGTGGCTTCAAATCGTCACTCATCCGCTACGAAAGCGATGTAACAGAAGAGGAACTGCTTGCTAAAGTACGCGAACTCAATGAAGATGCCGATGTAGACGGTTTTATCGTACAGCTTCCCCTCCCCAAACACATATCCGAACAGAAAGTGATCGAAACAATTGACTACCGCAAGGATGTGGATGGTTTCCATCCGATCAATGTAGGACGCATGTCTATCGGATTGCCCTGTTATGTGTCCGCCACTCCCAACGGAATCCTCGAACTGCTGAAACGCTATAAGATAGAAACTTCGGGCAAGAAGTGCGTAGTGCTGGGACGCAGCAACATCGTTGGTAAACCCATGGCTGCACTAATGATGCAAAAGGCCTATCCGGGCGATGCAACGGTAACTGTCTGCCATAGCCGTTCACGTGACCTGATAAAGGAATGCCAGGAAGCAGATATCATTATTGCCGCACTCGGTCAACCCAATTTCGTGAAAGCGGAAATGGTAAAAGAAGGAGCCGTGATCATTGATGTCGGAACAACCCGCGTACCTGATTCAAGCAAGAAATCCGGTTTCAAACTGACCGGTGATGTGAAATTCGATGAAGTAGCACCGAAATGCTCGTACATCACCCCTGTACCCGGGGGAGTTGGTCCAATGACTATCGTTTCCCTGATGAAGAATACATTGCTTGCAGGTAAGAAAGCCATTTACAAATAAAAGCCAGAAAAGGCATGCTAGGGTAAAAGCCATTACCGGAATTTAAATTTTAGACACGGATTACACGGTAGAATATGTGGAAAAAGCATATAATCAAAAACTGTAGATCTTATTCATTAAGAACCGTGTAATCCGTGAAATACGTGTCTAAAAAAGCAGATGATGACTTTTGACATCTCCAAATAAATCTATTTCCCTCTCTACGATTATGAAGACGTTTCTCCTTACTTTACTTTTTTTCACTCAATTATCCTGTATGAGTAAAGCACAGGAGCAGACTAACGTGCAATTACCGGTAGACAGTCTCCCCTCTCCTGCCCATATCACCTTGCTATTTGCCGGAGATCTGATGCAACATCAAGCACAAATCAATGCAGCCTATACCCCCTCCGGATATGACTATTCCGATTACTTCAAATCAATTAAAGATGAAATAAGCCGAGCCGATATAGCCATAGGCAATCTTGAAGTCACCTTGGGAGGAAAACCGTACAAAGGTTATCCGACTTTCAGCGCACCGGACGAATATCTTTACGCAATTCGTGACGCAGGATTCAACGTATTGGTAACAGCCAACAATCATTGCCTTGATAAAGGTAAAAACGGTTTGGAAAGAACCATACAGATGCTAGATTCTTTACACATCCCTCATGCAGGAACGTATATCAATGCCGACACCCGCAAGCAACAATATCCCTTACTATTAGAACAGAACGGTTTTCGCATCGCCTTGTTAAATTATACTTATGGAACCAACGGCATTAAAGTCACCTATCCAAACATTGTAAACTATATAGACAAAGCCATCATAATGCAAGATATCAAAGATGCAAAAACTCTTCACCCGGACGCGATCATAGCTTGCATGCATTGGGGAGATGAATACCACTCCCTGCCTAATAAAGAACAAACAACATTGGCTGATTGGCTTCTCGAACAAGGAGTCACTCATATCATTGGCTCGCATCCACATGTCGTACAACCCATGGAGCTTCGCACCGACAGCATTACAGGAGAGCGACACGCAGTTGTATACTCTTTGGGAAATTTCATTTCCAACATGTCCGCCCGCCATACAGATGGTGGAATACTTTTTAGGCTAGATCTTGAAAAAGACAGTATCACTCGTGTCACTAACTGTGGTTATAGCTTGGTATGGACATCCCGCCCTCTCCTCTCCCGAAAAAAAAATCATAGATTGCTCCCTGCCAACTACCCATCGGACTCTCTCAGTATCGCTGAACGTAATCATCTGAAAATCTTCATAAATGATACTCGATCCCTCTTTAGCAAGTACAATAAAGGAATAAAAGAGTACACTTTTTATTGAAATTTTCTCGTAGAATATTTGCAGATTCAAAGTTTATATCTATCTTTGCACCGCGTTAGAGAAACGCAAACATGGTGGCTGTAGTTCAGTTGGTTAGAGCGTCAGATTGTGGTTCTGAATGTCGTGGGTTCGAGTCCCATCTGCCACCCAAAAGAAAAGGGGAAATTCGATGAGAATATTCCTCTTTTTTGTTGTATATAAGGCATTTGCGGGGAATATTTGGAGAATATGTCACTAAGACCCACTTTACAAGTAGACTTTAGAACTTACAAGTAACACTAATTTGTTCTAGAAATGTTTTAGCAGAAGAATATGGCAACATGGTACTAAAACTTTAAGCAAGCCTTCAAAATAATATCATTTTTCACCTAACCCCCTGTTAAATTATGAATATTCGAATTACCCCCGATCATATCACCGAACTGCAACCAAACGAGATATTTGTCTTCGGTAGCAACCTTCAAGGATACCATGGTGGTGGAGCCGCCCGTTTGGCAATGAACAAATGGGGAGCAATTTGGGGACAAGGCATAGGATTGCAAGGCCAAACATATGCCATTCCAACCATGCAAGGTGGAGTGGAAACGATTCGTCCTCATGTGGACCAATTTATTAAAGTTGCGCAAAACGATCCGGAACACATATATCTTGTCACAGAGATAGGTTGTGGAATAGCAGGATTCCAACCCGAAGAAATCGCCCCTCTATTTGCAACAGCTGTGAATGTTACCAACATATGGTTGCCACGCAATTTTTGGAAAATTATTCAAGCCAAATAGTCTTTTTATGATATAAATTTCAATATACCTGATGCCCCGTTACATATATTGTTAACCATGCTAACATATATTATAACGGGGCATCAGGTATATTGGCATTATCCTTACAAAGCTCTAATCAATACAATTCCAATCCGAATTCTTCTTTTAGTTGCATTAAAGCATCATTCTTTTTTGCCATCATTTGAAACTTCTCTACCCTGCTGTAAGCACGGACATTCTCAGCAGGTGCGCTTACACGAACAGTCATTCTAACTTTACGGTTTTTCAGCCGCGTACGAAGGTAATCCTGCACTTCGGGAATCATAGCCGTAAATTCTTTGGCAATGATTTCATTATCAACCAGTATTTCAAATGTGACATCGTCCTTCTGAAGAGCCGGACGAATATTTTGCATACGCATGGCAATCGCCTTATGTTCTATAGGAAGCTGCCCTGCATATTCCTGCCAATAGTAATTCAGATCTTTTTCATTGAAAATGTAATCTTCTTCCGGTTGCACTTGTGTATGTACCGTAGTCTGAACAGCAGCATTTTGCGCCCCAGTCTCTTTCTGCGGATGCTTGATGGAAAGCCCCAGACTGGAACGGTTCATCACCGGTATTTTCTTTTCTTCCTTCAACTGCACTTTTAATACCGCCTCAGGAGTGGATGTCTGGTTAGATGCTCCAACTGCGGGAACCGGAGAAGCAGGCGCAGTAGGCGATTGAGCCACCGGTTTAACCGCTGGTTGCGATTGTGTTCCAACAGGAGCAGCCTGTGGTTGCTGAGCAACGGCAGGTTGTGTAAATATGGGTTTTATAGCTTGTTTAGGGCTACGCCCACCACTCACATCATCCCCCCCGGTGGTAAGTTGCGCAACTTGTATCAAGGTCAGCTCCACCAACAAACGTTTGTTTTTGCTGGTACGATAATTCATATCACAATCGTTGCAAAGCTTCATAGCTTTATATAAAAAAGGCAACGGACATTTTTGCGCCTGTTCCTGATAACGTTGGCGTATGCTCGCACCTACTTCAAGCAGTGACAACGTAGCAACGTCTTTACTTACCAACAGGTCGCGGAAATGAGAAGAAAGTCCTGTAATAAAATGATTTCCATCAAAGCCTTTATTCAGCACATCATTAAATAGCAATAAGGCATCACTCACTTTATTTTCAAGAAAACAGTCAGTCAGACGGAAATAATATTCATAATCAAGCACGTTCAGATTTTCAATAACGCTTTGATAGGTTATGTTCCCCCCCGTGAAACTCACCACCTGATCGAAAATGGAAAGCGCATCTCTCATCCCCCCGTCCGCCTTCAACGCGATCACATTAAGAGCATCCGGTTCGGCAGAAATGCTCTCTTTGGAAGCCACATAAGCCAAATGTTGCACGGTATCTTCTACACTGATACGGTTAAAATCATAAATCTGGCAACGTGACAGAATGGTAGGAAGTATCTTATGCTTTTCAGTCGTAGCCAGAATAAAGATGGCATGACGTGGCGGTTCTTCCAGTGTTTTCAGGAAAGCATTAAAAGCCGAAGCTGACAACATATGTACCTCATCAATAATATACACTTTGTATTTACCTATCTGAGGCGGGATGCGTACCTGTTCCACCAGTTGTCGAATATCATCTACCGAATTATTCGAAGCCGCATCCAGTTCATGAATATTGTACGAGCGCTGTTCATTGAAAGCCACGCAAGACTCACAAGAATTGCAAGCTTCTCCATCCGCTGTGGGTGTCATACAGTTGATTGTCTTGGCAAAGATACGTGCGCAAGTCGTCTTTCCCACCCCCCGAGGTCCGCAAAACAGATAGGCGTGAGCCAGTTTCTGTGTGGCAATGGCATTCTTCAGCGTAGTGGTCAGTGCCCGTTGTCCCACCACCGATTCAAAAGTGGATGGACGATATTTACGGGCAGATACAATATAATTTTCCATACTTCAGACTTTCTCTTTTTTGCTTTTACGGCAAAGGTACGTAAAAAAGCGTAAGTAACTGATGATACTCTATAAGTTTTGGAACAGAAATAGCAAGTTTTAAGTTATAAGTTTTATCTTTGCACACGGAAAAAGAAGAGAAATCATGAGCAAATTATTAACAATCTGGTTGTTCATAGCAAAGCATAAATATCTGATTACTATTTTGCTTTTTGCAGCTATCATCGGTTTTCTGGATGAGAACAGTGCGATTCGCCGTCTTGGCTATGCCCGTGAAATCAGCCGCCTGCAAAGTGAAATAGAGAAATACCGTGCCGAATATGAGGAGAACACCAAAAAACTCAATGAGTTGAGTACCAATCCGGATGCCATAGAGCAGATTGCCCGTGAAAAGTACCTAATGAAAAAGCCAAACGAAGATATTTACGTATTCAAAGATAAATAATGAAGCAACTTATACCTGCACTTTTCACCGTAGGTGCCCTGATGGTTCTTGTCGGGGCAGCGGTATATATTACCAAATGGGAATATGCACCTTATATATATACCATAGGTGCCGGTTTCGTAGCTCTTGCCCAAATAAACACTCCCGTAAAAGGGAAAAGCAAGATATTAAAACGTTTGCGTATCCAGCAAATCTTCGGAGCCTTGGCACTGGTACTCACCGGTGCTTTCATGTTCTTCACCCATGGTAACGATTGGATTGCCTGTCTGACAATTGCCGCTATCCTAGAACTATACACAGCCTTTCGTATTCAACAGGAAGAAGCAAAAGAGAAATAAATCACACAAATTATCCGCAAACATTGTGAGTAATTAATAAAAAGAGGAAAATTTGACATCTTCTTTCTCTTCCTTTGTTTTCAAGTAGGAGATTCTACATTTCCACTGCAAAGTGTTTTTAATATTGCTATCATTTAGAATCGGAGCCTTTTCATTGGTCAACCAATGTTAGCAGTATTCAAAGTAATATTGTTATCCCTATATAAGCTAAAATACAAATTCCCCATAAACAATAATGGCAACTCCGTGGTGGAGTTGCCATTATTGTTTATGCTAAAGGTTAAATAGTATTATTTCTTAGCTGCAGAAGTATATCTTGCATTCAAACCATCGATAATCTCCTGAGTGATATTGAAAGTGCTGTCAGCATAAAGCAGATTGTCAAAACCAGTATTACTGAGTATCAGGCTATAGCCTCTTGTCTTATTGTATTCTTTTAAGAAAACATTGATAGAGTCGCGCAATTGCAGACTGTTCTTTGCATTTTCGGCTGCCAGTTCATTGGACAGTTTATTCTGCAATGCCTGAAGATCTTGTTGCATCTTCATCAAGCGATTGTATTCCTGTTGGGCTCTTTCGGGAGAGATGAAAGCATTATTCTCATATTTCTTCTGAAATTCTTTCTGGTCTTTATCAAGAGCAGCAGCTTTCTGGTTTAATGTCAAACGGATATTTTCCTCCTTTTTCAGCATGGCCTCATTCAAATCTACACAGAAATTGTATTTTGAAAGCAAAGTGTCTACTTCAACATATGCAATTTTCAGTTCACCGGAAGGAGTTGCGGCTGTAACTTCTCCGGAAGCCGTTGTAGTTCTCGTGTCAGCTTTACCGGCGCATTGTGAAAATAAAACGATAAGCGCGAGTGCAGCAAAACCGTTAACGAGGCAATTTATTCTCTTCATAACTTGTAAAATATAGTTTTTAATTAATTAGTTCATATTATCGTCTAAGGTCTTATCGACTTTACCAATGGAAGAAGGTGATTTTTTCTGTGCTTCCCGATCCTGGGACTGGACACAATTAATGCCTTTATCTCTCAATGCCTTATTACCACTTACATGTCCGTTCGGAAATTTTCCTCCCTTCACGAAGAACACTTTAAGCCCCAATAATACGAGACAAATAGCAACTATTAACAAAGTAAAGAGTAATGTATAAAGCATTTCTATTAATTTTGTGGGTGCAAATATAGACTTTTGTATGGACTCAGCCACTCTTTTTCATTTAAAAAAAGAGAAACAAGTTTAGAATCCTCAATCGTTTTAACCATATTTAGCAATGAGAGGTTAATTTTGAATCATTCACTCAAATAAAAAGAAAAAAGAATGGAAAAACAAGAACTAAAACCGGCTGGTGTTTTCAAGTATTTCGCTGAAATATGCCAGGTACCGCGTCCTTCAAAGAAGGAAGAAAAAATTATCGCTTACCTTAAAGCGTTCGGTGAAAAACATAACCTAGAAACAAAAGTAGACGAAGCCGGAAACGTGCTGATCAAGAAACCCGCTACTCCCGGAAAAGAAAATCTGCAAACCGTAGTACTGCAATCGCACGTCGACATGGTATGCGAAAAGAATAACGATGTTGAACATGATTTCCTCAAAGATCCCATAGAAACAGAAATAGAAGGCGAATGGATGAAAGCCAAAGGAACCACTCTGGGTGCCGACAACGGCATCGGTGTTGCTACCGAGCTTGCCATCCTTGCCGATGATACCATCGAACACGGCCCGCTGGAATGCCTTTTCACCGTTGATGAAGAGACCGGGTTGACTGGTGCTTTCGCCCTGAAAGAAGGCTTCATGACTGGAGACATCTTGCTCAACCTCGATTCGGAAGACGAAGGGGAGCTTTTCATCGGTTGTGCCGGTGGCATCGACTCCGTGGCCGAATTCACCTATAAAGAAGTAGACGTACCGGCAGGGGTTT
>OGOG01000775.1_pt1 | contig 34633 bp, 38 predicted proteins | sample 1552581 | NCBI WGS metagenome assembly OGOG01 (sample SAMEA2580152, study PRJEB22360) | human gut metagenome | biome: human gut; feature: human-associated habitat; material: faeces | place: Denmark | collected 2008/2010 | reverse complement strand
GACGGCCTCCGGGGGCGCTCTTCCCTGCCCCCGTCGAGCCCCCGCACCTCACCTTCGAGTGTCACGACGAGCTGCTTGCTGCCGTTTCGGGGCCTGACCTGCTGCGTGTAGTAATAGTCGATCCGCTCCCGTTCCTTCACGACCGAGTCCAGCCGCGCCCCGGAAGTGCGGGGGAAGCGGACGATCCGGCGGTAAGCCCTGTCGAGCACGGATTCACGCATGGAGTCGCCCGCATTCCGCATCAGAGTCGTCACGCGTTCCCGATATCTGTCGAATTGCCACAGATCGCGTTCCTGTAAGCGGCCGTACAGTCCACCCCGCACGACGAGCCGCTCCAGTTTTACGGTCGAGTCTCCATCGTGTAGCTGGGGTGTAATAACAATTCCCAGGCAGTTTCCTTGTAAATGTTCAGGTACGGTAATTTGAAAGTCGAGCGTCACCAGCCCCATCCGTTCTACGACGACCTTGCTACGTCCGACCACCCGCACTTCATCCAAATGGATCAACATGCGGCGTTCGCCGTCCTTGTCCACCAGCGTTCCGGCCCAGTAGAGGGAATCGCCGTTCGGCCGTCTGACCCATCCCTCGCCGGGATGCCTGCCGCTTTCGGGTAGGCTGTCCTCCGACGCGGGCTTCCGCTTCTGCATGAGCGACAGCGCGGCGGCCGTACCCCGGCGCTCCATCCTGCGGGTCAGCGTGCAGGAGAGCACCGATACAGAGAGCACGGCCAGAAATACTATATTACGGGTTTTCATGGCACAAGGGATTTAGAACAGGTACGAAAGGCTCGCTTCGACTTTCGAGGGCAGAAGCATCAGTCGCCGGCTGCGGCGGATGATCTCGTCCTCGCTCCACGGGGTAAAGTATTCCCGGCGGGTATCCCTCACGTAATAGAGTCCCGCCCCGATCTCGGCGATCAGGCTCCAGCGCTTGGCGAGCATCCAGCAGTACCCGTAGGATGCGCCCGCACCAGCCAACATGCCTTTGCGATGCCGACGACGGTTCCCCATATCGTAGCGTCCTGCGGCGATATAAGTCCCGACGAAGGGGCCTACGTTCGGCTCGAAACGCCAGAAGCGCACGCCGGCCTGCCCGACCAGCAGTTTGGAGCGGAAGGCGTCCAGCCGCATCGGATTCCAGTAGAGGGAAGCGTCCAGCGAGAGTTTTTCACCGATCATGAAATCCATGCCTGCGTGAAGCGTCCCGGTCATCAGGGCAAAGGCATCGACCCGCACGGCCGGAAGCGGGGCGGAGGGGGAGGCCGCCGTACAGAGCGTCAGCACGGCGGCCCATGTAGCGATCCGTTTCATGTCCATGCGATTATTTGTTCACGCGACTCCATACGGCTCCGTCGAGTATGTAAGAGACCGAGTTGTCCGACGGACGGTTCGTAATATCTTGAACCAAACGAGAATAATCCCTGAGTTGATAGCCGTGCCGCATGACGGACGTCGGGTTGCCCGAAGCGTCCGCGTAATAGAGGGGACTTTCGGCCGAATAGTAGAGCGCCTGCGCGGAGTAGCTCGGGCGGTTCGGCGTGAGCATACAGGTCAGCGGATCGAGATTTTTGATCTTCTGAGTCGACGGGATGGTCGTGCTTTCGAGCGTCAGGGAGCAATCGAACTTCAGCGCGATCTCGTGCAGGAGCGGCCGGTCCGTATCGACTGAGAAATCGAGGTAGCTGTCCATTCGCACGAGTCCGCCGCTCTGCGGTACCCGGCACGTGCCGTAGACGAACCGGGGGCGGATGTGGATTATCAGCGGGGTCATCGTCACGGAGCGCTCGACCGTCAGGCTCTGCCCGTTGGTATCGCTCAGCGTCAAGCGGATCAGCGCCGGACCGCTCTGCGTTCCGGTAAAGAAGAACGTATGGCTGCCGGCCGGGAGGGTCAGCCGCCTGCCGCCGGCAATCGTATTGGACGCCGTGCCGTAGGCCAGCGTTCCCGCGCCTTCGGCCAGTTCGCATACGACGCCGAACGAGCCTTCGTACTCCCGCTCGGAGATGTCGAGGGTGAACGATTGGGCGGTGTGGCAGACGCTCCCTGCGAGCGACGACAGGTCCGCCACGATGGGTTCGGGAGCCTTGTAGGTCGCACGGAGCTCCTTTTCGACCGAGTACCCGTACCCGTCGGTTACGCTAAGGCCGATGCGTACTTCGCCGGGCGCGGCCTGCGTATAGAGAATCGGCAGGCGGTACTCGTTGCCGGAGAAGTCTACCGGCAGCGGCGTGTTCTGCGCGAGGGGCCGTCCCTGAACGCGCAGTTCCGAGGCCGCGCCTTCGTAGATGCGGTACGAGAAGCTGTACGACGGTTCGGGGTTGTTGACGGTAAGCAGGCGCAGTTCGGTCGACAGGGGCTCGTCGGGACGGTACGACGGCTTGACGCTGCCCAGTACGACGTCCGTCGTGGATACCCGCGTGTCGATGGTGTTCTCGCCCATGACGGTCGCATGGACGATGTAGCGGCGGTTGCGCCGAATGTCGAAATTGTCCGTATCGTTTTCGCCGGGATAGATGAAGTAGTCGAGCTTGCGACCGGTCTGGTTCACGGCCTCGATGTGTATGCAGGTCGCTTGTTCCGGAGCTTTGTCGGGAGCCTTTTGCGTAGGGTCCGTAATGCCGGCCACGGTGCCTTGCAGATTCTCCGGCACGTAGAACGTTCCGTTGTAAGAGTGGCCCGTGATGCTCCGGGGGGCGTAGTCCGTCACCGCGTCGTCTTCCGAGGGCGCGTTGTCTGCGAAGTAAGCCGCAAGGAGCGGGGCGGAGAGTATCTGCACGGAGCGCAGCGCGATCCGTTCCCTTAGTTGCGGGGCGACCGACAGGTTCAGTTCGATGCAAGCGACGATTCTCCGCAGGACAACGGGTACGGTCGTGGCCGCTTTGACCGAAAAGGACGTTTTCGCGGACAGGGGCAGCGCGGAGCCGGTTTCGAGCGCCGCTTCGCCGCCGACGGTACGGGCCGACTGTTCGACCTGTGCGCGGGTCATGTTTCCCAGATCGCCGCCCGCGTAGGCGATCACGAACAGGTCGTAATCGCCTACGGTCAGTTTGCGGGTAATATTCGCCGATCCCGCCGAATAGATATGTTCGTCTTTGCCGGTCGCATTTTTACAATACAGGTACAGGTTCAGGTCTTTCACCGTTTTCTCCTGCGCGTCGGTCAGGGCTTTCGCGGGCTCGTCCATTTGCGGGCACTCTATTTGGAAACATACGGGAATTTCGGCAGCCGTCGCCGGGTCTTCCGTACGGGCCAGCTTCGAACAGCCGCAGAGGACTGCGGCCCATAGAATCAATAAAAGATATGTTTTCATAGCGTTGTTATTTGGGTGGCGTAAGCAGGGTAAATTCGATCGAGCTATCGGCGTCGCTCGTTATTTTGCACGAGGTAACAGAAGCATCTTCGCTGTGTTCGTTTGCTTCGTAATTTTGTTTGGGAACCATGTAGAAACCGGGGTAGATAATCTTGGAACCCATGCCCGCATTATAGCCGATGCAGCTTGCGGCATACGTTACCAGATCCGTATATCCGGTTTTGCTTCCGGCGCTGAGCGTGACCGTTCCCGTTTTGGTCTGGGTCGTTATGGTCGGCGTAAGCGAGGTTTCGTATTCCCCTAACTTGTATTGCAAACCGATACGGAGCGTTACCGGTTTCGGAACGGCTTTATCGGTACTGGCAAGCAACCGGATCGTGAAATTTTTGTAATAAGTTCCGGAATATCCGTCCGATGTCACGGTCGTTCCGGCAGGTTGGATTTTGGCGAAATCCGGCGTGATGTCGATTTTGTACGGAACGATCCCGGTATAGGTCTTTTCGACGACGGACGCTTGCCCGTTCGCGCCGGTAAACGTCAGCCGAAACGATACCGTGCCGATAACGGTCGGGGTAAAGCTGAACGGGAAAGTCAGCCCCGTCGCCGGATCGTTTGCGCCGCTGGTCAACGACTGTCCGTCGGAAAGTTTGATACCGCCATAGTACATATCCCCTGCGCCTTTCAGCAATTCGTAACGGATCGTAAAACCCGACGTGTTATTCTGCTGATTGGCTTTTACCGAGAAGGTAAGCGGCGTATGGGCCGTTTTGCTCCAACTGTTCTCGCTGAATACGGTCGTTACCGGATAAGACTGTTGACAGTAGGTGGTCAGTTCCAAATAAGTAATGTATCCGGCGTCGTCCGATACCGTGAACCGTATGCGGATCAGTCCGCTGCGGCTCGGAACCAGCGTAACGGGAACCGTTCGGGTCTCGTTTCCTTTGCAAAAGGGCATGGCCGCGCCGGGGGGCCATGCGGAGCCGTTTACGGTCAGCGCCCCGCCGCCCTCGACGATCTGCGCGGCCAGATAGATTTGACGGTTCGGACTGTTCGTGCATTTTACGGTTACGCTCGACGTAACGGTTTCCCCGACGTTGCAAGGGTTTTTGATCGCTCCGAACGTCAGATCGACGGTCGATACGCGCGTGTCGATGGCGTCGGCGCCCCGGATCGTGGCGTCGATCACGTAGTGATGGTTCCGTTCGAGGTTGAAATCGGTCGTATTGTTCGCTCCGGGATAGATCCGGTAGGCGATTTCCCGACCTTCGGCCACAGCCCGAATGTCGAGGCAGGTGGCTGCGGCGGGCGCGTTCGCGGCGCTCTTGTCCCGCTGGTCGGTGATCGAGGCGTTGACTCCTTGCAGGTTCTCCGGGATATAGAACGTGCCGGAGAAGGCGTTGCCCGTGACGCTTCGCTTCGCGTAGTCGGTCAGGGCGGATTCCGCCGCCCGGTTGTCGGAGAACAGGGCTACCGTGCCGGGGGCGTGTTCTACCCGGACGCTTTGCAGAGCGATCTCCCCGTCGGTCTGCTCATCCACTCTTAAAGAGAGGGTCACTTTGGCCGTGCACCGCACGAGCGACACGGGAATGACGGCAGTACCGGAGACCGAGACGGAGAGACGGGCCGACATGGGCAGTCCTCCGGCGGCGGTCAGGCCGGATTCTCCGGGAACGCCCAGCGAGAACCGTTCGGCCTCTTCGCGCGTCAGTTCGCCCGTATCGCCTCCGGCATTGGCTATGACGAAGACGTCGTAGTCGCCCCGGACGAGCGTTGCGGTAATTTGTCCGGCACCGTCGTCCGAGAAGAGGTGCTTGCGTATATCGGTCGTTTTGTGAAAGAGGTAGATGTTCAGGTCGCGCACCTGTCGCTCGTCTTCCGGCGAGAGGGCGCGGGTTACGGTTTCCGTCTCCGGGACGGTAACGGCGAACGTGACGCCGAGCGAATCGGGGCCCGTCGCCCGGTCCCGGTCGGCAAGACCGGCGCACGAGCTCCAGAGCGCCCCCAGCGCATACGTGAAAACGATAAGCGGATTTTTCATAACCGGTATAGTTTAAATGAGAAAGTAAGGGGGCAGAGGACGGCCCCTGCCCCGAAAGAGTGCGCTACTGCCCGAGGTTTACCGACTGCGTGACGGGGGCTTCCCAGTCTGCCACGGAGATCGAGACGGATAATTCGCTGCCTGTGAGCCCGTCGATCAGGGCCTGTACGCGGTAATATCCGTTGCGAAGGAACCGGCCCGCGCCGTCTCCTGACAGCTCTACGGGATAGGTGACTTCCGCTTGGTCGTCCGTCGTCGAGAAGTTGCCGTCGCGGTCGTATGTCGCGCCGAGGGTCAGCAGCAGGCGGCTCCCTTCGGCCAGCTCGCCGTTCTCCGGCACGTAGAACAGGTTCCGGAACTTGCCGGAGAGCTCGTCGGCCGCCTGCGTGTGAGTAAAGGTCATGGGCCCCGTGTTCGGGGTCTGCTGAGCGATCAGGTTGCTCCGGGAGGCGGCTTTCGAGAGCACGGCCGAGTTGATCCGCACTTTGCCCGAATAGCGTTCCGAGAACTCGGCCGTCGTGGATGCCTGTACCGCGATCTTGGCTACGGTGCGTTCGAGCGTTACCGCCACGTCGGTTTTGGTTCCCTGCGCGGCGATGGCTTTGGTCGTATGGCCTGTCATAACGAATCCTCCGGACCGCTTGGCTTGGGCGGATACTTCGGCAAAGGTGCCGTTGTATTCGGCAGGGGTGGTTTCGCTCAGTGTCATCAGCGCCGTCTTACCGGAAATACCGCCGACGGTTTTGTTCGCCACGACGTAAAAGTCGCAGTTTTGTCCGGCCAAAGCGTTCGGGATGGCGAACGTGGCTTTCTTGGCCGACAGTTCCGAATCGGTGAAGTTACGTTGCACGAGCAGTCGTCCGTCAGCTCCGAAGACCAGCACGCAGACCGACGAGAGGCTTTTCTCCCAGCTTTCGGCCGCAGCCGTCGGGTCGAAGAAGGATTTGGTCCGGGACGATCCGGCATCGAACGAGAGGGTCACTGCGGCCCCCTGCGTGTCGGGAGCGGGCGTATGTTCGCAAACGGGTTCTTTGCCGCAAGAGCAAAGCAGGGCTGCGGCGGCAGCCGTAAAAAACAATGTTTTCATCGTGATAAATTTTAATGGATTATGCCTTTGCAGGCAGTGTCGATCATTTTAATACAGGCATTCCCCGATATGCCTGCGGACGACCCCGATCAGATCGAGAATCAGGTGGTTGTATTCCGGGCTCGCGAGCAGGTCGTCGCCGAGGTCGTAGCGCATGAACGTCTCCTTGCACAGAGGGAGCAGCCGCACCACGCACTCGTGCCGTTCGGATTCGGGAACTTCGGGAAACTCCGCGGCGAGAACGCACCTGAGCGTATCGTATCCGGAGAAGAGCAGTCCTTTATAAAGCACGCTGTCCGCTTTTTGCAGGGCCGTGCGCACGCTGTCGCCCGATTGCAGGGCGTCCCATGCCGAGACCCACGCCCTGCGGCTCCGCTCACGGACCATCCCCTCGGTCTTTTCGAGCAGGGGGTGATGTTCCCGCAGAAATGCCCCGAGCCTTCGGGCGAAGTACGCCGGATCGGGAATCTTCCTTCTGGCAGCCATCGTTAGACGCTCATCCCCTGCGATCGGGTCTTTTCCTCGAATACGGCCTGCTGGCGTTCCGCCGTCTGCTCCTGCGCTTTGGCCTGTTCCTGCTCCTTATTCTGCTCCTGAGAACGGTTGATGCGGGAGTAATAGGGCGCATTGGTCGAACGGTCGATTCCCATGATCGAAAGGTTGCGGCCGGTAGAGGATTTGACGTTGCGGGCGTCGATCTCCTCGTAACGCTTCAACGCTTCGATCTGCTGTTCGGTCAACTGCTCGGCGATCCGGGGCGGAATGTACGGCTTGGCATAACTGGGATTGATCGGCACGAAATCCATCCGCGTAACGTCGAACTGGAACACGGAGCTGAACTCGTTGTCCTTGTCCCTGAGCTTGCAGTGTTCGAGCCGGATACCGCGGCCCAGCGCCAGTTCGTTCTGCTGGGTCTGACTGATCCGGTTGCCGTAGATGAACTCGGGTTTGGCGACGGCCCGCACGGGTACGGTAATCATCCGGTTGGTGTCGGTGCGGAATCCTGCGTAGCACCACTCCTGCTTGCCGTGGTTATCGACCATAATGGCGCGGGGCAGAGCCCGGCCGTAGGCGATCCGGGCCTCGTCGTCGGCGCTGATGTGCATCTTGTACTTTTCGTCCTTGTACTCCGGATGCGGCAGAGGGCCTTTGACGTCGAGCCGGGGACGGTCGTCCAGATCGCGGTACATTTGCAGCGAGCATTTGTCCGCCGAGATTTGCGTGTCCTGTCCTACTTTGTAAACGACGTCGAACAGCGCAGGGGTCTCTCCTCCTTCGCGGAGCCGCTGAATATCCTGCGCGGAGAGCTGGTTGCGGTCGATCCCGATCGAAGCGAGTTCGCCCCACGGAATGTCGTACAGGTTATAGCGGAGCCGGTCGAGCTGGTTGGAACTGGTGCGGCACTCGGCGAGGATGGCGGCGCTGATCTCGTCTTTGGGATCGTTGCGAAGCGCATAGTAGGCATTCACGACCTCGGGAACGCGCTCCACCGGACAGAGGAAAAACTCACGCTCCACGGCCGGCGTCTCGGGATTGTCGCGGTGGGTCACGAAATCCTGATAGCGCAGATCGGAGATCGCTTTGGCCGCATCGCTGCCGAACATCAGCGTATAGTAGGACGCGCGGTTTTTGGTTTCGGGCGTGACGGTAACTACCGAAATCCGGTTGTTGTCGTTCGGGTCGCGCCGGAACTCGCTGATAACGTCCAGCCGGCCGTTGGCTTTGTCGGCCATCAGAATGGTTTCACGGTTAGGGTCGGGGCGGTACGCTTCCGTTCCCGCATTCTCTTTTTTTGCCATAATTGAAATAGAATTAAGAGGTTGAACAATGATTACAGGACGAATATACAGAGCCGCTCGACGCCTGATACCGGGCGGCCGCCTCAGGCCGCGCATGGCCGGCGATACGCTGTGGACAGCGGCGTTTTTACGGTGGATCGGGATGTTCTACCGTTTCATGCCGGCTCGCTGCTTCGGCAGACCGGGCTCTTCGGACAGCGACGGGTTCCGCCCGTTCGAAACGCCCCGGTATCCGGAAAATGCATGATCGAGGATTTCTCCCGCAAGGGTCTTTATCTTTTCGTCGATTCCGGCGCACTGTTCCGGGCTCTTGCCCGCTTTGGCGGCATCGAGCCGGTCGAATTCTTCCTGACGGAAAAACGGTCGAGACAGATCGGCGTAGAATCCTCCGCGAGGGTAGCCGTTTTGTCGAATGAGAAGCAGCGCGGCGATGTCGTAATTTTCGTCCGATAAGGTCGGGCTGTTCCAATAGTCGAGATGAACGAATCTGTCGAAATTCTCCAGCGTCGGATGCATATCGTAACGCTCGTTGCAAAATCCGTAACGGGTCGTCTCCGGCGGGCAATATATTTCGGCAGGTACGGGCTGAAAATCGTTGCAGTCCGTATGATGTTCATAATTCATTTCAGCAAAACGGTCGATCTGCCGAGAGGGAATTTCGGGTAAATGAAGCAGGCTGTGCACTCGCAGAAAGGTCGTCCCGTTCTGCGCCTTGAAAAACTGATCCGCCTGGTACTGGAGGTAATCGGCCTGTGCCGTTCGTCCTTTTTCCGTATTGCTGAACAGCAGTACCCCGCGGTCCGTTTCAAAGCCCGTTATCTTCGGGAAAGAAGGATTGAGTCTCCGCAGCCGGTAAATCTGCGGAATGTATCCTATGGTTTTGCAAAGGTTTTCGTGTTCCGATTCTTTCGTAAGCAGACCGATGCGGTTCCGTTTGCAGTACGCCACATCGAGCAGCGATACGATTTTCTTCGGATACGCCTGTTGTTCGGTCGTCACGGCCGTCAGTTCGTGCAGGTAGGCCGAGTTGTCGTCCCGCCTCAGAGGGGGAATTTTCGAGGCGTCCGGAAAGTCGTAGCGGATCATGTAGTTGTCCGGTACGCTTTTGGAGTCGTCCAGATCGTCGTAATTGTTGTGCAGGAACCGTAAAAATCCCTGCGGATCGGTCGGAATGTCGATGCAGATGTGGCGGATCTGCATCGCGGGCGTCAGCGTCAGATATACGCTGCCCCGAAAGGTTCGTTCGATTTTCATGGAAAGGATTTATTTTGATTCGGCTATATCGAATGACGTTTTACGGATCGTACCGGTAGCGTATCGGAAAGACGCTCCGCGCGGAGCGACTGCCGCGGCGCCGTATCTTCGGCGGAGGGCTTCCTGCGGTCGGGATAGCGGCTTTCGAGCAGGGCCCGGGCCCGCCGCCGTGCTTCACGCTCCAATAATACATCCGGCCTCCGGGGATCGTACCGGGCCGCTATGTCGGCGAAGTCCCTGAGGCTCCCCGCTTTCCGTTTCCACATTTCGGGGACATCCTTCACCGGATAGCCTTGTTCTGCGATCCGCAGCAGAGCGGTCATGTCGTAATTGGGCGACCACGCCTCCGGGTGCAGCTCCTCCCGCCCGCAAAAGCGCAGGTAGTTGTCCGCCGTCGGACGCATGTCGTAGCTCCGCAGGGGAACTCCTTCGAGAATCGAAGAGCGGTCGAGGATATACGTTCCGGGAAGGGAGGTGACAAGAAAATCCCGGTTGCGGTAGCCGCAGTGGAAGTTCAGCGCCCCGGCCCGGCCTTCGAGCAGGAACTCCGCGCTGAGCCGGGGAATGTCGTACACGCCGAGCCGATCGAGGGAGAGCCCCGGATCGTAAAAGCGGTCGCAGCAGTGCTGCATCAAAGCCTTGAAAGCGTCCCCTCCGAGAAGGCGTTCCGTATCGAACAGCAGTACCCCGTCGGGCAGTTCTACGGCACGGACGCTGCGGAACGCATCGGGGCCGCCGGGTCTTCCGAATCCCTGAGCCGCGCAGTACGGTCCGTACCCGTCGAGCCGGATCAGCCGCTCGTGCGTCCCCTGCGGGGAGAGCGGATCGATCCCGGACTCCGCGCAGAACATCAGATCGCGTAGCGGTATGATACAACAGGGACGGATGCGGCTTTCATGCGCCCGGCACAGAAGCGAGCGTGCATAATCTTCCGTGCGGTTCTCCCCGATCCGGGGAATCTTCCGCTGGTCAGCAAAGTCGTAACGCACGATCCATGCGTCCTGAGGTCCGTCGGGATCGTTTCGCGCGTCGGAAATATCGGCGGCGGCATACCGGTCGAAATCCTTCCGGGTAAAACCGTCCGTGTAGATCTGCACGCGGCTCGCCGTCTGGTCCGGAGCGAGGGTCAGCAGGACCGTCGCCGGAATGGGATGTGTATTCATAGGCGTTTATCGTTTTCGTATCCGGAGCGTTCTCTCTTCGCTGTCGCCCATAAAAGAGCGGCTTTCCACGCATTCGGGACCGGCCGGTTCCTTCGGCCTCCCGCCCTCCCCGAACCGATTCCACAGTTCCCGGAAGGAGCGGTCGGCCAGTCTCTTTTTCTTTTCCCCGGCCGGTTCGTCCCGCAGCAAAAAGGCGTAATAGTTTTCCGTCGAGCGGCGCATGTCGAACTCCCGGCGGAGGTTTCCCTGCCGGAGCAGTTCCCGGTCGGCGTACGCCTCCGCGAAACGGTTTCTGCGCTCCTGTCCGTCCTCCGCTTCGGCAAAGCACCGGTCCGTTATCGGGGCCATATCCGCAGGCCTGGCGATCACGTCGTAGATCTTCAGCGAGGGCGTCTGCTGCTCCGGATTGAAAAAGTTCGACGCATGGTAGTCCATGTATTTTTCGAACTGCATCTTCCCGTGCTGCGTATCGCTGAAAAATACGACGCCGGGAGCCGTCTCGACGGCGGTATAGGCCCTGTATTCCGGAATGTCGATCCCCGGAGAGGGCAGTTCCACGCCGAAGGTGCCGAGCGGATCGGGGTAGTCCGTCCGCAGGGCCAGCTTTGCGGGATCGGCCTCGGGCGTCAGCGGAACGATGCTGTGCCGCAGGCAGTAGAGCATATCCGTCATGGCGATCTGGTGCTCGGCCCGTATGCCGGCGGAACGTGCCGCACGGGAAAGGCGTTCCAGATAGTCGTCGTTGCTCTGCGGACGGATTTCGGGAATCTGCCTGCGGTCCGGAAACCGGTAATGGCACATCCACAGGTTCGGATCGTAGCCCTGCCGCAGCACTTCGGCCGTATCTTCCCGCATAAAGGCGAGAAAGCCGGACAGCCCGCTCTCTTTGATGCTGATATGCACCGGGCGTTTCATGCTGTCGTAGGTAACGTACAGGCTCGCGCCTTCCTTTTTTCTTTCTTGCATATTCTCCGGTATTTAACTATCCGCAGGCTAAGATACCCGGCTTCGGAGCGGATGATACCGCACGGCCGTCCGGGGCCGGGTATGGCCGTCAGTAAGCAGTGAAACAGAGCTATTTCGCAGCCTGCTGCTTGGGTTTTGGGATCAGCTTGCGTAGTTCCGGATCGTCCTCGATGCGTTTCATCTCCGTTTTGACGATCCGCTCCACGTCGGCTCTGATCCGTTCGTAGTTGGCCTGAATGATCTCTTTCATGTGATCTTGTCCGTCCGCTCCCATAAAGGAGGATATTTCGGGAATCGGAACGTAGGCGGCCGTCTCGCGTTTTACCCGTTCGTTGTCCACGACGATCTGGGCATGGAAGATCTTCTGCTCTATTTTTTCATCGAAGTTGTCGGCTACGGCCCCCACGAACATACCCTGAGAGAGGTTGCCGATCTTCGAGGGCGGGATCAGCGAATCCATCTGCGTATTGGTCGAAAGGGTCGTGCTTCCCTGAGCGAACGATACGGATTTGCGCTGCTGGAGAATCTTGCCGAAGCGTTTGGAAAGCGTCTCGGCCGTGTCGCCTACGACCTGTCCGGAAAAGATGTTGCCTACGGTGTTCTGGATCACCTTGCTCTCCTTGTCCCCGTAATCCCGCGTCAGTTGGCTGAAGTCCTGAAAGCCGAGGCAGACGGCCACCTTGTTCGAGCGGGCCGTGGCGATCAGATTGTCCAGCCCGCGGAAATAGATCGTGGGGAGCTCGTCGATGATGACTGCCGATTTGAGCTTGCCCTTCTTGTTTATCAGGCGCACGATGCGGGAGTTGTAAAGCCCGAGGGCTGCCGAGTAGATGTTCTGCCGGTCGGGGTTGTTCCCCACGCAGAGGATCTTGGGCGCATCGGGGTTGTTGATGTCGAGGGTGAAGTCGTCCCCGGTCATCACCCAGTAGAGTTGCGGGGAGATCATGCGCGAAAGGGGAATCTTGGCCGAGGCGATCTGTCCCTGCAACTGGTCCTGCGCCCCGCCTTTCCATGCGTCCATAAAGGGACTGAGGTAGTTTTCGAGCTCCGGGTGGGAGGTCAGGATGACGAAGACGTCGGCATATCTTTTATTTAGCAGCTCGATGGCGTGCGGAAAGGTGCAGTAGCGGCCTCCGTCGTAGATCTTCAGGAACCAGATGATCGCGGCCAGCAGGATGATGGGACTTTCTACGAAGAAATCGCCCTGCTTGGTGATCCACGTCTTATTGAGGTTCAGCATGATCGTATAAGCGGACTCGTAGGCGTCCGAGATGTCGGTCATAAAATCGCGGTGGATCGGGTTGCAGCGATGCGAACGGCGCGGGTTGTCGAAGTTGATGACGTAGAATTTAGGCGGAACCTTATAGCCCTGCATGTGGGTACGCAGGTGGTTGTAGGCGATGACGGAGAGGTCGTCGAACTTGAAGTCGTAGATATACATCGAAAATCCCTTCTCGATCTGCTGCTTGATGAACTGATTGACTACGGCATAGGATTTTCCCGAACCGGGCGTTCCCAGCACGACCGTCGCGCGGAAGGGATTGACGACGTTGATCCAGCCCGGATGCCAGCGTCTTTTGTAATAGAACAGCGTAGGTAAGTTTACCGAGTAGTCGTTGGTCATCAGGCGGGTCTCCTGCATGAAGGATTCGTTTTCGTTGTTGAACGGGTCCTCGAAGACGCGCTCTTTGATCAGCCGTCCGAGCCAGACCCCGGCGGCCAGCATCAGGCAATAGCCGGCCAGCAGCGTCAGACCGTAGAGCGGGCCGAGGGCCCGTACCGGCAGGGGAAGGCGCAGCCGCAGCAAAAGAACAGCAGTATGCCGGCGGCTCCGCAAAGCGCGATCCGACGGCGGGAGATCTTCTCGCTGCGGACGCTTCGCGTACCGAGGCACGAAAGGGCCAGAAACAACAGACAGAACAGTTTGGTGTAAAGGGGCGACGAGAAGAGTCCCGACGTCCGCTGGAAGTTCATCAGGATCTTATCGGCGAGGGCCGTGTTCCAACCTACGGCCGTAATCCACGAATAGGCGTACCAGTAAAAATGAATGAGCGCGAACAGCAGGCTGAGCGCCCGCATGAACTGCATGACTTTGGCGAGACCCCGCAGGTCGTCTTCCTGTTGCATGGTTTTCCGGGTTTACGTTCGTCCGTCCAACGGAAAATCCTGCGGGATATGTCGGTGCGGCCGTCCGGGGCCGGGTATGGCCGGAAAAAAGAGCGCAATGAGCCGATTTTTCGAAAAAACAATATGATCGTCAACTTCAAGAAAATTCGTATCGATTGAGATTTTCAAAGTATCTTTGGAGGAAGATAATAGAAATCCGTAATTTTATCGTTGAAAATAAATAAATTCAATGAACAGGGTTATCGTCATAGGCAACGGCTTCGATAAAGCGCATGGACTAAAAACCGGATATAGGGATTTTTTTGACAATTATTGGGAAACGGTCATTTCAAAGATTTTTAGTAATTATCAGCTTTGGATCGCTAAAAATTTTGGGACTCTTAGTAGACCGAGTCCCTATGACGATTGTTTTATAAATTTGAAAGTGATCAAAGGAAAGAGTGCTGTCATAATGCCTAAGTTTTGCGAGGGAATTGATCCGTATAACGATTTATGCGGATTTATTGTGAAATTAAATGCCGATAACGATTTTGCCTATACGCTTCATCTGACTTTTAAAAACGAATTTTTCAAACATATATCCGAGCGATGTTCCTTAATGAACTGGTTAGATATCGAGAATGAGTATTACGCTCAGTTGAAGGAATTACTTGCAGAGAACAATGCGATGCTCCGCCATGAAAAGGTCCGGAAATTGAACCTCGATTTCGATGCTGTAAAGAAACGGCTCGTGAGTTATTTGTCGGAGATCGTCCCTGAAATAGAATTAAAGCCTTTCCCTTCGATACAAGACGTTTTTTCCAGTCAAATACAGCCCATAGAGGTCGCTTGCGGAAAACAACGACTTTTTATCGACTCCATCATCAGCGGTATAATTCAGTTAGGAAAAGGAGATGATGGCATAGTTAAAACAGACGTTGTTTCCGAAGATAAAAAAGAAGATCCGGACTATTTATTCTGTCGTTCAAAAGAAGAAGAAAACAGACTTTATGTCCTAAAACGATTGAAGGACGATTATTTAAGACGTGACCATTGCACACCGGTCCATACCCTAATACTGAATTTCAATTACACACGAACGGCAGAAAAACTCTATGCCAGAAAAAAGGATGAGATAATCAACATCCACGGAGAGCTCGATAACCCCCGTAATCCGATCATTTTCGGCTATGGCGATGAGCTGGACGAAGACTATAAACGGATCGAAAAATTGCAGGATAACGATTTTTTAGAGAACATCAAATCCGTCCGTTATCACGAAACGAGCAATTATAAAAAGTTATTGGATTTTATCGAATCCGATCCGTATCAGGTAATTACGATGGGACATTCGTGCGGGAACTCGGACCGTACCCTGCTCAATACGCTATTTGAGCATCCGAACTGCATTTCCGTAAAAGTCTATTACCACCAGCGTGAGGACGGTACGGACGATTACACCGATCTGATCCGAAACCTTTCGCGTAATTTCAACGACAAAGCCGCCATGCGCGATAAAGTTGTCAGTAAAGAAAAATGTTCTCCGTTGGTTCCTCTTTTATAAATAAAGAATGGAACCGGCCCGCAAATTGCGCGCATCGGACAATTATGTGGATTAGCAAACCGTTCTTTATAAGAAATTTGCTACTTTTGTAATATGGATGTCCGGAATCAAATAATAGACAAACTGATAAAGGCCGGCGGGTTTTGGTCATACGACGAACGATCCGTCCGCCGGGCTGTTTCGGATGACCAGTTGATCGAAGCCACGCTCATAAAACTGGATCTCGACGACATAGACCGGCTTTTCGAGATCTTTTCTGTCCGGAAAATAAAGAGTGTCTGGTTGAAATCGATGGTCGTACAGGGAGACTATTACTACTCCCTGAACCGGTTTTTCGCATGGTATTATTTCGACATCCGCTGTCCCGATCGCTATCTTAAGTCAATGGTAACACGCCATCTTTCCCGACTGAACGCATGAAAGGAATCGCACGACATACGGAAGCGATCATCGGGCCTGTTTCCCGTCTCGACTGTCTGAACGGTTGGGTACTGGCCGGAGGCACTGCTCTTGCGGTTCAACTGGGTCACAGGCTGAGCGAGGACTTGGATTTCATGCGCTGGCAAACCTATAAAAATGAGCGTATGGATGTGGATTGGCCGGTAATTCGCAGACAGTTGGAAACGGTCGGAGAGATACAGTCGATGGATATTCTCGATCATAATCATGTCGAGTTCGTCGTATCGGGCGTGAAACTTTCTTTTTATGCCCGGGAAAGCAAAGCCCCTGTTATGAGGACGATTCCGTTTATGAACCATATCGTATTGGCGGATATGGGATCGATTGCGGCCATGAAAATGGAAGTGATGCTGCGGCGCAGTAAGTTCCGGGACTATTACGATCTGTATTGTATCTTCCGGAACGATGGCGACGTCATGAAATTTGTCAAAGCGGCCGGAGATTATTCCGGACATCTGCTTAAAAGTAAAAATATTCTCCGATCACAGGCGTTTCGGCGAGGATCGTAATTTCGATCAGTTGGAGCCGGTCTATACCGTTACCCCGGAAGAGATTGAGACATACATCAAAAAATTATTGAAAAAATAAAAAGCTGCATACTTCTATTCCCCCCAAAAGAGCCTAAATAAAATCGTCCTGCAAAAATCATATTTACTTGCAGGACGATTTTGTTTTGCCTGTTTTTTTACTTAACCTGGGCAGAGAAACTTTTGGAAGGTTTAAAAGCCGGGATCTTGTGGGCGGGGACGATAAGGGTCGTGTTGGCCGAAATATTACGTGCGGTCTTTTCTGCCCGTTGTTTAAGTAAAAAAGTTCCGAATCCTCTCAAATAAACGGATTCCCCTTCTATCAGGGAGTTCCTGACCTGTTCCATGAAATTCTCCACTACTTCAAGAGCGGTGCTCTTATCTATGCCGGTCCGTTCTGAGATCCGACTAACGAGTTCTGCTTTCGTCATATCGCTTGTAATTTATATGTTTCGAATATTTCGTATCGTTCATATTTTCATTCAAATATACTCAATTATTTCATCTCGCTGACAACTATCGGGAAAATCAGTTTTCTCACCTCTTTTTCGGTTGTTTATATTTTGAGGATAACTTTTCCGGATATTCATCTCTTTACATATTATCATTCAATATCTTATAATATATAAATCATGTTTATACAGTATTAACCATCCGGAACTTTAATGGCTCCGGACTTTTTATTTAATCTAAAACCAACTGCTATGTACACATTACTGAAGACAGGCTTGTTGCTGTTCTTTCGTGAAAGTGACCTGCCGACCGGAACCGTTTCCGAAGCGCATCTCTCGGAACTGTTCGAAGAATTTATCCAAGAACTTACAGCTTATTCTTCCGATGACCGCAGAAGCATTATCGAGCGTCTGCGCTGCATGAACTTTACGCACAAACAGCTATCCTTGTTCGAAGAGCAGAAACATACGGCGTCCGAGCCCTTAATAACCGACTATATGGTAAGAACCTTGTTTCTGATCGACATGGAAGTCCGGTTGCTTCATCTCCGTCTGCGATACCCTCAATCCGGGATTGTGCCGGAAGTGAAAATCGAGTCCCCGTTGTATTTGTCGAAAAAATTGACCGTTACGGATCTGGTCGAACTGCTGTACGCCTTACACCTGATCGGGGCTTTTCGTAAAAGCGACGGTTCACGGATCGAGTTCTCGGTCGTTATCCACACTTTCGAAGAGGTGCTGCATATCCGGATAAAGAATTATGAGCGTTTCAAAAATGCAGCCGTCAACCGTAAAATTCGTCTTACCGGTTTTCTCGATCAACTTAAAGCGGCACTGACCGAGCGCAGCCAGCGATAGCATCGGTCCGCGTCTATAATCTACAAAACGAGGATCATAGAGGTCTTCGTTTTTTCCGGCGCTTTCTCTCCGGACGGAAATCTTCCTCATAAGGTTCCGGATATTGCCCTTCCTCCAACGCCGTAGAGAAAATATCCAACGTATCGACAGCCTGCCCGATCAGCCGGGATTCGGCCTCCGTATCCATCGGATTCGGTTTCGGTATTTCCGTCGGCGAATCGATTGCAGAGGACTCCGAAGATTCGCGGTCTGCAACGGGCCGTTTGTCGTTTTGTCCGGATACTTCCCGTTCCAGTTCATCGGCCGTATGCGCCCCGAACAGTTCATGGAAACGGTTTGCAGCGAACTCTTTGTTCCGCCCCAGCTTGGAGCCGTTAACGATCAATCCCCCGTTGTGGTCGATGAACGTAATCCCGTAGATACGCCCTTGCGTATTTTGCCGGACGATGACCTGTACGCCCCCGGCCGATAGCGCCGCCGCAAATTCCGGCAGGCTCCGGGATCGTCGCATGGCGTCTCGGACGATCCCGCGCAGTCCTTCCATCCCGTCCGTATTCTTTTTGAGCCATTCGGCGCTTTTCGCATAGTGTTTTTCGATCGCCCCGATTCCCGTATCGCGTCCAATCGCGCTCGATTTGATCGGTACTCCGACTTTGTCGCCGTTCTCGTCCAACGCGCTGTAAAGTATCCCGGCATACGGCCGGCCGCCGATCTCGCCGCGCACTTCCTCCGCTTCGACTCGAAACAATTGCAATATACTATTGTATTCCTTCAGGGAACAAAACTTGTAACGGTCCGTAACGTTGCGGACGACGGATGCGATCTGGGCTTTCAAGTCGCTGCGCCGGTACTCCACTTTTCTCAGCGGTACGGTTCCTTCCCGTTCCTGTCGCTTTGTAGCACGACGCAGCCCGTATTCCTTTTCGATGGAACGGGTAATCGCTTTCGAGCGATACCGCTCGTTGCCGTCGTCGATCTTCTGTCCGTCCGGCCCGACGCGCACCGATACGATATGCAGATGGGCCCGTGCAATGTCCCGGTGCAGGTAAACCACATAGGGCTGATCGCCGTAGCCCATCCGCTGCATGTACTCCTCGGCGATGTCGGCCAACTGCTGTTCCGAAAGCCGGTCCTCGGGATGCGGATTCAGCGAAGCGTGGAAGATCGTCTCCACGAAACGGCTGTTCTTTTTCGCGTCGAGCCAGGTTTGCATGACCCGTCTGCAATGTGCGGCGGTAAGCCGGGCAGGGTCTCCTCCCGGCGGAAGCATCCGGTTGCAGAAGATCACGCGGGCCTGATTTCCGTCCACTTTGAGACGGTTGTACGCCAGTACGCCGTAAAGCGATTTTCCGGATGTTATTCGTCCGACCATCGTTTCCCGAATTCTTCGGCGAGTGCCAGAATCCGCTGTTGCAACTCCGTCATTTTCCTGGTTTCCTGCTCCAGCCGCCACAGCATACGGGCAGCAGAAGCGGCGTCGTAGTTGTGATGGATGGCCTTCACTACCTGATTGTAATTGAGCCCGACTTTACGGATTTGGAAATGCAGGTCGCCCAGCCGGGCGCAGAAATCCTGCATTGCAGGATCGGTCTTTACGACCCGGAACTCTCACCCGAAAAGCCGGGAGAGGATGAATCTGGATTTGTTGTCCGTACATCCCGACTGTTCCAGCATGTCCAAAAATCGTTTGTTCTGTGCCTCGTTGAGCTTGAAATTGTAGTGATACTTGCATGGATCGGCACTGCGGGGCCGTCCTTTGATCTTCTTTGCCATCGCATTTTTGATTTTGAGGTTTGACGACTTCGGAGTCGAACCCATTCCGTCCCCCGCAGAAGGGGCGGAGGTTTCGGGGGCCGGATTTTCCGGCATACCGAAACACACCTTGCTATCGGCAGGCGCCGATAAAATCCGCCGGATGGCGGATTTGCCCGCGCGAGACCGACAGTCTCGCTTCCGCGAAAGCGGCAGTAGGTTCGACCCGTGCAATGTTAGGCAGATTATCGGAGCCGGACAAGGATTCCGATCCGGCCATAGACGGCCTGCAACGGCCCCCGCGAAGAATCTTTCGGGATTTCCGTTTTCTTCGCGTGCATGGCACGGATGCCATAACTGCCAGTCATGGTATGCATGGTATGCATGACAGTCATGGTATGCAGTGCGGTCATGGAATACATGGCTGTCACGGTATAGATGGTATGCGTGGCAGCGAAGGCGTCTATGCCGAATATGGTATTGGTGGCATAGATGCTATGGATGGCAGAAACAACACCTCCGGCATAAACGACGTATCCGGTATGGATGGTATTATTGGCATATCCGCTGTTTCCGGCACGAATGGCAGAACTGCCGGAGAAAGGAACGACATTCTTTTAACCGATCATAGTTATGGAACGGAAACCTGTTTTTATCTCCGTCTGCAATCAGAAAGGCGGAATCGGCAAATCGACCTTTACGGTACTGCTCGCCGACATCCTGCATTACATGAAAGGATACCGCGTATTGGTAGCCGACTGCGACTATCCTCAGAAAAGCATTTTCGACCAGCGCAAAAGGGAACTGGCCCTGCTCGACCGGAGCACCCGTTACAAATCGTTGCTTGTCCGTCAGTTCGGAGTGACACACAGAGAGATCTGGCCGGTGATCGCCTCCACCCCGGAAAGGGCTCTTACGGACGTGGACAGGCAGCTCGGTATGCTGAGAGAGCCGGTCGATTTCGTACTGTTCGACCTTCCGGGTACGGTCGGCACCCCGGGCGTACTGCGGACGCTATCTGCCATCGACCGGATATTCGTGCCGATGAAGGCGGACCGCTACGTGATGGAAAGCACGCTCGCGTTCGCCAAATCGGTCGATGACCATCTGGTCCGCAATTCGGACGTGCAGACCGCAGGCGTCCACCTGTTTTGGACGATGATCGACCGAAGGGAGCGGACTCCGCTGTACGACCTTTATGACAAGGCGTTGGAGAAACTCGGACTGCACCGGATGGAGACCCATATTCCATACAGAAGCCGGTTCAGCAAGGAGCTCTCGGCGGAGGAAGGACCCATCTTCCGTTCGACGATCCTGCTCCCAGAGAAAAGCTTTATCCGGGAATGCTGTCTCGACAGCCTGACCCGTGAAATCGTCGAACTATCAGAACATAGCGCACATGGAAAGCAGGAAAAGAAATAGGAATCTCCCCGTCATAGACGAAGATATGCTGCGGGAAGCGGTCGGCGGACAGAGCGCCGAAGGCTCCATGCTAGAGATAGCGGAGCGAATACCTGCCGGGAATGAGGAACAGCCGGAGCTTCCTGCGATTCGCAGGCGGAGAATGACCCTGCCCGATTACGAGGCGACATTTCTGAAACCGGTCCGGGTAAAAGTCCGGTCAGCACTGTATATCAGCGAAGAGACGCGCTGCAAGATCTCGGAGGTGGCACGGAAGATCGGCACGGGCAGAGTGTCCGTAATCGGATATGTGGAAAACATCCTCCGCAACCATCTGGAACTTTACAAAGAGGAGATCAACCGGCTGCACAGAGAAATAAACAAAGACGATCTTCTGTAATCTTATTATGTGTATTAGTTTGGCAATCTAATTTTTGAATAAATATCATTTTGTAATGGAATAACACGGATTTTAATGGGATATAATTAATTTAAAAATTTCATATTACAAATTGAACTTATTCTTTGTTTTTTGTCGAAAGAAACACGGTTATTATAAACATGACTGGCAACTCTTGCTTTGATAATGTGAGTAGCGACCGGGTTGTCTTTAAATTCTGTTATTAAATCCTCTAATTCAACAAGATTCATTTTATCATAGTAAGTCTTTATTGTAAATGAGATTAACTTTGCTGCAGGGCTTCCTATCTGCAATGCTACAGAATCGTACATTGTTTTAAGACTGGAAGTCCCTACCGCAGATGCAAGATTGGCAAAGGACGTTAAACACATTTTATAACCGAGAAAATAAAGATAATCTGAAACCTTTTTCTGAATTAAATCTCTTCCGGCAGTATCTTTAATTTTTTCAGTAAGAGTGTCCAATATTTCGTCTTTAGCATCAATAAGCATAGATGAGAAAAAGCTTATTAGACGAAAGCAAGCCAAATATGCAGACTCTATTAAAAGTATTAGTTTGTCTTTTTTAAATACTCCATGTTGGTTTTTGATGATTTGGCCTAATATCTTTATAACTTTCAGTGTTTGAGTTACATCTACAATGTTAGGATCTTTAAAATCTTCATCTGTGAATTGGTATTTATTCGACAAACTGCTTTCTCGTTGTCTTTTCTCGTCCATTTCCTTTAAACGTTTACGACGATATTCTTCTGGATTTGTATTTCGAAGAACGATGTCTTCTTTTATGTTAATGATAAAAGATGTCAAAAATGTAAAGAAAGGATCATCGTTTGTTAAAGTAACAGGAGTGCGAGCTTCAAATGGTAACATGCTAGCCAACAGCAATTCCTCGATCAATTGACTATTGGTTGAATGGTGTGTTATAAAAATGAGAATGTTGGCATTTTTTTCGATGTGTAGATTGTTACACAGTTTGATGATTTCTTTCTGTCCTCTATCTTCATGTATAAAAGATGATATTTTTTTTGCCGACAGATAATACGATAGATATTTGTACGAAAAAAACAACACCTCATCTTCTTCTTTTAGGATATTGCTTGTCAATAGAATATTTATGATCTTGTCAATAGAATAATCAAAAGTGTATTTGTTAGTATAAACACTATAAAAAAGGTTAAACTGCTCCCGATGCATTCCCACAATTTTCTTTTCATACAATAAATATGCATATTCTGTTAAAAAATTGAAGATAGCAGCAATATCATTATTAGAAACTCCGACCCGCATCAAACTTAATACAATTAGACTCTGATAACAGTAAGCATAAGATGTTTCTGTTACATTAAATGGCTTTAACTGGTTGTCAAGACTTTGGAGTAAACTGAGAATGAATACGGGATACGATGGAATTAATTGTTCGCCCAATAGCCCTGAAATTGTTTCGAAAGTATTTTTTACAGAAGTTGCAATTTCTTCTGCATTAAGCGTATATTTATCCTGACCTAGTTTAAGCCACAATTCTATTAACTGGTTTCTTTTATAGTAGCCCAAGGGTTTGATTCTATAATAACTAAAATCAGCGTATAATTTTGTATTCTCTGCTAATGCGTAAATTTCATCAGTTTCTTTAGTAGTAATGATAATCTTGGAAAATACCTTCAGTAGCTCTTCTAAAAGTTTATGTTTCCCATTTCCATTCAATTCGCTTTTGTCAATGTCATCTATCAACAAAACTCTTTGAGTAATGTCCTTTTCAATATAATTGTGTTCGTTGAATGGTTGTCTGTATTGCTGTTTTGTACATGATTTTATAATATCTTTAACCTTTTGTCTCTTTATGTCTTTACCTTTTATATACAAGGGATAATAATCTTTTCTGAATAACTTATAATAATAAACATATAGCAAAGAGGTGCGTCCTGACTGGTTTTCTCCTTCAATAATAATTTTATTATTCTCAAAACTCAAGATATCGTAAGCATCTATGAACTTTCTTGATACTAAATCACCAGTATCATTAAGCGGCTCTAAATCAGGGAATACAAATATGTCAGGCAATGATAGTTTTTCGACAATCGGATGTTTAATAGGAATAATAATATCTGTAATGACCTGATAAAAAGCATCATTAATATTTACATCGTTTCTGGAATGATTCAACTTGAATGGCGTTGATCCGATTTCTATATATTCATTTTGTTTTAATTCAAAAGCATAACTATTGCCAACGAATCCGGTTGTATCTAAACAGATGAACTGAAACGCCGAATTACCGTTCTTGTCTTTTAAAGCTGCTCCTTCGAGATAAACAAACTCATTACTACCTTTTAAAGAACTAACCTTTTTTGCTGTTGAGGAATGTTCATGACCACATAATACTATATTAGAAGTTTGTAAAAGGTGGTCTTCAAAAGTTTTCTTATTGTTTTTAGGCGTATGAGGACTAAACCAACTGGTAGGATGATGAAAAATGGATACTACTATATCATTGGCGCGTTTATCATAAGATAACAGCGAAGATAATGGCATAATTTTGCTATTGTCCGTTTCATTTTTTACGGACATCCAACTGGTGTTATAACAATTGAAAATCAGGCTAGAATTTAAATTTAATTTTTCTTCTATTTGATATGCAACTTTAATATCAGGAATGGTTCCATACATTTTTTTGTAAAACTCCCAGAAATTATTTTGCACAGATAGGCAATGTTCTATAATTTGTGAGTCTACCTCATCATCCTTAATTGATTGTAACAGAGTTTCTCTTACAACATCAGGGGCTTCAACACGACAGTCATGATTTCCAGGAACCATAATGAATTTAATAGTGTTAACAAATGTATTTTTTTCTTTTATCGTTTTTCTTAAACCATCTAAGAATGCAATGGCACTTTCGTATTCAGCTTCATTTCCAGTATTGGCAATATCTCCTGTAATTACGACATATAATTTCGTGATGTCATTAAACTCGAAATGACACGCAGATTGTATTTTAGGAATAAACTCAAGAATATTCTTGTCGGTCTTTCCAATATGAATGTCGGAAATATGTAATAAACCTATTTTCATGACTGATAAATTATTGTTAATAGTATCATAAGACAAAGATATATTTGTTTTAAGTTCGATCAATACTTGATCTTGAAATAATCGAGCAAGGCTTTGTAGTTATCCTGAGCCGTGAGACAGGTGTCGAGCAGATATTCTTTGACCTGCGGCCACTGCTGAAGTCCCCGGTAGTAGAACATCTTCAGCTCATCGGTAATGATGAACGGGACAAAACCGTTTGCCAGACACTCCTTGAACATCAGCAGACGCCCTACGCGCCCGTTGCCATCCTGAAACGGATGTATCGCCTCGAAACGCTGGTGCAGGTCGAGCACATCCTCGAACGTTTTCGCTTTTTTCGCATTGTATTCTCTCAACAAAGCTTTCATTGCCCTGTGGACTTCTTCCGGCGGGGTCGTTTCCCGTCCTCCGACCTCGTTGGGCAACCGCTTGTAATCACCCACGGCGAACCAATCCTTACGGCTGTCCGAAGTGCCCGATTTCAAGATGCGGTGCAACTCCTTGACAAACGCTTCAGAAACCTTCTCCTGCGCCTTGTCGATAATCAGGTCGATACAACGAAAGTGGTTTGTCGTCTCGATTATATCGTCCACGTTGACGCTTTGGTCCGTAACGCCGATGGTATTCGTTTCGAATATGTAACGGGTCTGGTCATGCGTCAACCGGCTGCCCTCTATATGGTTGGAGTTATAGGTCAGGTCGATCTGGGTGCGGTGGTAGATGCTTCCCGCCAGTTTTGCCTCTTTTTGTTCCCGCAACGCGTTCAGCAAAGGCGTCGCTTTAAATTTCGCACGTCGGGGCAAAAACGCATCTGTGGGAATATTCCACGTCTTGCCGACCAAAAATGCACCCTCTATCTTACCCGTGGCACAGTAATTACGGACTGTGCGCTCCGGAATACCGTATTTTGCGGCGAACTCGCTGACCGAGATATAATCCATAGCTATCGGCAAAGTGAATGATAAAATTCGCTATAAATATAAAGATTTTTGCCGATACCGGCAAAAAAATACGTATTGAGGGCTCGGAAAATCGGCATGGGCAATATATCTTTCATTAGAGCAGATAGAAAATACGTTCGGGAAATCATTGGGGAGTTTATACGGATGTGCATGTCCGAAATTATAAGATTTAATTACGGCACTTTTTAGGTTCTGCGGAGAATAGTTGCTATATTTACCGCATAATTAGCGGAGAATATGTATATCCATCAACACACCGACTGGACGGATTTTCGTTGGAATAACGACGAGTTGCTTCCTTTAATGGGACGTGTCAGGTACCTGCAAGGCAGGTTGCTCGGACAGATGGGGCACTTGGGTTTCCCTTTGCAGGCAGAGGCCGTGCTGACCACTTTGACGCTCGATGTACTGAAATCTTCCGAGATCGAAGGGGAGTTGCTCAATCCCGAACAGGTTCGCTCGTCCATTGCCCGACGACTCGGTCTGGAGGTTGCCGGGCTGGTGCATTCCCCGCGTCATGTGGACGGCGTTGTAGAGATGATGCTCGACGCCACACAGCGATACGATATGCCATTGACGAGCGAACGTCTTTTCGGATGGCACAACGCGCTGTTTCCGACCGGATTCAGCGGATTGTACAAAATCGAGGTTGCAAAATATCGCAGCGGTGAGATGCAGGTCGTCTCAGGGGCGATGGGCAAGGAGCGCGTGCACTATGAAGCGCCGGAAGCGTCGCGTGTGGAGGCCGAGATGACAGCTTTCCTGTCTTGGTTCAATGCGACATCGAATATCGATCCCGTAATAAAAGCGGCGATCGCTCATTTTCGGTTTGTGACCATACACCCGTTCGACGATGGGAACGGCCGTATTGCACGGGCGATTACCGACATGCAGCTCTCTCGCGGGGACGGGACTTCGCAGCGGTTTTACAGCATGTCGAATCAGATCTTGGCCGAACGCAAACGATATTACGAGATATTGGAGAAGACCCAGCACGGCGACAGCGACATCACCGAATGGATCGAATGGTTTCTGTCTTGCCTCGAACGTGCGCTGATCGGCAGTACCGAAGTCTTAAAATCGGTATTGGCGAAAGCCGAATTTTGGGAAACCCATAAACAAACGGCGCTGAACGAACGGCAGCGAAAGATGCTGAATAAACTGCTCGACGGATTCGAAGGCAAGCTCACCTCGTCGAAATGGGCAAAAATTACGAAAACGTCGCCCGATACCGCACTTCGCGACATCAATGATCTGATCGGCAAGGGGATTATCCGCAAAGAGGCCGATGGTGGCAGGAGTACGCATTATGAATTGGTTTGAATGTTTCCCGGCTGGTATTGCTCCTGTTTCCATTAGTAAAAGTTTCAAATAATAAATAGTTTCGATCGTTCGATTCGGAGCCGGAAAACTTTCCGGCTCCGAATCGTTTATGGAGTAGAACGTTCGTAACACAGGAACCTGTGATTGCCCGAAATTCCATTTCCTGATTCTAATCTGACATTGGGCTTATTGCTTTCCGGCCATAGACGGCCTGCCCCGGCCGTGGCGTACCAAACCCTCCGAAAGGTTGTTTCTTTGTCAGCGGAGCCGGCGATCCGTCTATCCGAACGAACGGACAGAACGGATTTCGCCATCCGACACGAGCCATGAAAGCCATGCTGATCCTGTTGTTCGGTTATCTGTTTCTGGAACGCTTCCTGTTCCGGGGCAGTCTCGGACGGCTGTTCGTTCGGGGATGGCGGCGACTGTTTCGTGACGGATGGAACGCCCTGAGCAGGGCGTTACGGCTTCCGGCCGGAAGAAGGGAGAAGCAGACACAGTTAACGTGCCGAGATTGCCCCGAGCTTCTCCCCGATTTCGGCTCGCTGGTTCCGCATGTAAGCTATGCGGTCGAGGCCGAGCCGCCGTACCACGAGCGTACGGAGTGGAAGATGCCGTCCAAGCAGCGCCTTCGCAGGGAACGCCCCGAAGGCACGGAAGAGATGATCGTCGGCACGTTCGACCCCGAGACGGGCGAAGAGATCGAACAGCGAAAAATCTCGCTGGCGGGATCGCAGTCCGTAAAAGAGGAGGTGTCCCGGACGCTGGACGCTCTGTTCGAACAGGAGTTCATGCCCGAACCGCCCGATACGGACCCCGTTTCTGCAAACGCCCCGAAAGAAAGCATGGCATAAGCTTATACGCTGATAGTTTTCCCTTTATTCATCACCCGCCGCCGAACTTTTCCGGTTTTCTGTACGTCGCCGTCTCTACTGTTTCCTATTCAGCCTGCTCTTTTCTTCTCTCTTACTTTCCCATTCATTCCCTTATCCGAATTACAGCAATCCGATCCGTCCGGCCTTCGGCCTGAGGACGGCACATGTCAAACCTTCAAATTTTTGCTCCATGCAAAAACAAGTTGTTTTCAAGCGGCTCGCCGCACTGTATTTTTTCGTGTCGTACGCCAGTCTGTGTCTGGCGCAGGGCAACGGCACTTCCGGCATCATGCAGGCCACTTCGATGGTGTCGTCCTACTTCGATCCGCTGACCAAGCTGATCTATGCCGTAGGGGCCGTCGTGGGACTGATCGGCGGCATAAAAGTGTACCAGAAGTTCAGCTCGGGAGATCCGGATACGTCAAAGACAGCGGCTTCGTGGTTCGGAGCCTGCATCTTCCTCGTTATCGCGGGAACCGTCCTGCGCTCCTTTTTCCTGTAAAACTATGACGGCTTACAACATCAACAAAGGCATCGGCCGCGAGGTCGAGTTCCATGGCCTGAAGGCCCAGTACCTGTTCTACTTCGCGGGTGGACTGCTCGGGGATTTTCTGCTGGTGATCGTGCTCTACATGATGAACGTCGGTCAGTTGTTCTGCATCCTGCTCGGCGTCGCGCTGGGCGCTGCGCTCGTGGCGCTCACCTTCCGGCTCAATGCCCGTTACGGCAGCTTCGGACTGCTCAAGGAGGCGGCCCGCAGACGCAGGCCCCGACGGATCGTCCACCGCAGGGATGTACGCCGGCTGCTTGTCCGCCCTTCCGTTCCGTTTCACCTTTAATTTCCGGACTTACGATGCGAAGCATACTGAAAACCGCAACATTGGAGAACAAATTCCCGATCCTCTCCGTCGAGAAGGGGTGCATCCTCAGCAAGGAGGCCGACGTTACGGTCGCCTTCCGGATAACGCTCCCGGAGCTCTTTACGGTCACGTCCGCCGAATACGAGGCGATGCACTCCTGCTGGGTCAAGGCGCTGAAGATTCTGCCGCCGCACACCGTCGTACACAAGCAGGATTGGTTCATCGGGGAGCGTTACCGCGCGGAGTCGGACGACATGCCGGAGAGCTTTCTTTCGCGCAGCTTCGAACGGCACTTTTTCGAACGTCCCTATCTGCACCACGACTGCTATCTTTTCGTTACGAAGACCACGCGCGAGCGGATGCGTACCCGGAGCGACTTCTCGACGCTCTGCCGGGGATTCCTCGTTCCCAAAGAGGTCCGCGACCCGGAAGCCGTAACCCGCTTTCTCGACGCCGTAAGTCAGGCCGTCGGTATTCTGAACGAGAGCGGCCTGTTCCATCTGGAGCGTCTCACGACCGACGAGATCGCAGGAACTCCGCAATGTACGGGCCTTCTCGGCCGCTACCTGGCCCTGAGCCGGAGCCCGCGGGCCGTACTCGAAGACATGCGCCTCGATCCGGGAGAGATGCGCGTGGGCGACAAGCGCCTCTGCCTGCATACGCTGAGCGATCTGGACGATTTGCCTCAAGGCGTCGATACGGACGTCCGCTACGAGCGGCTTTCCACCGACCGGTCGGACTGCCGGCTCTCGTTCGCCGCACCTGTAGGGCTGTTGCTCGGATGCAATCATATCTATAACCAGTTCGTGTTTCTGGACGATGCGGACGAGACCCTCCGCCGTTTCGAGCGGACGGCCCGCAACATGAACTCCCTGTCGCGTTACAGCCGGGCCAATGCGCTCAACAAGGAGTGGATCGACGCCTTTCTGAACGAGGCGCACGACGAGAGCCTGCTCCCAGTACGCTGTCATTGCCATGTGCTGTCGTGGTCGGAAAGTGCGGAGGAACTCAAGCGCGTCCGCAACGAGGTCGGGGCCCAGCTCGCCCTGATGGGCTGTACGCCGCATCACAATACGGTGGACGTGCCTACGCTGTTCTGGGCTGCGATTCCGGGCAACGAGGCGGATTTCCCAGCCGAAGAATCGTTCCACACCTTTCTCGAACAGGCCCTCTGCTTCTTTACGGCCGAAACGAACTACCGCAGTTCGCCCTCGCCTTTCGGGATCAAAATGGTAGACCGTCTTACGGGCGTACCCGTACATCTGGACATTTCGGACGAACCGATGCGAAGAGGCACCATTACCAACCGCAACAAATTCGTTCTGGGCCCGTCCGGTTCGGGCAAGAGCTTCTTTACGAACCACATGGTCCGGCAGTATTGGGAGCAGGGCGCTCATATCGTGCTGGTGGATACGGGAAACTCCTACAAAGGACTCTGCGAGCTGATCCGCAGCAAGACCCGGGGCGAGGACGGGGTGTATTTCACTTACACGGATGCCGAACCGATCACCTTCAACCCGTTCTATACGGCCGACGGCCTGTTCGACATCGAGAAACGGGAGTCGGTCAAAACGCTGATCCTGACCTTGTGGAAACGGGACGACGAACCGCCGTCGCGTTCCGAGGAAGTCGCCCTGTCGAATGCCGTAAACCTCTATCTGGAGCATATCGGCCGACACCCCGAACACAAGCCCTCCTTCAACGGTTTCTACCGATTCGTAGGACGGGACTACCGCCGCCTGCTGCGCCAGAAAAACGTCCGGGAAAAGGATTTCGACATCGACAACTTCCTGACGGTGCTCGAACCTTACTACGAAGGCGGAGAGTACGACTACCTGCTCAACTCGGACAAGGAGCTGGATTTGCTTCATAAACGATTCATCGTCTTCGAGTTGGATAATATCAAAGATCACAAAATCCTGCTTCCGATCGTGACGATCATCATCATGGAAACTTATATCGGCAAGATGCGGAGGCTCAAAGGCGTGCGTAAGGTGATTCTGATCGAGGAGTGTTGGAAGGCCCTCACATCGGCCAATATGAGCGAGTATATCCGCTATTTATATAAAACCGTCCGTAAGTATTTCGGCGAGGCGGTCATCGTTACGCAGGAAGTGGACGATATCATCTCGTCGCCCATCGTCAAGGAGACGATCATCAACAACGCCGACTGCAAGATCCTGCTGGACCAGCGCAAATACATCAACAAATTCGATCAGATCCAGACTCTGCTGGGCCTGACGGAGAAGGAGAAGGCGCAAATACTCTCGATCAACCTTTCGAACGACCCTTCCCGACACTACAAGGAGGTGTGGATCGGATTGGGAGGCGTACAGTCGGCCGTCTATGCCACCGAGGTCTCGGACGAAGAATACTTATGTTACACCACTGAAGAGAGCGAAAAGGCCGAGGTGTTCGCTCTGGCCGAAAAGCTGGACGGCGATCTGGAGGCTGCGATCCGTCAGTTGGCCCGAAAACGCCGAATGAAATCCGATCCGCTATGAGAACCGTTCGTATAACTTTCTATGCGCTCTGCCTGTGCGCGTTTGCAGTGGCCGTCGTGTTCCTCGTGCGGGAATACCGGAAGACCGAACGCCTCGATGCGGTATGCGGGGTATGGATCGCCGCGGATAACCGTTCCACCCTCCGGATCGAGCGGTACGGACGCAAGCACCTGATCGTCGTAAAACGCCTCGACGGACGCGGCCGTATCCGGGAAGCATGTCACGAACTTTTCTACCGGGGCTGTATCGGTTATCGGAACGCCTCGGGCCGGCGCGTCGATCTGTTCACTACGCCTCGCAAGGATGCGCTGCTGATGATTCCCGGCGGCAGTTACCGCCGCCTGTCTCTCGAAACGAACCCTTAAAACTCTTATAATCCATGGCAAAAAGAAAAAACGAAGCCGGGGAGTTTCCCGGACTGTTGGCCCTGATGCGTCGGGGCATAGACTTCGGAAATTTGTTCGTCGATACGGCGGCTTCCCTGTGCGACGAGACGCAGAACGACCGGATCTGCGGCAGTTGGATCGCCCGCGAGGGCAACCGCGGTCTGTTGATCCGCAAGCAGGGGACGGGCTATACGGCCCTGCTGTGCGACACATCGCGCTGCTACAAACAGATCGAGCGGGAGCTATACGTCGTCTTCCGGCGCGGCCGTCTGACAGTGCTCGCCGACGACGGTTCTCCGGGCAGCGAACAGTTCTGCTACGATTCCCACACCGGGCTGCTGAGAGCCGGTACGCTCGGCCTGTTCGAAGCCGAGGACGAGGTATTGCGCCGCGCGGCATGTGAAACCGATTTTAACCGATTCCCTTATGACGAAATCTAAGAAATACGGCCAGATCCTTCATGCCATCGACTCGATGCTCAGCATGCTGGGTACTTTCCGGCACGAGTTCGTGCGAATGGAAGCCTCCGATCGGGAGGCCCTGTGCGGCGTGTGGAAGCAGACCGAAGAGGGTTCCGTGAGTCAGGTATGCGAACAGCAGGGCCGTTTCTACTGGGTGAGGCGCAGCGGCAATCCGCTCAATGGACATCGGCGTACGCGAAGTATCGAAATCATGCAGGACGCCGAAGGAAACCTCTTCTTAGACGACTTTCGTGAAAGCGCCCTGCTGCTCGACCGGGACGAAGACCGGATGCAGATCGAGGGATACGGCACATTCAAACGACAAAACGGATAACGACAATGAAAAAGAGAACCGAACGCGTGCTCCTCTGCCTTTTCGTTCTGCTGTGCGGCACGAAGGCGAGCGCCCAATGGACCGTATTCGACCCGTCCAATCTGGTGCAGAGCATCATCAACTCGACCAACGAGATGGTCGAGACCTCCTCTACGGCGGCCACGATGATTAAGAACTTCGAGGAGACCGCCCGCATTTACCAACAGGGCAAGCAATACTACGACAAGCTCAAAAGCGTCAGCAACCTGGTCAAAAACGCCCGCAAGGCACAGCAGTGCGTTCTGCTGGTCGGTGAGATCTCGGACATCTACATGGACGGCTACCGGCGGATGCTCTCCGACGATAACTTTTCGCAGAAGGAACTTTCGGCGATCGCCTACGGATACACCCGGCTGTTGCAGGAGAGCACCCATGCCTTGCAGGATCTGAAGGAGATTATCAATCCAACGGAGATGAGTATGACCGATAAAGACCGTCTCGATGTCATCGAACGGATTTATGCCGAATTGCTGCGTTGTCGGAGCCTTACGGCGTACTACACGCGTAAAAACATTTCAGTATCCCTATTGCGTTCTCGGGAGAAAGATAATACGGAGCGTATCATGACTCTTTACGGGGGAAGCGAAGGAGAAAAGTATTGGTAAGAACGCTTTATAACGAACGGATATGCTTTTACCGCTTTCGATTTCCGACAACATGCACGCCCTGCTGCGGATGCTCTACGACGACATGATGCCTCTGTGCGGTCACATGACCCGCATCGCCTCGGCGATCGCCGGACTCGGCGCTCTGCTCTATATCTCCTACCGCGTTTGGCAGTCGATGGCCCGGGGCGAAGCCATCGACCTCTTCCCGCTGCTGAGGCCCTTCGCGCTGGGGCTGTGCATCATGCTCTTTCAGCCGCTCGTGCTGGGCGGACTGAACGGAATACTCAGCCCCGTCGTGACGGGAGCGCACCAGTTGCTGACCGACCGCACGCTCGACATGCGGCGATACCAGCGGCAAAAGGACGATCTGGAACGGGAAAGCCTCGCGCGAAATCCCTCTACGGCCTATTACGTCTCCGACGAGGAGTTCGACCGGCAGATCGGAGAATTGGGATGGTCTCCCGAAGACCTGAACGCGATGGAGAATATGTACGAAGAACGCGCCTCTTTCAGCCTGCGCTCGCTATGCGTAAGCGCATTCCGCTGGCTGCTCGAACAACTGTTCGAGATCGCGTCGGTCATCGTCGATATTATCCGGACGTTCTACCTGATCGTGCTTTCGATTCTCGGACCGCTGGTGTTCGCCGTATCGGTCTTCGACGGCTTCCGGGACTCGCTGGTACACTGGTTCGCCAAGTACGTCAGCGTATATCTCTGGCTGCCCGTCGCCGATATTTTCGGCGCGGTGCTGGCCCGTATCCAGACGCTTTCGCTGCAACAGGACATGGACCGTATGCTCGTCGATCCTTTCTATTTCGTGGACTCCAACAACTCGATCTACATTCTGTTCATGGTCGTAGGGATCATCGGCTACTTCACCATTCCTTCGGTGGCGGGATGGGTCGTACAGGCTTCCGGCTTCGGAGCCTACAACCGCAAACTCAACGCCGCCGGCATGAAAGCCAAGAACCTCGTTACGGGAACCGCCGGATACGCATGGGGCAAGACGGCTCATCTGTGGAAATCCATGACGGCCAAACCCCCGTCCGCCGCCTCCCGAAAATCTTAAATTTATGGAATTCAAAAGTCTGAAAAACATCGAAACCGGGTTCCGGCAGATCCGCCTGTTCACGCTGGTCTTCCTCGCGCTGTGCGCGGCCGTGACCCTGTGCGCCGTATGGATGTCGTACCGCTATGCCGAGGCTCAGCGCGAGAAGATCTACGTGCTGGATCAGGGCAAGAGCCTGATGCTGGCCCTTTCGCAGGATCTCCGGCAAAACCGGCCCGTCGAAGCCCGCGAGCATGTGCGCCGCTTTCACGAGCTCTTCTTTACTTACGGTCCCGAAAAGTCGGCGATCGAAGGCAACGTCAACCGCGCCCTGCTGATGGCCGACCGCAGCGCGATGAGCTACTACAAGGTACTGATGGAGAAAGGCTATTTCAACCGCCTGATCGCGGGAGGCATTCTCCAGACCACGCAGGTAGACAGCGTAGTGTGCGACATGAACGCGTATCCCTACCGGGCCCGCGCCTATGCCACGCAGAAGATCGTGCGCGAGAGCACCGTTACCGAACGGTCGCTCGTAACTACTTGTACGCTGATCGACGCCGTGCGTTCGGACGCCAATCCGCAGGGATTCCTGATCGGAAACCTGACGGTCGTCGAAAACAAAGACCTCCGCACCTATGACCGCTAAAGAATGGATGAAAGTGCCGCGTGCGCTTCGGGATCATGCCATAGGAAAGTGCGCCTCCCTGCTCGGAGAGCTTTCGCCCCGGCAGCGTATGGCCGCAGCCGCAGCGATGATACTCGTATTGGCCGGACTCTGCCTGTTCATGCTCTTGGGCGGAACGGAGCCGGAGGCCGGGACTCCTTCTATGGGCACGGCAATCGAAACGATAAGATAACCTTTGAAAATATCGAATGATGAACGAGAAAACGGAAGAACGTCCCGAGAGCCGCACGCAGACGGCCGGGACGGAAAACAAAGAGCGAAAGCGCACCGACCCGCAGCGGCAGGCGGCAAAAAGAAAACCCCGGGCCGCCTATCCGTAAC
>OGOG01000769.1_pt1 | contig 34792 bp, 31 predicted proteins | sample 1552581 | NCBI WGS metagenome assembly OGOG01 (sample SAMEA2580152, study PRJEB22360) | human gut metagenome | biome: human gut; feature: human-associated habitat; material: faeces | place: Denmark | collected 2008/2010 | reverse complement strand
TAGTGCCGAATCATCGGTTCAGTTAGGTTATTGTGATGATGTGATAGCGAGCAGTGTCGGGCTTGGGAAAGGTATTACACTTTCCGGTGCCATCTACATTACTCCAGAACAAGCCATACTCTATAAGAATGATCAGATAAAAAGCATCCACGTCGGATTATCTAGCAAATTAACAAAGCTTTCCGTGTTTATCACCCAAGACCTGAATGGAACGAATCTGGTAAAGCAATATGTTGGAACCACCCCCGAGGGATGGAAGGATGTTAATTTGAACACCCCTTATACAATTACTGGTGAAGGATTTTACATCGGATACATCTGTACAGGAGACAACCAGATTGGCTTGTCAAATCTTAAATCGGAATATGGCACATATGTTGAAATTAGTGGAAAATGGCAAGACTATTCAGAACGATGGGGTTCGTTGTGCATTCGTGTAGATGTAGAAGGTGACAATATGCCCAATGACCTTAGTTTGATAAGTATTGAGAACAGTATACCAAAAGCCGGTGAAAGCTTTACTCTGACAGGCGTTGTGAAAAGTATGACTACCGTCCCGGTGACAAGCTATGAGATAAAATATACTATAGGCGAAGAAACATATGCACCACAAACATTTGAAACGGTATTGAAAGCAAACATGCTGGATACCTTCCAAATTGAAGTTCCGCCATTGAGTGAAAATGGAGAATATGCATTGCAGATTGCCATATCAAAAGTAAATGGGAAAGCAGACGATTATGAAGGAAATAGTATAATACAGAGTATTGTGAAATATAAGGAGAATGTCTATCCTTATAAAGTAGTAGTAGAAGAAGGCACAGCCACTTGGTGCGGTTTTTGTCCTCGCGGTATTGTGGGAGTGCGGGAAATGAAAAAGAAATACCCGGATTCATTTATCGGAATTGCAGTGCATAGGGACGATCCATTAGAACCCACCAGCTATTCCCCCCTTTTCGATAATGGTATCTTGGTTGGTTTTCCCAAGTGTATCGTCAATCGAAAGACTAAGCATGTCTTTGACCCGACATTCAGTAATTTAGAAGAAGCTTATTTAGAGGAAATAGATAAAGGTGCTGATGTGGGGATTACTGTTACTGCCCAATATACTTCAGAAGCCCAAGAGGTTGTAGCAATAAATACCCAAACAGAATTTGGCTATTCTGCTGAAAATGCAACTTATAGTATCGCATTTGTTGTCACAGAAAACGAGGTCACAGGCTACAAACAGCAAAACTATTACGCAGGAGGCGAGCGCGGAGCTATGGGTGGCTTTGAAGATTTACCACCTCTGGTCAATATAGTTTATGATGATATCGCACGCGGTATCTACCAATCGTATGCCGGTACGTTAAATAGCCTGCCAACCACAATTGTCAAAGGAGAAACTTATACCTACTCATATGAATTGACGTTACCCGCTGAAATTAAAAATAAAGGGAATCTTGAGATTATAGCATTGCTGATTGATTCTACGACCAAGGAAATTGTAAACGCTGACAAAGTGAAATTAACAGCTTTGACTGATGTCGAACAGGTTCGAGAATGCTCTGATATCAATGTATTTGCCGAAGATGGCATCATTAAAGTTAATGGAGACTATGACTCCATGCAAGTATATACCACCGAAGGCATGGAAATTGCTAATTTACAGCTATATTCAGGAATTTACCTAGTTAGAGTAGTGGTTGGCAATCACATTTACATAAAGAAGATAGCATTATAAACAAATTATAATCTTTACCCGCATGCGAAATAAAAAAATGAAGAAGCTTTATTTATTGTCACTAATCAGTTGCCTGTCGCTATTGCAAGGTGTGGCATTTGCACAATCTCCATGGAGTCCGTTGTGTATTCGTGCAGGAATAGAAGATGATGATATGCCTGACAACCTTAATCTGATTAGTATTGAGGACTGCAAGGTAAAAACTGGTGAAAGTTTCACCCTAACGGGAGTGGTAAAGAGCATGACTGCTATTCCAGTGACAAGCTACGAAATAAAATACGTTGTAGGGGATAGAGAAGGGGGTTCACAAACTTTTGAAACGGCATTGAACATAAATATGCTGGATACTTTCCGGATTGAAGTTCCGGCTATTTATGAAAATGGAGAATATACCATGCAGGCTGATATATCAAAAGTTAATGGAAAGGCAGTGGATCATGAAGGAAACAATGCAAAACAGAGCATAGTGATATGTAAGGAATTTATCTTCCCTTATAAAGTAGTAGTTGAAGAAGGTACAGGTACTTGGTGCGGTTGGTGTCCTATGGGCATAGTAAGCATGCGGGAAATGAAAAAGAAATACCCGGATTCATTTATCGGAATTGCAGCCCATTACAACGATCCGTTAATGCCTAATAGTTATTCCCCCATTTTTGATTACTTCATTAATTTCCCCAGTTGTATCGTAAACCGGAATAAAAAACTTGTCTTTAGTCCATCATTCGAAAAATTAGAAGAAGCTTTTCTAAGTAAATTAGATAAAGGGACTGATGCTGGCATTACTGTTACGGCCCGATATACTTCGGATGCTCAAAAAACAGTTGAGGTAAATGCTAATACAATGTTCGACCATTCAATGGGAAATGCAGCATACAGCATAGCATTTGTTGTTCTCGAAAATGGAGTTACAGGCTACAAACAAACCAACGCTTATGCGGGAGGGAGAAATGGAAAAATGGGAGGTTTTGAGAATTTACCTGGCTCAGTCAAAATGGATTTTGATGATGTAGCACGCGGAATTTATAAATCGTATACCGGCACATTGAAAAGTGTACCGACTCAGATTATTAAAGGAGAAGCTTATACTTATACATACGAACTTACTTTGCCTGATGAAATTCAGAATAAGGGGAATCTGGAAATTGTAGCATTGTTAATTAAGTCTACTACGAAAGAAATTGTAAATGCAGACAAAGTGAAATTAATAGCCTTGACTGATGTCGAGCAAGTCCAAGAACACTCTGATATAAGTGTATTTGCTGAAGATGGTATCATTAAAATTAATGGAGACTATGACTCCATGCAGATATATACTACCGAAGGTAAGGAAATTGCTAATTCACAACTTAATTCAAGAGTTTATCTGGTAAGGATTGTAGCTGGAAACCACATTTACATAAAAAAGATAGCATTATAAAACAGTTAGAATCTTTGCCAATATAAAAGACAAAAAGGATTGTTAACTAAATAAGCAGAGTAGGATACATTTTAATTCAACAAAAGAAAATAGACTCTAAAAAACGTCCTAATGACAAGGGGATATGCCAAAACAGCCATATCCCCTTTTTTTATACACAAAGCTCGCGAAAGATAAACTTCCAGGCAGAGGATGAATCAAAGACAGAAAGCGGAAGTAAGGACAATGTATGCCGGAGCAATACTTATGTCATCTTGATAGTTCCCCCCTCAACAGTCATACAACCTAAAGACACTTACAGTCAATAAGAACTTATGTACCATGTTTGTTCTGCTGTTTTCAATATTGGCAAGAAACACAATGATATTGTAAGTTTCTTATTTCAAGTCTTTCCTCTCTATTTTCCTTCCGGAGAAAGTGTATTAGCAAAGAAAGTGCCGGGATTAGAAAAGGCAAAAAAGAAGGGAAAAAGAAAACGAGTCAAAACAAGCACACAAGTACTATCATTGAACTATAGTCCAATATAAGGTTATCATTCGACATATATTTATCAGAAATCACCTATTCTATAATAGAATTTCAAAGAGAATGACTACCTTTGTATATAAAAAATACATCATAGAACATATGAATAAAGATATAAATCGTTTGAAGGTAGTTTTAGCAGAGAAAAAACGTTCCAATAAATGGTTAGCAGAACAACTAGGAAAGGATCCTGGAACAGTGTCTAAGTGGTGTACAAACACTATGCAGCCTAATTTAGAAACGCTTGTCAAAATAGCAGAGTGTTTAGGTGTAGACATAAAAGATTTACTTTGGTCAATTAAAAATGATAAGTGAAAGAATACAGAAATCAATGAAGAAGAAATATAAAGGAATAGATTTATTTTGTGGTATAGGTGGTTTTAGACTTGCTATGAACAGCAATCAAGTGGAATGTGTATTCTCGTCTGATAATGACAAGTTCGCACAACAAACCTACGAGGCGAATTTTCATGAAGTACCAACAGGAGACATAAAGGCTGTTAATGCAAAGGATATCCCAGATTTTGACATGTTAACAGCAGGATTTCCATGTCAGCCTTTTAGTTATGCAGGAGAAAAGCAAGGTTTTAGTGATGAGGTAAGAGGTACTCTATTTTTTGACGTATGTCGAATTTTGGAATACCATAAACCACCAATGGTATTTCTTGAAAATGTAAAGGGTTTGAAATCTCACGATAAAGGCAAAACGCTTCAGACTGTTTTGGACACTCTAAGAAAACTTGGTTACTACCCACATTGGACTATCCTATCTTCCTTGAATTATGGCCTTCCTCAGAAACGAGAAAGATGGTATTGTGTAGCCTTTAGAACTGATGTTGACTTTGAATGGCCCAAGCCTATGGAAGGACATCCTGTATTGCATGACATTATAGACTTGAATGACAGAAATCCATCTTTGGCTATTTCTAAATTTGAACTAGATAGGATAGATTATCATTTTGCAAACGCCAAGCCAGGTGATAGAATCCAACATGACAATTCAAAATATAAGCCAAATACGAAAAAGGGGAAATATGGCGTTTTCTCTTTCCAAAAAACAGATGGTTCTTTACGATTTCATGTTGGTGATCCAGCTAAGACACAGATTCAGGAGGCATTCTATTCTTGCCTTGATACATATGCTTCTACAATCATAGCTAATAGGACTCCAAAGCTATGGGATATCCGCAGAAAGTTGTCTGTTCTTGAATCAAAAAGACTTCAAGGCTTTCCGGATAACTTTATATTCCCTGTATCTGATGCTCAGGCATATAAACAGTTGGGAAACTCAGTGAGCGTGCCAATCATTGTAAAGATAATGGAAAACATGATTAAAACTTACGAAAAAGCTCTTGAAAAATGAAATATATAAGTATAAAGTCTGTCGTTGAAGCCTACAAAGGTTTTCAAGATTGTATGACCAATAAGTCATGGGGCTATTTGGCTCTGTTAAAAGGATGCAAGAATAGCGTTCGCGCTTCAGTGCCCTACAAGGTTGATCTTGATGGAGTATCAAACTTCCTTGAAAACATCTTCAATTTAAGCCAAACAAAAAAGAAATACAATAGTGGACGTGCGTTATACGTTGTATTCTCAAACAAATGGGATAAATATTTTAACGACCAAGGGAAGCATACCCCTAATATATATGATGTAGCGATTTGGGCATACAGAAGAAATTCTTTTGAGGACAATGTGACCAAGGAGGATATTCTCCTGAAGTTTGCAGAAGAATTCAACATTCCATTGAACATTATTGCAAGCAGCTTTAACACTCGTGCTAAAGAAATAGTGTTTGCGGACTCCTTGTATTCTGAAGCTTCACTCAAGGCAGAACTGAATAATATCGGTGTCGATGTATCTAAGGACAACATCGATGCAAAAAAAGGAAGCGTTGTTGCATCTCCTGGCGAAATAAGCCGTGGTCCTTTTGTTCAAACTTTATATGCTGGCTTGGAGATTACAGACTATGTTATCATCTTACAATCAGACTATCAGTCTCTTTATGGTAATGCCGTAAAGTCTAACAATGGCATAGATTGTACTAACCACAATAAATGCTCTGCCTATCGTCCATATATCACCGCCATCAAGTCCAAGCCCTTCCTCTTGCTTGCCGGTATTTCCGGTACTGGTAAAAGCCGTATTGTTCGTGAACTTGCCCGTGCATGTTGGGATAAAGGCTCCGCTGAGTATAATGCCCATAAGCCTAAGAATTTTGAAATGATTCAGGTGAAACCCAATTGGCATGATTCCACTGAATTAATGGGCTATGTCAGTCGTGCTAGCGGGAAACCTGTGTATGTGATTGGCAATTTCTTAAGGTTTATTACACGAGCTTGGGAAAACCCCAATGTACCTCATTTCCTTTGTTTGGACGAAATGAATCTTGCTCCTGTAGAACAGTATTTTGCGGAATATCTAAGTGTAATTGAATCTCGTAAAAGCCATGAAGACGGAACTGTGACAACAGACCCTATATTTGAAAAGACAGATGAAGAATGGTATTTCAATTTAACAGAATCATTGACTACAGTTGAAGACATTAGACTGAAATTCAATGAAGAAGGAATTTCTATTCCTCAAAACCTCATTGTGGTAGGTACTGTCAATATGGATGAAACAGCGTTCTCTTTCTCCAGAAAGGTACTCGACCGCGCCATGACAATAGAAATGAACGAAATTGATCTGTATGCCGGATTGGGTAGCAAATATGAGCGTATTGGTAAATTAAACAGCGACATGCTTATCGGAACAGCCGTAGAAGGTGTGGATGTGTATGCTGATAATGCGGAGATTTGTAAGAAGGCTCTAACCTATTTGCAGGCAGTGAATGACGTTCTTGATGGTACACCATTCAAGATAGGCTATCGTACACGAAACGAATTCTTGCTTTATGTAATAAACAACTTGCCTTATAACATAAACGAAAGCGGCAACGAGTTCAGTGAAGATGAAGTTATCACAACCGCATTGGATGAAATAACAAGCATGAAAATCTTGCCGCGCATTGAAGGCGATGACACCAAAGTCAAGAGTTCACTTCTTGAAAGGTTGATAACTACCATCGAAACACAGTTATCAGCTCTGACTGAAGAAGATAAGAAAATAAAATCTGTCTCCATTGCCAAATTAAAAGAAATGCAAAAACGGTTACTGTCCTCCGGTTACACCAGTTTCTGGAACTAAAGTTCTCAAGCAATGGAACTGCTAACCATAAAACATCAGGATTTTAAAATGATTATCGAATGTACAAAATTCGATAGCATTTGGCATAAAGCAAAGAATAATGTAGAAGAAGAAAGTTTACATTCCACATATTCTTGGTCAGAAGGAGTATCTACTGTTATTTTGAACCACTACAATGAAAAAGCCATTACGATTGAGAATAACCAACAAGCTCCTGCCATCTTTTTCGATAATACCGATTATCCTATTTGGATTGAGTTTAAGGACTATGTAAAAAAAGCACAATTCGGGTCTTCTCTTCAGAACGAAAACGAGAAATTTACTTTTCGCAGCCAAATATTAGCCGGTTTCTTAAATTATGGCAATGAAATTGGTCGCAGTGAAATACAGCTCATATATCAAGTGGGAACGGAAAACCGTAATTTTGTCTTCTCCTTTGAAGTATTAAGTACCAAACTCAACTATCACGAGCATTGGAAAACCATTATCGAGGATATTGAACAGGAGTACAGAATGCTTTCACTTGATTACATGCGGAGAACCTTTCATGGATTTTCACCCAATGCAAGTGAAGACACCCCGGAAACAATCTGGTGGAATGTGTTTGCCTATGAGCAACAGAAATTCATAAAAGCTTGTAAGAATATCATTGACCGACCACGGCATCGCTTGCATGGAAAGGAGGCGTATAAGCGTGCCGATAGGTTGACATTTATTCCCTCTTGTATAGAAAACGAATTAGTGGAACACAGGCACGACAGTTCCTATTTGTATCGTGTAGAGGAACGTGTTTGGACAAATGACACACAAGAAAACAGATTCTTGAAGTTTGCACTTGGGCTAATTACCGATAAATATGAAGTCTTAAAGAAACGTATAGAAGCTGTCAAGAATGCTTCTGACGTAATGAAATCCGACATGCAAACAACCTTGACAATGTTAAAACACCTACAACAAAATCCCTTTTTCCGTACCGTGGGAAATTACAAAGGAATGAGTCAAGAAAGTTTGATTCTGCAAAAAGCTACTGGATATAGTCAGGTGTATCGTACATGGACTTTACTCCACCGCTCATATTCCCTAAATGATGGCATCTATCGCTTGCAGACAAAAGATATTGCCACACTTTATGAAATTTGGTGTTTCATAGAGGTCAGTCATATTGTAAAAGAGAAACTGAATTTATCTGATGAAGATGTAGACCATAGTAACCGTATGGAAATGAATGGTCTGTTTACATGGGATTTGGGTAAAGGAGAACATTCACGCATCCTTTTCAAGAAAGGCGGTATAGAGTTGGCTGAACTAATCTATAACCCCAAAAACTCGGAACGAGAAAACATATCAATCGGCATAAAAGATTGGACGGTGCCAACTGTAACTCAAAAGCCAGACATTGTATTGCAACTTACCAAGAGCGATTTACAAGAAGGCTTGAAAATGACTTATCTATTTGATGCGAAATATCGTATTGATGGAAAAGACAAAAATGGTGTGGACGTTCCACCCGAAGATGCCATCAACCAAATGCATAGATATCGTGATGCTATCTATTATAAGGACTATCAAACAAATTCTTTGAAAAAAGAAATAATTGGTGGTTATATTCTATTCCCGGGTGATGGTGAACCTGCTGATGTTGCTGTATCCAAGTTCCGAAAGACTATAGACGAAGTAAATATCGGAGCATTCCCACTTCGTCCCAAAGACGCTCATAACAGGCTACTTTTGGAACAATTCATTGAAGAGCTTATTCAAAACAAGTCCTATGAAACTATATCGAAAGTAATACCACAGAAAGGTACATTATTGAAAGTACCCAATCGTCTCCTTATCGGTTTGGTAGAAAATAGTTTACTATCAGGATACACACAAAGTTTCCTTGACGGTAATGCCACCGTATATTATACTAGGCCGAAATTCCCTACAACCATTTCATTGCATGATCTCCACTACTTCATACCTTACATAAAAAATGAAGGTGTTCGTGACATATATGAAATTGTCCGTGTAAGGACTATCACAAGTAAAGAGGCAAAACAAATAGAAGGTGAAGATACAACAGATGATACGCGTTTAGCATTCGAATTATGCTTTAGCCGTAAACTATTTGAAAATTATCAGCCGATTAACACCCATAAGCTCATTAACTATACATTTATAGATTCTTCATTTGATAAAATGGATGAGTGGGTGGTGGCAGATAAGTTTTAACTGTTATAGCTTGGTACTGCATCACTATTTGGGAGTGCCAACTAAAACCTAAAGCCCGCATACAACCATCTGAATCATTAGCTTATGCTTTGAGTCATATTTTTCTTGAAGACCGAAAAATCAGAACATATCAAATAACGGAAAGCAATAATAATTTCATGGTTGCTGAGCCGAAAGTAGCATATGGCCAAACAGACAAATAATAAGCGCAGACATACCCTTCATTGAGATCAACAATTTCCACCAAATGCAGATAACTGATCCTTCACCACCCGGTACATCGAATAATGCGCAGCTGCAACATATCGGAGTTTGATATGATAGCCACGTATAAACAATCCATTGATATTGGGTGGGGCAACGCTTACAGGATTTTTTAACTCATTGATTCTTGTTAGTATCAAAAACAAAATAGGGTGCAACTCATTGAGATACACCCTATTTAATTATCCTTGTTTATCGCAACTTACTTCACTTCCTCAAAATCAGCATCCTGAATATGTTCATCCTGCCCACCATTAGACTGCCCACCATTAGCTTGTCCTCCGTTCATATCCGGACCAGCCTGGGCACCGCCTTGGGCACCACCCTGAGCATACATTTCAGCACTAGCAGCTTGGAAAGCAGTATTCAATTCAGCCATAGCACTATCAATAGTAGATATATCCTGTGCCTTATGTGCATCTTTCAATTTTTGAAGAGCGGCTTCAATCGGAGCCTTCTTATCAGCAGGTAACTTATCACCCAATTCTTTCAACTGATTTTCAGTAGAGAAAATCAAACTATCGGCCTGATTCAGTTTGTCTATCTTTTCACGTTCTTTCTTATCTGCTTCAGCATTGGCCTCAGCTTCTGCTTTCATACGATCAATCTCTTCCTTACTCAAACCACTGGAAGCCTCTATACGGATTGCTTGCTCCTTACCGGTACCTTTATCTTTTGCAGATACTTTCAAAATACCGTTAGCATCGATATCGAAAGTTACTTCAATCTGAGGAACCCCACGACGAGCCGGAGCGATACCCGTTAAATTGAACTGACCGATTGATTTATTCTGAGAAGCCATCGGACGCTCGCCCTGAAGAACGTGGATGGTTACTTCACTCTGGTTATCTGCAGCAGTAGAGAATGTCTCAACTTTACGTGCCGGGATAGTAGTGTTGGCATCAATCATCTTTGTCATTACACCACCCAATGTTTCAATACCCATTGATAACGGAGTAACATCAAGCAAAACTACACCTTTGATCTCATCTGTCAAGACAGCACCTTGAACAGCAGCACCTACAGCCACTACCTCATCAGGATTCACACCTTTAGATGGAGCTTTACCAAAGAAATCTTCAACCAATTTTTGTACTGCAGGTATACGCGAAGATCCACCAACCAAAATTACTTCATCAATATCAGAGTTACTTAAACCTGCATCACTCATAGCCTTTTTACATGGTTCAAGACAAGCCTGAATTAGGCTGTGAGCCAATGATTCAAATTTTGCACGGGTCAATGTTTTAACCAAATGTTTAGGTACCCCACCTACCGGCATAATATATGGCAAATTAATTTCTGTACTTGTAGAAGAAGACAATTCGATTTTTGCTTTTTCAGCAGCTTCTTTCAAACGTTGCAATGCCATCGGATCCTGAGTTAAATCAGCGCCTTCATCTTTCTTAAACTCTTCAACTAACCAGTTAATGATCACCTGATCAAAATCATCACCACCCAGATGAGTATCACCATTAGTAGAAAGAACTTCAAATACACCTCCACCAAATTCAAGAATTGAGATATCAAACGTACCACCACCAAGGTCAAATACGGCAATCTTCATATCTTTATGCGCCTTGTCAAGACCATAAGCCAATGCTGCAGCTGTCGGTTCGTTTACAATACGCTTTACATCCAATCCGGCTATTTGTCCGGCTTCCTTCGTAGCCTGACGCTGTGAATCTGAAAAATATGCAGGGACAGTGATAACCGCTTCAGTCACTTCATGTCCTAAATAATCTTCAGCTGTTTTCTTCATTTTTTGCAGAATCATTGCTGAGATTTCCTGCGGTGTATATAAACGTCCGTCAATGTCTACACGTGGTGTGTTGTTGTCTCCCTTTACCACTTTATACGGAACACGGGTAACTTCTTTCTGTACCTGATCCCAATTTTCACCCATAAAACGTTTGATAGAGTATATAGTACGTTTTGGGTTAGTGATAGCCTGACGTTTTGCAGGATCACCGACTTTACGTTCACCGCCATCAACAAAAGCAACGATAGAAGGAGTCGTACGTTTTCCTTCACTATTTGCAATAACAACTGGTTCGTTGCCCTCAAATACAGCAACACATGAGTTTGTAGTTCCTAAGTCAATACCAATAATCTTTCCCATGATTTTATACTTTTTATATTATTATTATTCAAATTTCCTTTTGTCCGGTTCTGATCCCATTCCTTTAAGGGAGACTTCCAAACGGACGATGAGTAAAGGACAAACCGTGTGCCAAAAGGAAATTACATTTGTCAGTGACATGCTTTCTGCCAAAAAGACAGAAGTTAAAATGTAATAACTGTCACAGCAATGGCTTAAAACTGCATGCAACTGCCCCTTACAACAAATGAAGATAGCTCTGGTTCAATAAAGAAAAGAATTATTTCCTATCTTTGCAGTGTTTTACGAAATTCTTCACTTATCTTTCAGAAAGGACACACTATCTGTAGATTAAGAAATCAACCTGATCATTATTATATCATAATGACAGGTGAACTCGGAAAACAATCAAATACGGAATTTAAATTATTTGTATATGAATCGACTATTCATAAAACAAAAATGTAATTTATGTTCTCTATATTTTTTAGATTAATCAAATAGCAATAATCTAATTCATATAACATAATGAAATTAAATATGACATATCGTTTTATCTATTTTTGCCTAATCTTTTTATTGGCAGCTTGTGGTAGTAAACAACAGCAAAACGGAGTTGATCAAGAAAACAGTACTCCTGTTATGCTTTCACAAGCAAAAGGTTTTAGTATAGCTCATGCAGAACAATATACGATTGTAACAGTCTATAATCCTTGGAAACCTGGAGAAATCTATGATAAATATTACCTTGTAAAAAATAATGAGACTGAAGTACCTCCAGATGGTCGTAAAATCAACATACCTTTGAAAAGCATGATGGCTAACTCTGCCACTCATCTTGGTTTCCTTGCTCTGTTGGATGAACTAGACAAAGTTACAGGCGTATGCAGTTCTGACTACATTTATAATCCCACCATCTTACAAGGTGTCAAAGAAGGTAATATCAAAGACCTAGGAGATGCTTTTAATCTCGATATAGAAAACTTGCTGCTTTTACATCCCCAAGCCGTCATGACAACCGCTTATAATACAGATGATGAAAACAGCAAACGGATGCGCCAGACCGGACTCAATATCATATATAATATAGAATGGCAAGAACCTACTTTGCTTGGTCGCGCAGAATGGATCAAATTCATCGGAGCTTTTTTTGATAAAGAAGCACTGGCAGATAGTATATATAAAGAGGTGGAAAAGCGATACAATAACATAAAAAAGGATGTAAGCCAACTCTCCTACTCTCCTTCTATTTTTTCTGGTCAGGACTACAGAGGAACTTGGTCATTACCTGGAGGCAAAAGCTATACTGCACAATTATTTCGCGATGCAGGTGCCTCATACAAGTTTGCACAGGACTCCACTAATACCAGCGTTGGCTGTACCATAGAAGAAGTGCTTATGAAGTTTAATAATACGGATTTATGGATCGGTGTACAAGCTTCTTCTCTTGAAGAATTAGGGCAGACAAATAGTAAATACAAACTTTTCAAAGCTTTTAAAGAAGGGAAAGTATATAACATGAATAAGCGTATGAATGCATCCGGAGGCAACGATTATTGGGAAAGTGGCGTAGCAAGGCCGGATTTATTGTTAAGTGATATGATAAAAATTTGTCATCCTAATCTTTATCCGGATTATGAATTGACCTATTTTGAACAACTAAAATAATGAAACAAACCCCTTTATTCCTATTCCTGACCGGTTTATTGTTCTTCGCCTTTTTGGCTGATATTGCCATTGGTAGTGTCAACCTGTCATTTATTGATGTATGGAATACTTTAACTGGAGGGAATGATAATCTTATTTATCAGGAAATCATCCTCAACCACCGTCTTCCAAAAGCACTGACAGCAATATTGGCCGGAGCAGCACTATCTGTAGCAGGTGTGTTGATGCAGACTTTATTTCATAATCCACTGGCGGGTCCAGATGTATTGGGAGTTACCTCCGGTGCCAGTCTGGGAGTGGCTTTGCTGACTTTAGGGACTTCTGTACTCCCTTTCTGGATTGTCGCAGGATGGGGACAGGTCATAGCGGCTATTGTCGGAGCCGTATGTGTATTACTTCTGGTTATTATCGTTTCTATTCGCGTACCACAAATGGTATCCTTATTAATTATAGGTATGATGTTCGGTTATTTTGCCGGTGCCATTGTAAGTATCCTGCAAAGTATGAGTAATCCTGATACCTTAAAATTGTTCATAACCTGGACATTCGGCAGCCTTTCATCTGTGGGTTGGGAACATATGGGTGTCATGGCGCCCATCATAGCAGGAGGGATAATTCTATCTTTAATCTTACAAAAACAGCTTAACGTCCTATTACTTGGTAAAAATTATGCGAACGGATTGGGAATTTCCGTCACTCGCCTTCGTCTCTGGATAATACTTGCTACGGCATTATTGGCAGGAACTTCAACTGCATTCACAGGTCCAATAGGTTTTATCGGCATAACTATGCCCCATGTAGCCCGCGGTCTGTTCCGCACCCCAAACCACCGGATCATTCTTCCGGCTTCGATGTTATGCGGAGCCATCATTTTGCTTACATGCGATCTCATATCACAAATGCCCGGTTTTCAGGGAACTTTACCTATAAATGCCGTAACCGCTTTCTTCGGGGCTCCTATCATTATCTGGATCATTCTGAAAAATAGAAGCTAAACACATAGTGACCCGGGTATAGATGATCTGTACCCGGGTCACAACTCCATCTCCGTATTATACAGAGAATCTATTATTCTTTATTTCTTAGCAAGCACCAACACTAATGTACCGTCAGCATTATACAATCCAATGCCTCCTCCGGCTAGTTTCCCAAAGGATTTTACTTCATTCAAGGCAGTCAGAATCTTGCCTTCAATCTCCATATCCGGACAAGCCATCATTGTTGCCGCTACACCTGGAAATGAAATAGAAAGTTCATTACCTTCCACCGTCTCATAACTGCCATTAATCAAATTACAACCGGCATTTCCGTGGATTCTCTTCTCTTTTACATCGAACGCAATAAAAGGTTGCTTTTCCATTCCTGTCGGTATGGTTTCGCCATGCACTTCTTTAATGCTCCATTCGCCATTCAAATTCTTCACAGTAACATCTGCAGCTTTCTTTGCTAATACCATAACCGGACGGTTGGATGCATTACAAAGGGCCATATGGCCTTTTCCCATTTTTTTATATCCCTTTACTTGTCCTAATGTACTCAATACATTCTGCTCCATTGTCATATCAGGACACGCCATACGAGTACTTCCGATAGCTCCTAAATCAATTGTACCAGGTTTGGCATTCACATCAAATGATCCCATCATGCGATTGCAACCACTATACCCATACAATTTTCCAGTAGTAGTATCAAAACCAATAAAAGGAACTTGCTGCCCCTGAACCGGAGTAACAGTTGCACCGTTTATTTCAATAATATTCCATTCTCCGTTCATTGATGACAAGGAGGTTGCCTCTTTACTAGAACGGCAGGACGACATTGCAAGTGCTACACCTGCAAGCATAACAGAAACAAATACTTTCTTCATTTATTCTATAACGTTTAAGTTAAATTTCGATGCAAAGATATCAAAAATAACATAAAGTCTCCACTTTTGTTTCATTATATAGTACAGAAAAACTGTACCGTGAAATGATTATCTGAAAATATTGCCGTATATTTGTTCCATAAACAGTTCTTAAATGCTTAACTTTTAATTCTTAATTAAAGAAATGGGTAGAGTTCTTATTATCGGTGCGGGCGGTGTAGGTACCGTTGTTGCACACAAAGTGGCACAAAATGCCGATGTATTTACTGATATCATGATTGCCAGCCGTACGAAATCAAAATGTGACGATATCGTCAAAGCTATAGGCAATCCTACTATAAAAACAGCCAAAGTAGATGCTGATAATGTAGAAGAGCTTGTCGCTCTGTTCAACGATTTCAAACCGGAAATGGTGATCAACGTTGCACTTCCCTATCAGGATTTAACCATCATGGAAGCATGTCTGAAAGCCGGAGTAAACTATCTGGATACAGCTAATTATGAACCGAAAGATGAAGCTCATTTCGAATACAGTTGGCAATGGGCCTATCACGATCGTTTCAAAGAAGCCGGACTCACAGCCATCCTCGGATGCGGATTCGATCCAGGAGTAAGTGGCATCTATACAGCCTATGCCGCCAAACATTACTTCGATGAAATTCAATATCTTGATATAGTAGACTGCAATGCGGGAAACCACCATAAAGCATTTGCAACTAACTTCAACCCGGAAATCAATATCCGTGAAATAACTCAAAACGGACGTTACTACGAAAATGGCAAATGGGTTACAACCGGTCCGCTGGAGATTCACAAAGACCTGACTTATCCCAACATCGGGGCACGTGATTCTTACTTACTTTATCACGAAGAATTAGAATCATTGGTGAAACATTATCCTACGATCAAACGTGCCCGTTTCTGGATGACTTTCGGTCAGGAATACCTGACTCATTTACGTGTGATTCAAAATATAGGCATGGCACGTATCGATCCTATACAGTATAATGGCGTTGAAATAGTTCCCTTGCAATTCCTTAAAGCAGTATTGCCAAATCCACAAGATTTAGGTGAAAACTACGAAGGGGAAACTTCCATCGGCTGCCGCATTCGTGGATTGAAAGACGGAAAAGAACGTACCTATTACGTATATAATAATTGTAGCCATCAGGAAGCATACAAAGAAACTGGTATGCAGGGTGTAAGTTACACCACCGGTGTACCGGCTATGATCGGTGCAATGATGTTCTTCAAAGGAGAATGGAAACGTCCGGGAGTAAACAACGTGGAAGAATTCAATCCTGATCCTTTCATGGAGCAACTTAACAAGCAGGGATTGCCTTGGCATGAAGTATTTGATGGTGATTTAGAATTATAAGAAAAATGATAAACGTAGGAGATAAAGCTCCTGAGCTGTTAGGAGTCAACGAAAAAGGTGAAGAAATCCGCCTTAGTAATTATAGAGGCAAAAAAATTGTATTATATTTCTACCCTAAGGATAACACTTCGGGATGTACAGCTCAGGCATGTAATCTGCGCGATAATTATTCCGAATTACGGAATGCCGGTTATGAAGTGATCGGAGTAAGTATAGATGATGAGAAGTCGCACCAGAAGTTTATTGCAAAGAATAATTTACCCTTTACACTTATTGCCGATACCGATAAAAAGTTGGTGGAACAGTTTGGCGTATGGGGAGAAAAGAAACTATACGGACGTGCTTACATGGGAACTTTCCGTACAACATTTCTTATCAATGAAGAGGGTGTTGTAGAACGGATTATAACTCCGAAAGAGGTAAAAACGAAAGAACATGCCGCACAGATCATGCAGTAAAATAAGGAATAGTAAATCGCTAAAAGATTAATAAAAAAATGGCTAAGAAAGACGAACTTAATTTTGAAACAGATAATAAAATGGCATCAAGCGAAAAATTAAAAGCCTTACAGGCTGCCATGGACAAGATAGAAAAGAGCTTCGGTAAAGGTTCTATCATGAAAATGGGTGAAGAAGTAGTTGAACAAGTAGAGGTGATTCCAACCGGATCTATCGCCCTGAATGTAGCTCTCGGTGTAGGTGGATATCCTCGCGGAAGAATCATCGAAATATACGGTCCGGAATCCTCTGGTAAAACTACCCTCGCTATACACGCCATTGCTGAGGCGCAAAAAGCAGGTGGTATTGCGGCTTTTATCGATGCGGAACATGCTTTCGACCGTTTCTATGCTGCCAAACTCGGAGTAGATGTGGACAACCTTTTCATCTCTCAACCGGACAATGGTGAACAAGCATTGGAAATTGCAGAACAGTTGATCCGTTCTTCCGCCATCGATATTATAGTGGTAGACTCGGTAGCGGCTCTGACACCTAAAGCTGAAATTGAAGGTGATATGGGAGATAATAAAGTTGGGCTTCAAGCACGTCTGATGTCTCAGGCATTGCGTAAGTTAACATCCGCTGTAAGCAAAACACGCACAACTTGCATATTCATCAACCAATTGCGCGAAAAAATCGGTGTAATGTTCGGTAACCCTGAAACGACAACCGGTGGTAATGCCTTAAAATTTTATGCATCTGTACGACTGGACATACGCGGCTCGCAACAGCTGAAGGATGGAGAAGAAGTAATCGGTAAGCAAACGAAAGTGAAAGTTGTGAAGAATAAGGTAGCTCCTCCTTTCCGTAAAGCAGAATTCGACATCATGTTCGGTGAAGGAATTTCCCGTTCAGGAGAGATCATCGATCTTGGAGCAGATTTGGGCATCATTAAGAAAAGCGGCTCATGGTATAGCTATAACGATACCAAATTGGGACAAGGACGGGATGCTTCCAAACAATGTATTGCCGATAATCCTGAATTGGCAGAAGAATTGGAAGCTTTAATATTTGAGAAGCTAAAAGAACCGAAAAAATAAATGGCAACTAGTGATTAGTGAATAATGACGAGTGATTAATGAATAAGAATATTTTAATTCACATTACTCCAAATTAATCACTAATCACTTTTTCAAATCACCCAATACTTCCCTTTTTGCCAAAATCATCTGATCCTATTTATCTTAATATCAAACATTTTCCCACTTCCCTATCCAAGCACTCAAACTAGGAGCAATATCTTTTTCTCATTTATTTTCATCTTACACTGTAACAATAATCATCCGATCACGTCTAACAGGTATAAACATTGAGACAAAATAACAATTCATGGACGCTGAGAGTTTTAAAAAAGAATTTCTACCTTTTCATCGCAAACTTTACCATATAGCTTTCCGGCTATTGGAAAACGAAGCAGATGCTGAAGACTTGGTACAGGAAGCTTATTTAAAACTATGGGATAAGCGAGATGGATTAGCAATTATCAGCAATCCGGAAGCATTCAGCGTAACGCTTATTAAAAATATGTGCTTTGACATGTTACGTTCAGGGAAGTATGTTGCCAATAAGCAGACAATCGAATTGAAAGATTTTCAAAGATCCTGTCCATCGGACGATCTGGAAATAAAAGACGATGCCCGGCAAGTGAAAGCAATCATTGCACAACTGCCCGAACAACAACAAAAAGTAATCATTTTACGAGATGTCAAAGAATGCTCTTTCGAAGAAATAGAACATATTACCGGATTGAATGCCATTAATATACGTGTACTATTATCAAGAGCCAGAAAAAAAATACGTGAACAATTTAATAAACTGAACAACTATGAGAGTCGAGGAAATTGAAAGGCTACTTGCTGTTTTCTATGAAGGGAACACTACCGAGAGCCAGGAAAAGATGTTGAAAGAATACTTCAGTGCTGAAGATGTTCCCGAACATCTGAAAGAAGATAAAAGATTGTTTTGTGGATTTCATGGACCGACACCAGCCGAGGTACCTACAGGATTGGAAGAAAAGCTGATAAAGATGATTGACCGTAAAGAGGAAGAGGAACTACGGTTCTTTCAAAAAAATAAAACTCGCAAAAATTGGCGTTGGATCGGTGGAATAGCTGCCAGTGTACTGCTTCTGCTCAGCACAGGATACAGTATAATTTATCTCCAAAATAATGGCCGCCAACAGCTACAAAATACGTTCAATGATCCTCAAGCGGCTTATGAAATATTACATGCCACTTTATTAGAAGTAGCTACCGGGCTTAATACAGGAATTGAAGAAGTAGTGGAAGCTCAGCAAGAAGTAAAAAGAACAAATAAAGAGATAAGAAAAGATATATTATAATTAAAAATATAAGATTATGAATAGAAACAGAACTTTTTTAATGTGCTTACTATTATTATTACCTTTGTTTTGCCAAGCTCAAAGCTTGTTCAGTAAGTATAGCGATATGAGTGATGTATCTTCAGTCTACATTACAAAAACAATGATAGAAATGAATCCAGATCTATACACCAAAGATGTCACTATCGGCAAAATCGCAAAAAATCTGGAACTGGTACAAATACTTTCCACCATGAATGACCGGATAAAGAAAGAAATGCGCCGGGATATTGAAAGCGTTGTCAATAACCAAAAATACGAATTATTAATGAAACAGAAAGGGATTGTTTCTCGTATGGCATTCTATGTGCAAAGGAAAGGAGAGAATGTAAGCGATCTCATTATGGTTACTGACGGACCTGCTACGCTGAAATACATCCGTCTCGTAGGAGACATGACTTTGAAAGATATCCAAAGTATAGTGAAATCACAGAAAACCAGTGAAAACCTCAACCCGATAGATCAAATAAAACGTGCAATCAGCGATATAAACATTGATTATCCCAATGAATATATGGAAGACTTCAAAGAATTAAACGATCTAAAAAAAGAACTTGATGCCTTGAAAAAGGAGTTGAAGAATTCAGATTGGTCATATGTCACTGAAATAAATAAGTAACTTATGTCCCATATAATACATTTATGGCAGATATACCATTTTTCTATATATCTGCCATAAACTTAAAGATCAGAAGAATATTTATTGAATATCATTACTTTAAAAACAGTAAATATAAGCTAGAGTACTGCAACTGATCACTATCCACAGAAGTACTCCTTGAATTAATGGCTTAATGCCCACCGCCTTCACCACATCAATTGAAAGGGAAGCCCCGATAAAAAACATTGTAATGGTTAAGGTTTTACGCGCCAACCCATTAATGGCATTGCCGATCTGAACACCCAAATCTGTTGTCCCCAATAAATAAGTATTCACAACCAATGCCAAAATAAAGAAAAAGATAAACCATGGAATACTGATTTTCTGTCCTTTACTCTTAAATATAAAAGAAGTAGCAAACGCAATCGGAATAATCCAAAGCGCACGGGTTAACTTGATAGTGGTAGCCACTTTCAAGGCTTCTTCTCCATAAGCAGCACCAGCACCTACAACCGAACTCGTATCATGGATGGCAATGGCCGCCCACGTCCCGAAATCGTGTTGACTCATTCCCAAAGCATGCCCTATAACCGGGAAAATAAACAGAGCAATCGCATTTAGAATAAAGATAGTTGCCAGTGCCACAGACATTTCACTATCATTAGCTTTCACAACCGGCCCAACAGCGGCAATCGCGCTGCCACCGCAAATTGCAGTACCGGAACTGATTAGATAGGAAGTATTCTTGTCTACCTTTAGCATTTTCCGCCCAATGAACCAACCAATCAACAAAGTACCGACTACTGAAATAATAGTAAATTCCATTCCCTCTTTACCGGACGCCAATGCTGAATGAAGATTCATCCCGAACCCTAAACCTACTACCGAGTATTGCAATAAATATTTAGAAGTTTTCTTATTGAATTTAGGATGTGCCTGCCCACAAACAAGTGCGAAAGCCAATCCCAAGAATAATGCCAGTGGAGGAGTTACCCATGCGGAAAGAGCATGCATGCCAGGAATATAGTCCAATAAAAGAAATAAAGTCAGAATCGATACGAGCGACACATAAATTGTCTTGTTGTTCATCTTCAATGTTTTTGTAATAGCTGAAACCATATCTTTAATATTTAATTATTTTTTTCGATTGCAAAGGTAGGTTTACTTTACGGTATGCGCCAATCGTTTCTTATTATATGCAATAACCTTTAGTTATAAACTATTCCAAATATGACATTACAACTTCTCCACTTACAACTTCTTGCTATGATGCATCGCAAACTGCATGAATACCTGCGACAATCCTCCCTCCTGCCCCTGTTGATGAACAAAGCAAAACTCACGCATCATTTGCATGCCTTTGATTTCAATGACACGAAATGTACCGGATGCCAGTTCTTTGCTGATAGAGCGAATTGAAACGATGCCCATGCAATCCGTATTCTCCAGAAAAAGTTTGATGCTTTCCGTACTCCCAAGATACATCATTACATTCAGCGAAGAAAGTTTGATGTTATGCTGTTGTAACGCTCGCTCTATAACGTCCAGTGTACCCGAACCACGTTCACGTAACACAAGGGGAATTCCTGCCAAATCTTTCGGTTCAATTTCCTCCGGCAAAGATAGTTTATTGCGAGTATGTACCACAGCAACTAATTCATCTTCAAGAAAAGTGGTATATTTCAGATTTGGCAAACGATAGATTCCCTCCACCAGCCCCAAATCCACACGGTGTTCTTGCAAAGCAACCTCCACCCCGCGGGAATTTCCATTCAATAAGGAAAGAGTAACCTGAGGAAATTTACGTATAAAACTACCCAACAAAGGCGGAAGTACATATTGAGAAATCGTAGTGCTGGCACCGAGTTTCAGCTCCCCAATATAATCGTCATGCAATAAATGCATGTCATACTCCAAACGTTTATAAGCATCAAGAATCCGCTCGCTATGCTCCAACAGCAATTTTCCGGCTTCTGTAAGAGAGATTTTATTGCCTTGGCGATCAAACAAACGAGCTTTATAACAAGTTTCCAGCTCCTGAATATGTTTCGTGATAGCCGGCTGACTGATAAAAAGCTCTTGCGAAGCCTTAGTGAAACTTAGGTTATTCGCTACACTCCGAAATACTTTCAAACGAAAATCAGACATAGGGATTAGCGGTTAACAGATTAGTAATTTATACCAAAGTTTTCAATTATAACTCGTCCCCTCTGATACCAAGAGCTTGCATCAATGGAAAAGCCAGTATTTCCCACCGATATTCAACAGTTCCTTCCGGTTCACTCATGCAAAACTGGACAATTTCCTTCTCTTTGACAGCATTCAATGTTTTAACAACTTTATCACCATACTCTTCATTAAAAGAAATAACTACCAATTTTTTCACATCGGGAGAATCTATAACTATGTCAAGCATGTCAAGGAAAAGCTCGCCCCGAGACACCATATCTTCACAGGGCACTCCCGCAAAAGAGAACTCACCAAACTGGTTAGAGAATGCCACTCCATCCAATTCTTTTTTGAAATCGGCAGGCTTACAATCGATCAATCTTGAAGAATTCTGATCATACACAAACAATAGTTGAACTTTGTTGTCTCCTTCCATAATACCGGCATCCAATGCCAAATAGGTCGTTAACGAAGATAAATCAATCTGTTGTAGCGGACGATTGAGTTGGTTCTCAAAATATTTCTTTAAATCAACTATTACAAAATTAAGGAATGCCGCATCAATCAACATTACCGTTTCAGGAAGTTTTATCTTTTCATTCATAGTGGAGTTCTATTCTTATCTTTATTCAGTGGTTCAAAGATACAATAAAGCTTTTATCCGCACACCATTAATCTTTCAAAAGTTTAAATACTTGGACCATTTTCTACTTCGGCTTTCATACAAAAAGTATAAAAACTCAATATACGACAACGCCTACATCAAACAGAAACTTTAAATCCAACCATGCAATTTTCCAACATACAAAGACTACCATGGTCGATCAAATTAAACATTTCATTACCTTCATTAAAAATTCAGTAAACTCCTATGTTTTGCTGACAATATGTTCCTATTTCCCTATTTTCAATAACCAACTATCTTCATAAGATTGTCGAAATAGCATTCAAAGAAGTAGTTTTAGGTCATGAAAAGAGAAAAATATGGCTTCCAAACATATAAAATAACCTTATTCGACCGATGAAAGTACCATTACCATTAGATGAAATAGCTATTCCCAACGTATGAAATAACCATAATCAACAGATGAAGTAACCATATCCAGCAGATAGAGTAGCAATAACCAGTAAATCAATGTAAAATTCAACGGTAAATACATCCTTTTCTTTTTCCTTTTTCTCTATTCCGCCCTATCTTGCGAAGCTTCAATAACCGACATTATGAGACAATATAGTCTATATGATCCACCATGTGAAAAGAACGAGCAAATATAGAAGTACATAAAGAAACCCATTCAACCTTTATTCCGACAAAGCGAATAAGTCAAATCGCTCCACAGTGCGTTTTTTTTGATCATGCCTATCATCGGTCGGAATTAAACTCTTTATAGTGTATCAGAAAAGCATTTTGTCAATTTGTAACAATTGGGAATTTCAAGAATGGGTTTTCTCATACATTATCTATGTAAATACGCAAAGTATAAAGTAAAAGAAGACATTTTGTCAACAAATTATACAAAATTACTGAAATAATGGCATTATTTGTGCATTGGCAAATCTTTTGCGCACTTTCAGTGTTATTAAGAAGTGAAAAAAAGAAAGGAGATTATACAATATGAACTTTAACAATTTTACAATTAAAGCCCAAGAAGCAGTACAAGATGCTGTGAACCTGGTACAAAGCCGGGGGCAACAAGCCATTGAACCTGTTCACTTATTGGCCGGAGTGATGAAAGCTGGGGAAAACGTGACTAACTTCATCTTCCAGAAGTTAGGTGTAAACGGTGCCCAAATAGCACAAGTCGTGGACAAGCAGATTGACTCATTGCCCAAAGTGTCAGGCGGAGAACCTTATTTAAGCCGGGAGTCTAATGACGTACTTCAGAAAGCTACTCAGTATTCAAAAGAAATGGGTGATGAATTTGTTTCTCTCGAACCGATATTAATAGCCCTGCTTACAGTAAAAAGTACTGTTTCCTCTATCCTCAAGGATGCCGGAATGACAGAAAAAGAACTTCGTGCAGCCATCACTGAATTACGTAAAGGGGAGAAAGTAACTTCACAGTCAAGTGAAGACAACTATCAGGCACTTGAAAAGTATGCGATCAACCTGAATGAAGCAGCTCGCAGCGGCAAACTCGACCCGGTGATAGGCCGCGACGAAGAGATACGACGTGTCCTTCAGATTTTGAGCCGCCGTACAAAGAACAATCCGATATTGATTGGCGAACCAGGTACGGGTAAGACTGCCATTGTTGAAGGGTTGGCTCATCGTATATTAAGAGGTGACGTTCCCGAAAATTTGCGTGACAAACAAGTTTACTCATTAGATATGGGTGCTTTGGTGGCAGGTGCTAAATATAAAGGAGAATTTGAAGAGCGATTGAAATCCGTAGTCAACGAGGTCATGAAATCCGAAGGAAACATCATTCTTTTCATCGATGAGATTCACACGCTCGTAGGTGCCGGGAAAGGCGAAGGTGCCATGGACGCAGCCAATATTCTGAAACCTGCACTCGCTCGCGGTGAGCTTCGTGCCATTGGTGCGACTACCTTGGATGAATATCAGAAATACTTCGAAAAAGACAAGGCTTTGGAACGACGCTTTCAGATCGTGCAGGTGGACGAACCTGATACGCTAAGTACCATTTCGATCTTGCGTGGGTTGAAAGAACGTTACGAGAATCATCATCACGTACGTATTAAAGACGATGCAATCATTGCTGCCGTGGAACTGAGTAGCCGTTATATTACCGATCGCTTCCTTCCGGACAAAGCTATCGATCTTATGGATGAGGCAGCAGCCAAGTTACGTATGGAAGTCGACTCCGTACCCGAGAATTTGGATGAAATATCCCGCAAGATCAAGCAACTGGAAATTGAACGTGAAGCTATCAAGCGGGAAAAAGACCAACCCAAACTGGATACGATAGGTAAAGAAATTGCTGAATTAAAAGAGCAAGAAAAGTCACATAAGGCTAAATGGCAGAACGAAAAGTCTCTGATGGACAAGATCCAAAAGAACAAGGTAGAAATAGAAAACCTAAAATTCGAAGCCGAAAAAGCCGAACGGGAAGGTGATTATGGAAAAGTTGCTGAAATACGTTACGGTACACTCCAAGCTCTGAACAAAGAGATCGAAGATACTCAGGAAGAACTGAAAGTAATGCAAGGCGACTCGGCCATGATTAAGGAAGAAGTGGACGCTGAAGATATCGCTGATGTTGTAGCCCGCTGGACAGGAATTCCGGTAAGCAAAATGTTACAGAGTGAAAAGGACAAGCTGCTTCACTTGGAAGACGAGTTGCACCAGCGCGTCATCGGTCAAGATGAAGCCATCGCTGCTGTTGCCGATGCAGTCCGCCGTAGTCGTGCAGGACTTCAAGACCCGAAACGTCCGATCGGCTCATTCATATTCTTGGGAACGACCGGTGTCGGTAAGACAGAATTGGCAAAGGCTCTCGCTGAATTCATGTTCGATGATGAATCAATGATGACCCGTATCGACATGAGTGAATATCAGGAAAAACATAGCGTCTCCCGTCTTGTCGGAGCGCCTCCGGGATATGTAGGTTATGATGAAGGCGGTCAGTTGACAGAAGCCATCCGGCGCAAACCATATTCCGTAGTATTGTTCGATGAAATAGAGAAAGCTCACCCGGATGTTTTCAATATCCTTTTGCAGGTGCTGGATGACGGACGACTGACAGATAACAAAGGTCGTGTGGTAAACTTTAAGAACACCATCATCATCATGACTTCCAATATGGGAAGCTCCTACATCCAAAGTCAGATGGAGAAATTGAACGGTGAAAACAAAGAGAAAGTAGTCGAAGAAACCAAAAAGGAAGTGATGAATATGTTAAAGAAAACCATTCGTCCGGAATTCCTAAACCGTATCGATGAAACCATCATGTTCCTGCCACTGACGGAAAAGGAAATTAAAGAGATCGTGCTGTTACAGATCAAAGGTGTCGAAAAAATGCTTGCTGGCAATGGTGTTGAATTGAAACTGACAGATGCTGCCATAGACTTTATTGCACAGGCAGGATATGATCCGGAATTTGGAGCCCGTCCGGTGAAGAGAGCAATCCAGCGTTATTTGCTGAATGACTTGTCAAAGAAGCTACTTTCACAGGAGGTGGCACGTGACAAAGCGATCATTGTCGATGTAGCAGGTGACGGATTATCATTCCATAATTAAGATACAAAAGCAACGTCGTAGGAATGCCGGTATATTGAGTTATATCGGCATTTTTGCATTCTATGTACTCAGAAAACGATTTTTTTAGCCAACATTCTATGCATGGGATGAAATATAACAAGAATGTAAATCCCATGTCCCGGAAGTTTTAAATCCAACGAAGGAGAAACACTACATTCCTTCATTTTTAGCTCTCCCTCTTCATCATACAAATATACCATTGCATCCTTCAGCAGATTGCTTAAGTGCAATGTCCCCTGTTCAGCATCCAACTGAAAATCAAATGTTTTATTCGATTTCTTTTCCATACTCTGTGTGCATCTTTCTTCCTGTCCCCCAAAGAAGAATCTAAATATGTAAAAAAGCGTGGGAACTGCTGCCATTATCGTACTTGAGGCTCTGGACTGCCACTATTCAAATAATGTACAGCAACCCACGCCCAATACTATATATTTGCATATACAGCAGAGCATGAGCGCTTGCAAGCATTATTCCTGAATAGTGAAATTGTCCAGATTTCAAGTACAGAATAATATTTTAAACGCCTTTGTTCTTTATTGTTACTAATTGTCCCATTCCCTGACGCTTCAGAGCGTTATGGACTGCAACAAAGATAAGTAAAAAGCTTTGAATCTACAGTAAGAAGACTCAAAAATATTCCTGCAAATATAATAGCATTCACAGAACAGTGGTTTATAGCTTTTGTTTAAAGCTGATCAATAAAAAAACAAAAAGCGTGATAAATATCCCGTGGGACGTTTATCACGCTTTCTCTTCTACAATCAAGATGTCTAAGAGACTCTCTTATTCTGCAGTTTCTTCTTTTTCCGATTCTTCTACCGGGGCTTTAAACTCATTAATTCCATTGGTAATAAGAATATTATACCAAGAAATAAGCTTCTTTATATCATTGAGATATACACGATCCCGGTCAAAATTAGGCAATATCTCCGCCATATAGGCACGCAATTCGTCAGCAGAGGCTTTCTTCGGATCAAGAGAAATCGCTGAACCGTTTTCTTTACTCTTAATCGCTTCAAGAACCTCATATAAAGGCACTTCAGAATCATCCGTGTACATTGCTATATCTGCCAGAGAAATTATTTTTTCATTACCATAAGCAGGAAAGCGTTTCTTATCAGCATTGATCGATTCAACAATCAGCATGTTCTTTCCTTGTGAAACAAGTTTATACAATCCCGGTTTTCCGGAAATGGACAAGATAGTCTTCAGCATAGTATATTCTGTTTTTATTAGTTATTTTTTGACGGGCAAAGATAATCAATATTTTTAGATAGCAAAGATATTAACTCTAAAACCTGAGGAATTAAAGGCGTTTCATCATCATTTATAATCACAAATCCTGCTTGTAGGCGCTTCTCTTCATCGCTCATTTGGCATTGACAGCGTTTCACAATCAGTTCACGCGAAGAATTATCACGCCTGACAGCACGTTCTATTCTCAACTCAAACGGAGCATATACCATCACTATCAAATCAACTTCACTGTCGAAACCGGATTCAATCAATATTGCAGATTCAATTCCTACGATGGGAAAAGCAGCATGAGCCTCTGCCCAATTTCTAAAATCTTCCTTTACGCGCGGGTGAATGATATCATTTATCCGCCTGGCATGATCAGGATGCCCAAAAAGATAAGAAGCCAGCACTGGTTTATTCAGTTCACCGTTTTCAAACAATTTATCGCCCAACAAGTTACAAAGCTCTTTACGAATAAACGGACTTGAATTTGTCAGCCTTTTAGACTCTGCATCGGCAATATAGACAGGAACTCCCATCACCTCCAGCAATCGTGAGACAATACTTTTGCCACTGCCTATGCCACCTGTTATACCTATTCTAATTGCCATAAGAAGAAACTTGTTCAATCAGAAAATCCACCTTATCAGGCACAACACGTACATGGCTCACTCCTTGCGGAATAGATTTCAACTTAACCGTATATTTGTCAGATCCTAGCTTAAGCAAATCTTCATAAGAAACATTGATATAGAAAGATTCTGGAGTAATCTTATGAAAACGTCCTAATCCCACCTGAAAGGTCACCTGCACCTTAGATGGAAATGTACGCAACACCTTGTCCGCTGGAAAATTAATGCCATGTAAAGGGACTTCAACCGTCTTTTCCGTATATATGTCTACGGGAAAAGTCAAATCGACAGCATTTGGTACAAATTTAACTCCTTTCAAATCCATAATGGATGCATGATACGTCAATGTATCAACAATATCACTTAAGTCAAAGGACCGCGTATAAGCCGCAAAGATAGTATCAAGAATATTCTCCGGTGCATAGACCAATACCGAATCGGGAGAATAAATCGTATCCGAAATATAATACTGCCGTCCAGCAGAAACCTTGCCATGCATTTTCACCGGAACCAGTTTTGATTTACCCGTAGAATAAATATATTCCAAAGTATCCGGTTTAACCGAAAGTAATCGGGTAGAGACATTAAGTTGACTTAATATTTTTTTCTCAAATTCGGAAGCGTAAATCTTCACATGATTATCACGTCCTTTATAATCGTCATAATCAAGATTAACCGGAAAAAAACTCTTCCCTAACATATAGTTGAGCAAAACAGTACCTTTGTCTTTCACTTTAATACGCACTTCAGAAGCAGGAGCCGAAGTAATAACTACATTGTTAGGAACTCCTTTCAAGCGAACCGGAATAGAATATTCCGCCTCATAATCATTGTTTAATGTCTGAAGTAACCAAAAGCCGGCAGCAATCAGGAAGAAAAACGAAAAGATTAAGAATTCCCTGCTATTTTCACTAAGCAGAAAATTCTTAATCTTTTTGGAAAGTTTCAAATAAATATATTTTATGTTCCTACGTTCGGACATAGGCTAATTACAGTTACAGCTTATTTAGCAGCTTGCTGGCTGGCAGCAGAAGCATCTGCAAAAATAGAATTCTTATCTATCTTGATTTTTACATTAGCTGCAATTTCAAGAACAATATAATCATCGGTAATCTCTTTAATAACACCATGAATACCTCCAGCGGTAATTACCTTCTGATTCACCTGAAGAGATTTACGGAAATTAGCAATCTCTTTTTGTTTTTTATTCTGAGGACGGATCATAAAAAAATACATGATAACAAACATTGCTATCAGCAGGATCCACATCATACTTCCATTAGGTCCGGCTGCCGGAGCTTGCAGTAATACAGTCAATAAGTTCATAAATTAATCTGTTTAAATTTTCTAATCTATATAAAGCAAAGGTATCAGTTTTTTGTCAACTTACCTTCTTTTTTCAATTGATTAACTATTCCATCCAACGTTCCGTTGATGAAACTACCGCTTTTGGCAGTGCTATAGAGTTTTGCAATCTCTACATATTCATTTAACGAAACACTGACCGGAATGTTCGGGAAACTTAGAATTTCTGCTAATGCAGTCTGCATAATAATGACATCCATGAAAGCAACACGATCCAGATCCCAGTTTTTAGTATTTTCGCTGATCAGATGACGGTAATAATCAGAATTCAGAATAGTACGGCGGAAAAGGCGACGTGCAAATTCCTGATCTTCATCATCCTTGAATTCGGGAAGTAATTCCTGATTAGCTCCGTTCTTTTCTTCGAAACGTTTAATCGTTTTCAGCACGAATGTGTCAACTATTTCTTTATCATCATTCCAATATAAACTCTGATCTTCCAAAACCTGATCCAAAGAATCATTATTGTATATAAATGCTTTATAAATCTTTCTCCAGAATTCACGATCGGAATCATATGAATTATCTGCTGAAGCCATGTATTCTTTATAGACGTCAGATACTACAATCTTTTCATAAAGTTCCTTGATGAAATCTTGGTCATTAGCCCATGTTCTTTTTTGATTAGCGATAAACTCCATCAATTGCTTGTTCACTTCGAGTTGTGCAACAAATTTATTATCCACAAATTTCGTGTTAGGATACAACTCTTCTTTCGTAGGTTTCAACTTAGCTTTTGCCGCATCGATGCGTTTTTGTGCGTAGTCCGTCAATGCAATCATAAGCATCAACAAATAGTTATAGAGGTCATATGCCTTGGAAAGGCTAAAGAACAACTCTTTCTCCGCTGAGTCTAAATTTTTGCTTCCGTTCTGATAGTAAGCATACACTATCTGTATGATTTTTAGACGAATAAGAACTCTGTTAATCATAATCTTTAATAATACTGTTATTAACGAATTGCAAAAGTAGATATTTTTAATGAGTTTACACAAATAAATCACATTTTTTAATGCAGTAATTCATTCTCTGCCCTTTTTCTTTTGACAGTTGAAAAAAAAGTTCCAATTTTGAAGCCGATTATTAACAGACCTAATGATATGGAAGATTTAAAAAAGAAAATAGTTGCAGAGATAAATGATAAAGAGATTGTATTCTCTAAATCCATTAAGGCTGGTAAACGTATTTACTATCTTGACGTAAAAAAGAACCGGAAAGACGAAATGTTCCTTGCCATCACGGAAAGCAAGAAAGTGGTGCTGGGTGAAGGAGATGATTCTCAAGTAAGTTTTGAAAAACATAAGATCTTTCTATACAAAGAAGACTTTGACAAATTCATGACCGGTTTGACTCAAGCCATCGAATTTATAAACGAAGTGCAAGGGCACGCGGTAAAAGAAGAAGAAACCGCTGAAATCATTCAACCCGAGGAAATCAAGATCGACATTGATTTTGAATAAAGTTTTTTTTGATAATTCGAAAAGAAAGTGTACTTTTGCACCGCTTTTTTGCAACAACGGGTGGATATCCACATCGTGTGATGGTGAATTAAGCACTCAAATCACTTAATTTAGAGTAACACAAAAAATTAGAAAATGAGATCAATTGAAGTAAAAGGAACTGCAAGAACGATTGCAGAACGCTCTTCAGAACAAGCAAGAGCATTGAAAGAAATCCGTAAGAACAATGGTGTACCCTGCGTACTTTACGGAGGTGGTGAGAATGTTCATTTTACTGTACCTGTAGAAGGCTTGCGTAATTTGGTATATACTCCACATATCCATGTCGTAGATTTGAACATCGATGGTAAAAAAGTAAACGCCATTTTGAAAGATATCCAGTTCCATCCGGTAAAAGACACGATCCTTCACGTTGATTTTTATCAGATTGACGAAGCTAAACCAATCGTAATGGAAGTTCCGGTACAGTTGGAAGGTTTGGCAGAGGGTGTGAAAGCCGGTGGTAAATTAGCATTGCAACTTCGTAAACTGAAAGTTAAAGCTTTATATAACGTAATTCCTGAGAAACTGACTATCAATGTATCCCATTTGGGTCTTGGTAAGACAGTTAAAGTCGGTGAGCTGAGCTATGATGGTCTGGAATTGCTGAATGCAAAAGACGCTGTCGTTTGTGCAGTTAAACTGACTCGTGCAGCAAGAGGTGCCGCTGCCACAGCAGGAAAATAAATGTAGAACAATATTTCTACCAGAATATTCCGGAACGCAGATTATCACAGATTTTGGTCTGTGTTAATCTGCGTTCCCTTTATATCTCAATTATAACTAATTATGAAATATCTTATTGTCGGACTGGGTAATATCGGACCGGAATATCATGAAACCCGTCACAATATCGGTTTCATGGTAGTAGATGCCCTTGCCAGAATAAATAATGCCCCATTCGTAAGCGGACGTTATGGTTCAACAGCTTCTTTTTCGATAAAAGGAAGAGAATTTATATTACTAAAGCCCTCTACGTTCATGAATCTAAGCGGATTAGCAGTTCGTTACTGGATGCAAAAGGAAAACATCCCATTGGAGAATGTACTGATAGTAGTCGATGACTTGGCTTTGCCATTTGGAACCCTGCGCCTGAAGGGAAAAGGGAGCGATGCCGGTCATAACGGACTCAAGCATATAGCGGCTACATTGGGAACACAGGAGTATGCACGTTTACGTTTTGGCATCGGGAATGACTTTCCTCGCGGAGGACAGATCGATTATGTATTGGGACATTTCAATGATGAAGATTTGAAAACAATGGATGAGCGCCTTGAATCGGCAGGAGAAATTATTAAAAGCTTTTGTCTTGCCGGAATTAATATTACCATGAATCAATTCAATAAAAAATAATTAAATGCCTGAAGCTAGAATAGACAAATGGATGTGGGCGGTACGTATCTTCAAGACACGTACGATTGCTGCCGAAGCCTGCAAAAAAGGTCGTGTCAGTATAAATGGTTCATTCGTAAAAGCAGCACGCATGATTAAACCGGGAGATGTGATTCAAGTAAAAAAGCCCCCCATCACCTACTCATTTAAAGTGCTGCAAGCCATCGAAAAGCGCGTGGGAGCCAAATTAGTCCCGGAAGTTATGGAAAATGTAACTACTCCCGACCAATATGAGATATTGGAAATGAGTAAGATCAGCGGATTCATCGACCGTGCCCGCGGCACCGGACGTCCAACGAAAAAAGACCGCCGAAGCTTGGAAGATTTCACAACTCCTGAGTTCATGGATGACTTCGACTTTGACTTCGACTTCGATGAAGAAGAATAATCGGTACCTGCTAGAGCTTGATCAAACACGTATTTAACCACAAAAAAGTTATTGGTGAAAAGAAAGGGTTCGGATGAACCACTCAATTTTTTTGTCCGACCAATCGGTATACATCCTCCTTTTCACCAACAACCCATAACACATCCCCTTCTTCGAAAGGCGCATTTACATCCGGAGCCATTAGTATTTCCTCGCCTCGTTCTACTCCTGCAATCAAACAATGAAATTTATCCCTGATACCTGATTCACGTAAAGTTTTTCCAAGAAAAGCAGAATCGGCATCAATCATAAACTGTTTCAATGTCATTTCACTCCTTTCAAACACATCCGTATCGAAGGAAGAACCACGCGACATCTCTTCACCAAACAGACTTAATTGTTGATCGGTACCTATCACCTGAATCTTATCCATAGGAAAAAGTCGTACGCTACCTCCCGGAATATTAATCCTACGCTTTCCACGAAGAATAGAGGCTACATGCACACCATATTTATTACCTAGATTCAAATCCAACAATGTTTTACCTGCCCAAAGAGATTCACCCGGTATTTCAAAATCAGCCAAGTGCAAATCACGAGAAAGTAATCTGCCGGCATACTCAGGTTTCTTTTCACCCATATAAACCGCACGCATATCACGTGAACGCAAATTCTGGAAGAACTTCCGTTCTATCAATATCGACTGCTTCTTCAACCTACGTGAACCCACCATCAATACAACTGCAAGAATTGCAATGCCAATCACAAGGCCAATAGATGCTTTGAACAAGCCAGCTATAGTAAACATCACAAACAAGACGGCAACTACCACACGCAAAATGATGGTGGCCACTAAAGGAGCCCTGTTCGTCCGATGATCGTTCCAAAGCGTCATAAACTCAATGGAATGGTTCTTTTTCACCATAATAGCCCGTAAAAAAGGAGCTATCAAAAGAATGATGAAAGCAGCACTAAGCAACGATCCCCAGAACTGTGATAGTTGTTCACGAAAAAAGGGAACAACAAAACGAAATGAAAGGGCAATAACGGAAATACTAACTATCGAATAAACAACCACGATACGCGCCATTGCAAAAAGCAGTTTTTTCCACAAACTTTCCTGATTCACCGTTTGTGACCCGGAAGTATACCGATTTAGAAAGCGTCTCCAAGACTTTGGCAAATGCCGATCAACATAGTCGGATGCCGGTTCCGCCAGTCGAATCATATAGGGGGTAAGGAAAGTGGTGATAACTGATACAGCCACCACGATAGGATACAAGAAATTGCTCGTCACATGAAGTGAAACACCTAAAGAAGCAATAATAAAGGCGAACTCACCAATCTGTGTTAGGCTGAAACCGCACTGCATGGCCGTCTTCAACGGTTTTCCCGCCAGTACCACTCCAAAAGTACCAAAGAAAGCCTGCCCTAAAATGACAGCAAGGGTAATCACAAAGATTGGCAAAGCATATTCACCAATCATTGCAGGATCTACCATCATACCGACAGAAACGAAAAAGATTGCTCCAAATAAATCCTTAACTGGTTTTACCAGACGGTCGATAGATTCTGCTTCAATGGTTTCGGCAAGAATAGATCCCATAATGAAAGCACCGAATGCAGCGGAAAATCCCGTATTGGCCGCTATCACCACCATACCAAAGCAAAGTGCCAGCGAAACGATCAACAAAGTTTCCTCGCTCATCAACTTACGGCACCGCTTGAGAAACTCCGGAATCAGATAAATACCGACAACGAACCAAAGGATAAGAAAAAATAATAATTTCCCGATACTCTCAAGCATCTCCGTACCCTCAAAATTATTGCTCACTGCCATAGTTGAAAGCATCACCATAAGTACAATGGCAAGAATATCTTCCAAAATCAGAATACTCAGCACCAAACCGGTAAACTGCTTTTTACGAATGCCCAAGTCATCAAAAGCTTTATAAATAATAGTAGTAGACGACATCGCTATCATTCCTCCCAAAAAGATACAATCCATCCGTTGCCAGCCAAAGCTCATCCCCACAACTGTACCTAGCAATATCATGCAAAATATAACGGTACAGGC
>OGOG01000767.1_pt1 | contig 34832 bp, 25 predicted proteins | sample 1552581 | NCBI WGS metagenome assembly OGOG01 (sample SAMEA2580152, study PRJEB22360) | human gut metagenome | biome: human gut; feature: human-associated habitat; material: faeces | place: Denmark | collected 2008/2010 | reverse complement strand
TTTAAGTGTAAAACTAGTCTTATTATCTTTTTGTAAATACTCTAATTCTAAATTTACTAAACTATTATAGCTAAGCTTACAATCACCATAAAGTTTCTTATCATTTTTATTATAAGAATAATCATTTACTAGATTAATGTTATGTACTTGGTTAGCATCATTAATATTAAACGATAAACTAGAACTTTTCTTAGCTTTACTTATTTTCATAACTTCCATTGGAAATAACTTTTCTGCCTGTTCATTAGAAAAAAGTGTATTTTTATAATTGATAAGTGCTGTTTTAAAAACATATGGTGTATAATTCATAACTACTACTCCACCTATTATTAAGAAAACAGAAACAAAAAGTAAAACTATAACTAGTTTTTTTCTCATCTACAACCACCTCTTATTATAAGTATATAATATCATATTAAGACATAATAAGCTAGTAAATTTAATAGTTTAACCATTATTTTTTTGGTATAATATTAGTGGAGGTATATATGGAAAATAAATATATTAGTCTATTACTAGAAAGATGTTTATCTTTTAAAAAAAGTAAATCTTTATTTATTAGCTATGATAAAGTAAATAAAGAATTTGTAGAAAAATTAATAAACTACGCCAAAAAGATGGGAATAAATGATATTGTCTTTGATGAAGAAGATATATTTTTAACCCATCAGAAACTAAGTACTGAAACTATAGAAGAAATCGAAAAAGATCCCTATTTCAACAAAAAGAAATGGGATGAATATGCTAAAAAAGATGCCTGCTTTTTAATGCTAGAAACAGAATTCCCTCACGTTATGGATAACATAGAACCTAGCCGTATAGCCAAAGCTCATTTTATGAATAGGTCTACTCGTGAAATTTTTAGACAAAAAGAAGTTAGCTATGAAATTTCTTGGTGTATAGCTGCCCTACCCAATGAAATATGGGCAAAAGACTTATTTCCAAATGATAAGAACGCTTATCAAAAACTTGAAAACATAATTTATGAAATGTGTATGGTAGATACCAAAGATCCAATTAAAAGTTGGAACGATTATATTAACAAAAGCAAAGAAAAAGTTAAAAAATTAAACGACTTAGAAATCAAATCTATGCATTATACCAATGAGCTAGGTACTAATCTTACCGTTGAAATGCCACAAAATACACTTTGGGTAAGTGCAGCCAATGAAGAACATGATAATATAATTGTTAACATGCCAAGTTATGAAATCTTTTCATCTCCTGATTACAGAAAAACTTCCGGTATTGTATATAGTTCAAGGCCTTTAATTTATGGAGGTGGAACAATTGATGAATTCTTCATTGAATTTAGGGACGGTAAAGTTATAAATTATGATGCCAAAGTTGGAAAAGAAATATTAAAGGGAATTATTGAAAGTAATGAAAATGCCTGCTATTTAGGAGAAGTAGCATTAGTTAATAATAACTCTCCAATTTCTAACACCAAACTAGTATTTGGTACTACTCTTTTTGATGAAAATGCATCATGCCACCTAGCCCTTGGCGATGGCTTTTCAGAATGTATTAAGAATGGCGCTAATTTAACAAAGGAAGAACTTTTAAAAGAAGGCATTAATCAATCTAAAAACCATGTAGACTTTATGATAGGAACAAAAGACTTAGAAATAGAAGCCGAAACTAATCAAGGAAAAATAAAAATATTTACAAAGGGTAACTTTAGTATCTAATAAAAAATGTTGAACAAAATCGTTCAACATTTTTATTTAACTTTTTGAATATAATTTAAATAATATCCAAGGTTTGTTTTATCATATGTGTATACATATTTAAATTGTGGTAACTTTTCTTTATCTCTTATTATATCTACACTATTAGCAGTTAATCCCTCTATTTTATTGGCAGCTTGAGAATCGGTAGATACTGTATTTGTAACTTCATTAATAATTGCATAAGCAATAGTAATTTCTAACGTATCAGCACTCTTTACTGCTTTTATTACCTTTCTTTGTAAATAAGAAGCACTAGTACCACCACATCCACCTTCACTAGGTTTTATAGAATAAGAACCATTATAATATTGATAACTAGTACATCCCTTATGAATTGAAAAATCTTTATTTATTAATTGAACCTGAGTTCCAAATAAAATTTTAACATTATTTTGAAAACTATCACCTGTAACATACAAGTTATTGCCAAGCCCATTATTGGATTTTTGTATGACAAGAGCTCTTAAATAATCCTCACTCAAATCAGTTATATTAGTTTTATCCTTACCATAAAGTGTATCAGCAAGTTCTACGTTAGAAACAAAATAAGTATCATATTGATCTACCAATTCATTAATATAAGGACTATCTGTTGAAATCTCCTCCGTTTTATTATTTTCTGTAACATCTTTATTCTTTTCTGTTGTATTTTTATTTTCCGTAGTAGTATCTTTTTTATTTATAACTTCAAAACAATAATAACTTCCTACTCCTCCTACTGCAAGCCCAATTATTAACATTAAAATTACTATAGGCCACACTTTTTTTTGCTTTTTCTTAACCACTTTTTCTTCTTCCATACTATCCTACCTTTCTATCAAAAGAATAAAATGAAAATCATATTTTGTCAATCTATTTACCTAAATTAAAAATTTTTATTTAAAAACAGTGTATACTCTTTTAACTTTCCCTGATATATCATAGTTAAATCATTAAGTTTCAAAAAATCAGCTGGTTTAGTTATTTCAGGCAATAAAATATCTGTTCCAGACTGATCAAAAAGATATTTTACAAACTCGGCACAATAAAAATAGTTATTTCTCCTAAGTTTTATATTTAACACAACTAAAAATAAACCAATAGTATTAAAATGATATTTTCCCCTATTTCTATTCATCTTATTTATAATATGCTTTATTCTATTAAATCTATAATCGCTTATCTCTAAACAATAAAGTCTAGCCTGCGTATTATGAAATCTTTTAAAAGTACCATTATTAATACTTTCATGAACAAAACCACCGATAAAAGGATTATAAGGATTAATTCTTCCGAAGGAATAAAGACGATCTAGTTTTTCATCTAACGCAATTGACACATGTGTATATTCATGAGAAGTATATAACTTTATAGCCTTAGATAAAATAGTCCCAGTATGAGTTAACAATATATAAACTTTCTTCATACACTAGATTTCCTACTCTTTATAATAAAATTATCTAAAATATTTTTCCCTTTTCTATTTTTGAGATAAAAATACCCCATAAAATCAAAAACCAAAGCCCCAAGAAAATTAACTAACAAATCTTTCATTGTATCATTAATACCAATATCTAAATAACCACCATCAACACGTGCTAAAACATTATTGTTATCATTATAAATAATCGTATAACCTATATTATCAATATTAATTACTTTATTAGTTTTTGTATCATCCAAATATACCGTAGATATATTTTTAACTAAAGTATCTTTTTGCATATCAAATCTTAAAGTCTTGTCAATTCCATACTCTATAAACTCCCAACAAACACCAACAGTCATAGAAAAACAAAAAGAAACCAATACTACAAATATGGGGGAAAGATTAAAACTATCTACATTTTCATTTAAAAGATTAACTAATGATATTCCAACTCCAGCACACAAGAAACCATTAAGTGTATGTAGCATCGTATCCCAAATAGGTATATGTTGATAAAAACTATTAATTTCTCCTAAAATTTCGGCACAAAATACAAAAAGTAAGATTATTATCTCTAGGGTATTAGGAAGTTCAATCTTAAAATTTTTCTGAACAAACATGGGTAAAGTAAGTAAAACTAAAGTAAGTATACATATAAAAATATTTTCCACATTAAAATTTATTATTTGTCTTATCAAACAAAAAATAACAAGAATTCTAATTATAAAATAAACTAATAAACTACTTCTTTTAGTCTCTTTATATACTTGAAGTACACTCTTTCTTTTACTATTCTTCTTAAACATAAAATCAACTCCAATATTATAATAGCATATATCCTAAAATAAACAAAAGAAAAAAGGGGTACATCTCTGTAATCCTTTTAAACATTTTCAAATTGTGAATTATATAAATCAGCATAGAAACCATTTTTCTTTATTAGTTCCTCATGATTTCCTTGTTCAATAATATTTCCATCTTTCATAACTAATATTAAATCAGCATTTTTAATAGTTGATAAACGATGAGCAATAATAAATGAAGTTCTTCCATGTGTAAGTTTATCCATAGCCTTTTGAACAAGTTCTTCAGTTCTTGTATCAACAGATGATGTTGCCTCATCTAAAATCAAGAAAGGAGCATCTTTTATCATTCCACGTGCAATAGTCATCAATTGTTTTTGTCCTTGACTTACTGAATCGCTATCATCTAACATAGCATCTAATCCACCAGGTAAAGTTTTTATAAAATGATCAACTCCAACAGTTCTACAAGCTTTCCATATTTCTTGATCACTAACACTTTCCTTATTAAATCTAATATTATCACGAACACTACCATCAAATAACCATGTATCTTGAAGTACCATAATAAATAAATCATGAATGTTTTCTCTGGTAAGTTTTTTAGTAGAAACACCATCAATAAGAATATCTCCAGAATTTATTTCATAAAATTTCATTAATAGGTTAACCATAGTAGTTTTACCAGCACCCGTTGGTCCAACTATTGCAATTTTTTGGCCAGGCTCTGCTACACAACTAAAATCTTTAATAATAACTCTGTTTTTATCATATCCAAATTTAACATTTTTGAATTCTATTTTACCTTTTACTTTACTTTTATCTAAATGTTTTACTAAATTAGACTCACTTGTCATCTCTTTTTCATCTAAAAACTCAAATACTCTTTCACTAGCAGCAGCCGTTGATTGAAGACTAGTCATCGCTTGCGCTATTTGAGAAAGTGGATTAGTAAATAATCTAACATAAATCATAAAAGCAACAATTACTCCAAATGTAATTACATTATTAGTTACGAGTAAGGCCCCAACTACACACACAACTACATAACCAAAATTTCCAATGAATCCCATTATAGGAGGCATTAAACCTGATAAAAATTGACTCTTTCTATTGCATTCATATAATTTGCTATTAAGCTTATCAAACTCAACATTAGACTCTTTATCACCATTATATGCTTTTACAACATTATGCCCTGAATAAACCTCTTCAATATAACCATTTAAATTTCCTAACTCTTTTTGTCTTTGAACGAAGTATTTTTGAGATTTACCCAAAATAGCTCCCATCAAACCAAATCCTATTAAACTAGCTAAAATTGCTGAAATAGCCATTATCCAGTTAGTTATAAACATCATAATAATAGAACCAATAAATAAAGTTATACTACTAACCAAAGTACCTAAACTTTGATTAAGATTTTGAGCAATAGTATCTACATCATTAGTTATTCTTGATAATACATCACCAGTTTCATGTTGATCAAAATATTTTAATGGTAATGTATTTATTTTCTTACTTATTCTACTTCTCAAATCCTTTGCAAATCCATTAGAAACAGTAGTCATTAAATAACCCTGAATATAACTAAATAAAGAACTTACTAAATACATTATACATAGAAATAAAGCAATACTTTCTACCTTAGCCATATCCATACTTGGTTTAATCTTATTATAAATTGGTTTAGGAAGAGTATCAAGTTTAGCTAATGTCTTCTTAGTATCATCACTCTTTTTTATAGATCCCATTACTTCTGTAAATTTCATTTTATCACTCATACTAATATTAGGATCTGTCATTATATTCTTAATTCTTTTTTCTGAAATATTAGGTTTTATTCCAGCTGTAACAGTGTCTGTTAAATCAGACAACTTATTTGGCGCAATCAAAGATAATATTGAACTAACCATAGCAAGAGTTAGCGCTATTATTAATAGTATTTTAAAATTACTTAGATTGCTTAACAGTCTTTTAATAGATCCTTTGAAGTCCTTAGACTTTTCAAAGTTTCTTCCTCCAGGTCTAGGCATTGTCTAACTCCTCCTTTGATAATTGCGATAAGGCAATTTCTTTATAAACTTCACAGTTTTTTAATAATTCTTTATGTGTTCCAATACCAATACATTCACCCTTATCTAAAACTACTATTTTATCAGCATTAATAATTGTTCCAATTCTTTGAGCAACTATTAAACTAGTAGCACTATTAGTATATTTTTTTAATTCTTTTCTTAAAACAGAATCAGTCTTATAATCAAGTGCACTAAATGAGTCATCGAATATATATATTTCTGGATTACGAGCTATAGCACGAGCTATTGCTAAACGTTGTTTTTGACCCCCAGATACGTTTGTTCCACCTCTAGCTATATGAGCATCATATTCGCCCTCCATTTTAGAAACAAATTCACTACCTTGACTAACTTCGATTGCTTTTTTTATTTCTTCTAAAGTAGGTTTACTACGTCCATTATCACCATAGGCTACATTTTGTGCTACTGTACCAGTAAACATAACAGCCTTTTGTGGTACATAACCAATTTTATTATGAAGTGCCTCTTGGGTATAATCTTTTACATTTACACCATCAACAAGTACCTCTCCATCAGTAGCATCATAAAATCTTGGAACTAGATTTATTAAACTAGATTTACCACTACCAGTTGATCCAATAAACGCCACAACATCTCCCTTATTGGCTTTAAATGAAATATTTTTAAGTAAATAATCATCAGCATCTGGATACTTAAAGGAAACATTTTTAAATTCAACAGTTCCTACTTCTTTTGTATCATTTCCTAAGAATGTTCCATCCTTAATTGATATATCTTGATCAAATATTTCATTAATACGGCGAGCTGATACTTGAGCTCTTGGCCACATCATGAATATCATAGCAAGCATCAAAAATGACATGATAACTTGCATTCCATAACTAGAAAATACAACCATATTACTAAATAAAGTTATTTTTTGAACCATACCAGCTGCAGCTATTAAATGAGCTCCAATAAAGTAAATTCCTAAAGTTAAAAATTGCATAACTATATTCATAACAGGATTTAAAATAGCAAAACAACGTTGATTAAATAACTGCGTTTTAGTTAGTTCATTGTTAACATCTCCAAATCTTTTTTCCTGATAATTTTCAGCATTAAAAGCTCTTATTACTCTAATACCAGTTAAGTTTTCACGTGTAACTCCATTAATTTTATCGATTAATTTCTGTACTATTTGGAATCTTGGCATAACTATAATCATTAGTAAACCTATAGTGAATAATAAAACAACAACACAACCACCTGTTAAAAGACTCCACTCTATACTCTTATTAACAATCTTACTAATTGCCCAAACAGCCATAATTGGAGCTTTAATTAACATTTGTAATCCCATAGCTATTAACATTTCTACTTGTGTAACATCATTTGTTGTTCTAGTAATTAAACTACTTGTAGAAAACTTCTTAATTTCCTCTGTTCCAAAGTCTTCAACTCTTCTAAATATTTGTTTCCTCAAATCAAGAGAAAAATCTGCCGCTATCATTGAAGAAAAATATCCTACTATAACAGCCGATATCAAACTACCAAAAGCACATCCTAACATATATAAACCCTGTATTAATATATCATTAAGTGTACTATCTTCACTTTGTACTAATACTGTAATTTCAGACATATAATCTGGTAATTTTAAATCAAGCCATACTTGAACTACAATAAACAAAATACAAAGTATTATATAAAAAATGTCTTTTTTCGAAAAATCCTTAAATAATTTAAACATAAATCTCCTTTCTTGTTACTAAAAAGCCAAAAAGAGTTCCTACCTACCTCTCTTAGTAACTGCTAATAAATTGTAATACATTTAAAAATTATTGTCAAACAAACACAAAAAAATAAAACCACAATAATGTGATTTTATTCTACTATTAACTCTATTCTATTATTTCTCTCTTTATTAAGTATAATAGAATATTTTTTATTATTTATTACTGCACTAGCGTCATTAATCATTCCAAATACATCACTAACTTCACCATAATCGGCCACATCTTTTGTTTTTGTATAGACGATAATTGCATATCTTCCCTTTTCTAAAGAACTAATATCTAGGCTTTTATCATACCAAACAAAATCTTTGTTTTTATTATCTGAAGTTAAAACATCATAACTACCTTTATTTGTACTTCCTAAATCAAATTTATATTGTTTAAAGGATGTTGTCTCTTCAAATATAACACTACGTTCCAAAACACTATTTTGTTCATAACTGATACCATAGTTGTATGAAGTACCAACTAATTTTAATTCCTTATCCACAAAACTTATATCATCATAATTATTAATCATATTTCGATAGGTGTTTGAAGTGCTTGTAGTAATTAAGCTTTCACGGATATTTAATTCAATTTCCTGGGCTTTTGAACCTAAATTAACTTTAAAGTTATAACCATATTTATCATCTACATTTCTTCTTGAAATATCTTTATTAAATACATTAGTAACTTTTTCTAAAGAATAATATGAGTTTGTTGCGGCTTCCATATATAGATCATAATCGCCTATCAAACCTTCACCAAAATCAATTTCTCCCTTAAACCAAGAAGAACTATAATCATATCCATTCTCGCTACCTAAATCAAAAGGAACATCAGTAGTCCAACGTTGAACTTTAAATTTATATGTTTTAGCAGTAACTTTATTTTTTAGAACTAAATAATAATTGATTTTATCACTTGCTCTATTATTAATATTTTTTATGATTAGGTACCCACTAATACTATATTTTTTTGTTGTTTTATTAAATGACAAATCATTTAAATAAAACTCTCCATCTTTTTTCTCTTTTTCTTCATCTGTCTTTTCTTTTTCAACTATTACTTTTATTTCTTTGACTACTTTATGACCAAAACTATCTACTACTTCATATGAAACTTTATACGTTCCTTCCTTACTTGTATCTACATTATTAAATACTACTTTAATTTTACTCGTTATGTCTTTATCTTCATTATCATATGCACTTACATTTTCTTTTTCCTTAAATGTATCACCTATACTTAGATAAACATCATTAGCATTGATTACTGGCTCTAAATCAGCAATTACTGTAATTGTAATTTGTTTAGTAACTTCAGCTTTCAAGCTATCTACTACCTTATATGTAATAACATATTTACCTGGAGTATTAAAATCTACTATACCACTATATGTAATACTAGCAGTAAGATCACCATCCTCTGTATCAAACGCTGTTGCTAAACTAGCTAAATCAATTTTCTTACCTTGTACTACTTGAGTATCTTTTGCACTAATCACTGGTACATTATTAACCGGAACAGTATTATCCTTTAATAAACTAATTGATGCATCACTATCTGTTTTTAAAGTGTAACCATAACTATTATCATTAGAAGTAAGACTTATAGGTACTTTTAAATAAGTTTTTCCATCATTTCCAACTTTTTCACCTAAAACAGGTAAATAAGTTCCATCATAAATTCCACTTACAATTGTTGACTTTTCATTAGTGCTAACAAATACATTAGAGCTATATCCTACAGGTATTACTGTTTGTTTACCATAAGTTCCACCAACTAACTTAATATTAGCTGCACTAACCCATTCTTTTTGATCATGTTTGTAATCACTACTTACTAAATAACTAACTACTTTATTATTAGTATCAACTGCTCTATCATAAACCATAACATACTTATTTTTTAAAAGTTTCTTACCTGTTTCTTCAAGTAATCCACCATCATAATAATACATAGTATCATTTGTTGTAAGTCCTACTTTAGGTGTTAAAGTATTAGAATCATTATAATAACTATATTGATAATCTCTTCCTTGATATGGATAAACATCACTTACATCTTTCAAACCACTTTTAGCTGTATTGATTTTCTTAAAATAAGCACTTGGTACATAAACATAACTATTTTCCCAATCAAACTTAGAGGCATAACTACCATAGCTATCTTTATTACTATTAAGATTCTTATCACTTACTATTTTATACCAAACATTACTACCAGCAACATAATCACCTGTAACTTCCGCTACAACAATGACTGGTATTTCCATATTTTTTATATTATAAACGGCCTTAGAACTATTAGAAGCACTAGCTCTTGCCACTAAAGAAGTCGTATTGATTGCTAACTGATAATAGTTATAATCTTGAAGTCCATAATATTTATCAAAACGATAGTAGTAAGACGCTGCTTTTTCTCCCCAAAAAGGATCAGATGCATATCTCACATTCCATCCACCTTGTTTATTACCAAAGTGTCCACCATTATAATTATAGTGGTTAGCATTCTGATACATGTCGGTAACAAAATGTTGGGCATGATTATAAATACTACCTTGATATGTTAAGAATCCATAGGCTGAACCAAATGGACTAGAATCAACTGCTCCTTGACCATAGCCATTATTTTTTGAAATAGCTATATTACTTCTTCCCGAATTACTTTCATTTCTACCTAAACCTAATGACAATATGGCATTACCCCCATACTGACTTTCAGCATAAATAAGATAAGTTCCCATACCATATAACTTTGAAACATTACTAGTATCTTGATTCTTAATATTTAACGTATTACCATAAACACTTTCTGTATATTCTAACCCATCTCTAATATATTTATTGATATTTGCTGCAGAATAATTAGTTTTTGAGTGATTTGGTAAATACTGATAATAATTATAATATGGAACATTTTTATTTACTGCATTATTATAATTATTGTTCTTATAGTCATCAATCATCTTATATTGATTAGTATAAAAATAATGTGCATCATAACTATAATAATTTTTATTATTAAGAAGTCCCTCAGGTAAAGGTCCTATTTGTATTCCGTAATAGCTACTTAAAGTATTAGAAATTTTTTTAGCAAAGTTATGTTTAAAAATATTTCCTGTGCTCCTATAAAAGCCTATTGAATAAACCCAAACAAGAGGAACTATTTCGTAACTGTCCTCATTTGTCCAGCCTTTATAACCAGCAACTTTAACTAATGCTCTTCTAGATGAATAATCAAAGCCTAAAAAAGCTCCGTCTACTGCACCAGTACTTCTATTATTAACCATATATGAATTAGAAGTCGTAGACGTAGTATCAGGATAATAATTAATTACTTTACTACCTTTTAAAGTTAAATCAACTAAAGCATATTTGGCATTTACTATCTTAGTTTTACCATTATTTCTTTCAAAGATAATAACATCTTTATTAGTATTAGCATTCATAGCATTTACTGCCTCATTATAAGTTCCATAACACCCTACTGTATCAGCATAAGTACTGCTAGGATCTCCAGCTTTACCCTCTTTAGCAATAGCAACCTCATAGTTACTACAAACATTTCTATCTCGATATTCACTACTCGTTAAGGCATGAACATTTAATGGAAATATAAATAAACAAAATATAAACATAAAAATATATTTAACATATCTCATATCCATACCTCCTAATACACTATAATTTTATCATAAATTAAACTATAGTGCACAAATATTAAAATAATAAATTTTCATTTTACAAAGTTTTACATATCAATATCATAAGTACATCACAAAAACTTAGAACACATGAATATTACATAACATCATCTCATCTTTTAATATATGAAATAATGCAGTTACTTGTTCATTTAATGGTAACTAACTATTCCACTGCTTTATTAACTTTACATTTATCAATATCGCAACAATTGAGTTTATAAACATCACTTTAAATAACAAATTAATATTTATTGTACTTATAATTAACAACACTAACAATATAACAAATTCACAAAAACATAAACACATTTCATGAACAATTGCAAGTAACATTGTATCTTTCCTATCATTTTCTACCTTACATTGTGATAAGGCTAAATATGATGAATCATATACATTATCAACTAATTTATATACCGATTGATTAACCATCAATATATAAGTGTTTTTAGCAAATAAAAATACTGATGTTATAATTCCTTTTACAACTGAAATTACATTAAATGTTTTTATTTGATCTTTATCTAATTTTTTTCCTGATACAAATAAACTTAATAATTCAACAACTGTAGAAACAACATAAAGAGTTGTAAATGTTTTAAGATTCATTAATGAAATATATAAATATAATGGAACAGCTATTAATCTTTCTATTATTATACATGATCTTAATCCACTTACTATTTTAAATTTTTGATTTTCATTTCTCTTTATTAAATAACTATAACTATCTTTAAAAGATGAGCCCATTTCATATTCTAAATTTTCTTTATCTACATTAAGTAACGCTAAATACGCAAGAAAGTAAGAAATAAATACTGCTACTACTATAGTTAAACTTTTATCATTTGTTAAAAATATTGCTGTAAATATATATCCTACTATACTAGAAAAGCACCTTAAAATATAAGCAAAAGAATTAAATCTCCCCATAAAACTTTTTTCTACTATTTTACTAGGTAAATAGGTATTAATTGGATTATTTGCCGCACCACTTAATCCATATACAACTGCAATAACCAAATAATATTTTATATTTGTATCAACAGTAAGTACTAGTAACATACTTATACTTTTTAAAATATAACTTATAAACTTTGTATTTGCTATTCCTATTCTTCTAGACAAAGTTCCAGCTAAGGGCGAAAACAACCCCATTACCAAAAACTGAATCATAAATATAAATATAATCATTGTTATACTTACTCCAGCTTTATATAAAATAACTGGTGTAAAAACTGCATAAATACTATTAGCGAAAGTTTTAAAAAAACTATCATAATATAGCATCCGATAATTTTTATTACTAAAATACTGCATTATGTTTTCTCCTCTATTTTATTATAAGAATAAATTACATCGGATACTAATAGTTGTCAACTATATAATATAGTATAGTATATTAAAAAAATTAGTATTATTACTTTTAATAACACTAATCCATTTTCTTCTGTACTACATCATAATTAATATCATAATTAACAACAGTCTTTAAATTGGTACTAGCTTTAACATAGACTTTATACTTCACAGTCTTTGCTACTTTATTGTCAAGAGATCCTGTTATATCAAGACTAGAAGCATAATCTCCACTATCATTACCACTATCATCTATATATTTATATAATCCATTTGAAGAAGATTTATTTGTTAATTTAATACTATAATCAAAGTCACTATCAGTTATACCAGTTGAATCCGCATTTTTAACAGAAATATAAAAGAATGGAATATTATTTTCGACATATGACTCTTTACTATCTACGGAAATATCATATCTTAGTTTTCCTACTGTTGTTTCATTAGAAACATTTATTTTACTTTGATAAGCAGAATAAGCCAGTGGTAATAAAAGCGTAATTGTTAAAATAAGAGAAAAAACAATAATCTTTTTTTTATTATTATAGTATCTCTTCTTCATTTATCTCACCTCAACTATTTACTTTTTGTTTAGCATTTGCGTCCAATACTAAATTAATTTTTTTATCTGCCCAAGCTGTTTCATCATCATCACTAAACGCCCATTGCCAATATATTTTCTTATTTATCGTTTTGGAAGAACTAGCAACCTTAATATCACCACTAAACCCCGTAAACTCTTCCGTCATATCAGCATCACTATATATTTTTAAATTTGTTGGAAGAGACGTCTTTTCACTTAACGTAACCGAATAAATCGCACTAACTTCAACAGATGAAAAATCAAGTGATAAATTAATTACTCCTTTTGTCCCAGGAATTACCTTGGTTGTACTATAATTATTATTAATCAGTGTATTAGCTAAATTAATACTTAACTCGCTTAAATCATTATCATTAATCTTAAAATCCCACTTAGCTGCTTGAACATCACCACCAAGATTTCTTGAACTTTTTAAAAGAGAAAAACCATATGGTAAAGATAAAAGAAGAAAAAATATTATTATAATTACATAAGTGTTTTTTAATGTAAATTTTTTTCTAGCTATTCTTCTCATTTATTCCCCTTCCCTTCTAACTTATTTGTTCACCATATATATTTAAACTTAAAGTATATTTTGCACCAATCTTACCTGCCTTTGTATCATTATCACTTTCTACCCATTTCCACTCTAAAACATAACTATCTTGACTATTTCCTTTTAATAAATAATTCTTAATATTAAGTTCTTTATATGATACCCAACTTGTATTTAAATAAATATCATTTCTTTTTAATTTATATTTCATATTAATATAATCTTTGTTGTGTTCACTAAAATCTATTTTGTAAACAATATTACACGTTTTATTATTTTTAATAGAAAAATTATATTTACCAGTAGAACCAGGAGCAACTATTTCTTTATTTTGAAAACTTTTATTCTCAAATATTTTTAACTTGTTAGTTTTTTTCCAAGTAAAATATTCATCAGTAACTACAACGCTTCCATCTTCATTTATAGTAGGAAAGGTATTATCGTTATCATCATTATCTTTTTTATCACAGTCGCAATTTATCTCAAAAACATCTGGCTTATACTCATTTTCATTTTTTTGATGACAAGAATGAAGTAATAGTAAAATAATAACTATGATAAGTAAAATAATTATTAAACTTTTAAATACACCATTTCTTTTTTCTTGATTATATTTATTTTTATATTCTTCTCTATCGTTCATACTTAACCTCACATTCTAACTTTCTATCAAACTGATAATTTATTATCAATTTGATAGAGAGTTAAACTCTCCGTATATTACTCACTAACTTTTTGAACAGCTTTTACTGTTACTGGAATAGTTATTTTGCTTTGTGCTTTACCAATAATAGTATCAGCAGCATTATATTCATCAGTATTATTATCTGCCCATTTTAAAGTTAAAGTAACTGTTTTTGTTGCTCCAGCTGCGATTTCAGTTGCAGTTGAATCACTTGATGTAATTGTGATTTGGTCTGTTTTTGCAGCTGTTGCAGGGATACCAGTAATAGTACCATTACTAACAGTAATCATAGCAGGAACTTCTGATTCATTTTTAATTTGAATTGTTGTTGTTCCAACAAAACCAGGAGCAATAAGTTTAGTATTTGAACCTGATATTTCTGCTTTACTTGCAGAAGTAGCTGCAAAGTCAGAAAAACTTAATGATGTAGTTTCATCAATATCAGTACCTTCATATGTAACTAACCATTTAGCAGCAGTCACAGTAGCGTCACCCTTAGCGTTACTTACATATCTAGAATAAGTTACTCCAAAAGTTACAGTAGCTGCTGCCACTAATAAAAGTACAACAACCAATAAACCTTTTTTACTTTTCTTATTTTCCATAAACTCTCACCACCTTTCTTGGAAGGATATCTATATTCACAACTCTAACGAATTGGAATACCTAATTTAGGTATTTACTAGTTATTAAATAAATAAGATATAAAATAACTATTACAAAGATAAAAACTATTCCGTAAGTAGAAGTAAAAAACAAACATAAATGTCCTATTTTATGAATTTTGGTAACATATGCTCCTTCTATTTTGTTAAAAGAAACATCTTCATCATCACTAAAATTATTATTATCTCCTTTTACTTGAAATAACTTTTTACCATCTATATTTTTAACGCCTATTACTCTATGCGTTATAACACTATTATCTTTATTTCTATAGGCAATTATATCGCCCACTTTATAACTCTTTTCTTTTTTTATAACTATCAAGTCACCACTAGATATCTCAGGCAACATAGAATTAGTTAAATCCACTAAAAATTTATAACCAAATATACTTGGAACACTATTCTTTTTATTATTAGAAATAATAAAAACATTAAATAATATTATTACAACCAGTAATACAATCACTACATTTGTAAAAACATTTATTATTTTTCTTACCATACATTACTCCTTATACTCATATCTGATATATAAATCTATAATAACCACAGTGGGCATTCTTTAAATACCCGTTGTAACTAGCAACAATACTTTGCCAATTTTGAACCTCTTCACTTCTTGCCTTTATAATTCTCTTTTTAATTCTTTTCTTCGTTTTAGATCTTAATAAATAACTTTTTCTTTCTTAATACAAATCTATATCCTAAAAAACAAAGTCCTTGATTCAAATTAACTATTTGTGTTTTATTATTTAATCTTAAATCAAATTCGGCTAACTTCTTTTTAATCATTTTCAAACAATACTTAAGATAATTTCTATCATGATGAATTAAAACAAAGTCATCCATATATCTAATATAATGTTTTATACCTAGCTTTTCTTTAATATAGTGATCTAAATCATTTAAGTAAAATACTGCTAATATTTGACTAGACAAATTACCAATAGGCAGCCCCTTACCATTACTATACCTAGGTATATTATCAAGCTCACTCATTCTTTTTTCTAAATCAATATTTCCCGTTCTTTTTAATAAATTCTTTTCATTCAAAATAGCCTTATCAATAACTTCATTTATATAGGGATAATTGGTACTATTAATAATTGAAAAAACTAGTTCACGTAAAGCTTCATCATGAATTACACGTTTTAATTTATTAATCAAAATTTCATGATTTATTGAATAAAAATATTTATGAATATCACATTTTAAAACATAAATATCATCATGATTAATCTTTAAATTATTAATATATTTTTTTAAGTATTTAATACCATAACTTGTCCCTTTGCCACTCCTAGTAGCAACATTAGTATTAATAAGCTTAGGCTCTAATAAGGGAAAAAGAACGTATTTACTAACTAAATGGTTTACCACTTTATCCTTAATTTTTTCACTCATAATTATCCGATATTTATTTTCATGAATTAAAAATATATTATAAGTAGAGTGATAATAAGAATGATTATAAAGTATGTCATAAATACTATATAGATTACATGATAAAAACATTTCATAAGCCAGTAATTTATCTTTATGTTTTGTATTTAGTTTAATTAAATAATAAATATAGCTTATTCTATCTATATCAAGTATATAATTGTAATCATCAAATACTTTTCTCATTCCTTATAACTCCATAACTAATTTTCTTAATTTCTAATAAAAAATTAGAAATCTGTAATAATTTTTTTTGACTAATAATCTTCTTTTTATAACTTAACCTAACATAATAATCTAACATGGATAAATCAATCAAAAGATCTTTTAAATATTTAAGTTTTATCCTACTAATATCCTCTATTCTATAAGAAAATATTGCCTTAATTAAACCATACATAGACTTTTCAATATTTTCTTTTAATAAATATTCTGTTTTAGGGAAATTTACTAATTGTTTATTAATAAAATCTATAGTTTTTTCTGTATTAGATAAAAGTTTAAAGTTATCATTTAATTCCATCAACAAAGTCCTTTATTTTAAGATAATTAGAAAAATCTTTCTTTATTAAATACTTTATTTTATTTAATAACATTTTCTCTAGTAAATTATTGTAATCAAATTGTTCTACTTCATTTAATGTATCTAAATATTTATTATCTTCTCCAAAATCATAGGTATTAGAATCATCATCATATATTAAATAGTTGATTTTCTTAGTATTTAATAAATCAGAAACCTTATCTAATGAATTAAGTGGAAATCCTAATTTTTCATTAATAATTTGATATGAAAATAGATAATTCATTATCTTGGCACTGTCACCAAAAGTTAGATAAAAGTTTCCACTTTTTATTAAAACTATATATTCCGAGTATAAATTAGATAAATCATTATATTTATCCTTTAACTTCATAATCACCTTTTATTGCCATATCAAAGACTAGCCTTGTTTCCAATTTACAACTAAATTATGCCTAAGGCATTACTTCCTCAAACTATAAGCCATGACCGATAGTGTACGGTTAGTTAGTAATATTACTAATTTGTAGTAAGAATCTGGGCGGGCGCCAATCCACGAAGTCACCCAATTCCAGGGATTCAGATTGCCTGAAGGGTTCACGTTCCACACATTGGCATTGACATTCCAGGAATTGAAGTTCGACGGCGACCCCAACAAACGCTTTCTTTTAGACTAATCTTTTTTTATCTCACATTATACGCAAAAGGTGTGATACATTGATAGTCCTATAAATTACTTTATTTAGATAAGTCATAGAGCATATGTATCATATATTCTGATATGGCAATTCTCCTTTCTTCATTTTTTTGCGACTATGTTCAAAATGATGAGTCATTTTGAACATTTTATACTATCCTGTTTCAATCACAAATGGATTATCAGCTGTTCCATCTCCTCCGGAGATTGTAACATCAGCCTTCAGGTTGATAACTGGGCGGGCGCCAAACCACGAAGCCACCCAAGTCCCGGGAGCCAGACTGCCCGAAGGGCTCACGCTCCACACACCGGCACCGACAAACCAGGAAGGGAAGTACGACGGCGACATAGTCCAGTAATATCCTCCAGTATACAAATAATACCCACTATTAGGGAGTCCATATACCCCTCCACCTAAAGAAACTTCATCTGCAGTTATTAATCCTACTGGATAATCCAGTTTTGCCGAAGAATTAGAAAGGCTAAATTTATCATTTTCCTGCTTACACGAAAGACTAGGCTTTTTATTATTTACAAGTCTAATATAAGAACTATATAAAGTTGTAGGAGAAAGTAAATATCCTGAACCGGATCCAATACTCCTATCATTACAAAATACCTCATCCGCAATATACTTTGAATAATTATCTAATAAAGTTTTCTTATACCAATTATCAAGTGTCGTTTTCATATATGAATCTTTTGTATTATTTAAAGTAGCTTGATAATTTTTTGAACTATAAGATATTGGTGTAAGTATTGGCCAATTATCTCCATTTTTACCCGATATTTTTAACATAAAATTACAATTACTATCACTATTACTACTAAAGCATGTGTAAGGATAGCTTGTTTTTATTTCTTCATAATCATCTAACCATTTTTTTGAAACTATATTTCCCGCTAATTTAAATTTCCTAGTTGTATCATCTTTTGTATAACTGTCCGCATAATAATAAGTTGCTGTTTGACTCATATTAGAATAAGCAGTTGCACTATTCTTATTAGTAGTAGTTACCCCATCATTAAATTCAAAATCCTCACTATACTTATATCCTACATAGGTTGGATCATAATATGATTGATTAATGGGTGCATTACCTATAGTGGCATTATTACCAGTGGCACTAGTTGATGTTCCATTATATATCATTCTTACTGTTCCATCCCCATTTTGTCTAACTATTTTCCAAACAAAACCACCAAATGAAACAAAATTATTTTTTACAGCTCCTCTATAATAATAGCTTGTCCCGATATCATCAGTAGTACTATATAAACCTATTTCTGAATCAAGAGACTCTACTTTTTTATAATCATGACGCTCAGCTGCAGTTATTTTATAAGTAGTTGTACCTGTACTACTTACAGTTGAAGTCTGAGCCTTTATCTTATAAACAGTACTGCAACCACTATAACCAGTACTTGCGCATGTATATTTTCCTATATAATCATCCGATAAAAATCCTTTTACTAAATTAGTATTAATGCTATAAAGTCCCGTTGAAGGATTAAAAGAATATGAATCAGCATAATACATCCAGTTAGTAGATGTCACTACTCCATTTTCATTACTAACATCCACTACATTATCTACATATGTAGTAGAAGGCGCTATTTTAGAAAAATCAGGTGTTCCCTTAGACACAATATAACTTTTGGCATCATCTACAGTTTGGGAATATTTTTCCATCACTAACATACAATCTGATAATTTATTAAAACCGTTATTAATACAATAATTATTTTCAGGTACTGTTATACTACCTGATAAACTTCCATTATATATATATTTTGCCGACACATTTGTGGGCATTAAAAAGAATATAAAAAGAAAAAATGGAAATGCCCTTAAAGCACAAAAATACCTAGTCTGTCTGTCTGTCTGTCTGTCTGTCTGTCTGTCTGTCTAATGATAAAATTGTCTACAATTCTTGTCAACATATTTCCACCAACTTTTTCACAAAATAAATTTTTTAAATACTTCCCACGTATCTATTATTTAACTAATATTAGTTTATCATTTTTATTCAGAAATTAACAGTAAATTACGACTTTTTTCAAAAAAAAATAGACAATGATTACAATTGTCTATTTAAACGTACATATTTTTACATATTTTTGACTACCAGAAACTAAGCTACTACCAAGATAAGCTACATACTTTCCAGATTCTTTATATACTTTAATTCCTTCTGGTTCTTCAAAAATAGAAGTAGATGTTGAATACACTTTTTTATTAAATTTCTCATTACCTAAGAAGTCGTACATAGCAACATATCCCTGAGAATTTTGTGTACCATTTCTATTGCTTTCACCATAATAAACATATACATAATCTCCAGCTATATCAAACCCCTGAAAATCAAGCGGTGTTTTTGGTATGGTAAATGTTGCTAATTTAGGAATATTACCATCTATATAGTCTACTGAACTATTTTTAATATCTGTTAATTTATAGATACTAAAGATTTGACCTGAACTTCCTGTAACTCTAATAATAAATAAGTTATTAGTTGTATCTATTGCCACTTGTTCATTTGAACGAGTCTTATAGAATTTATATATATTATAATATTTAGAGCTTAAAGCTGTTGTACTATAATTTTTACCATTATAAAGTTTAATATCATTTCTACTAACACTACTTCTTGTATCAAATGAAACTGAATTAGAAGTATAAGTACTATTACCATGATAAGCAAGTCTGGTTGGGAAAGCTCCATCTCTTGTTACATCAAAACTAAATTTAGAGTTATCATTATTCCAAGTATAATGTCCTCCTGCTAACCACATATAAGCATCAGACGTATCATTATATTTTGAATTAGCCCATTCAAACGCTATATTAGTACCATGTCCAAAACCATACAAACTCATATTAGAATCACTTCCAGATACTCCTGGTCTTGGATGTTTATTAATAAATAAACTATTAGTATTCATATCTGTACTAGTTGAGTAAAGATTCTGAACAGTAAATATATAATTTTTAGAGATATCAAATCCTTGAATAATCGTTGATGGATGAGCCGAAACAACATATTGTGTATAAAGACTTCTAGTTGCGTTATTAACATTTACATAGTTTTTACCATCATTTTGAACTAATACTTTAATAGTTGCTTTTTTACTACTATCTTCAGCACTCTTTACAGTAATCACTGCAACTCCTGGGAAGACACCCGTAATTTTACCGGTAGAAGAAACTTTTGCTACACTACTATTAGATGATGAGTAAACTACATTTTTATTAGTTGCATTACTTGGCGAAATGGTAGGTGTAATACTTATACTATTACTCTCTTCAATATTAATAGTTGCACTGTCTTTAGAAAGACTTACACCAGTAACTGGAATACTTTTAATTTCAAATGTCAAAGTAGTATTAAGTGCTGGATTGGCATTTGACGAAACTAAAACTATTGCATTTCCCGCATCAATTCCTTTAACAGTATTATTAGAAACATTAACACTATTTCCATAAACAACACGTGAATCATATGTATCATCACTTACATTAACAGGATACACTTGAGCAACTATTTTAGTGGATGATGATGCTTTAAGTTTTGTATTAGCACTAACCACTCTAATACCTTTAGGTTTAATAACATAAGTACTATTTAATCTCTTATTAATGTAGTATAAATCACTAATATCAATAACTTCATCTACATTATAATCAGCTGCCTTAGCTTCATACTCATTAAAATTAGACTTAGAAAGTAAAACTAATATCAACTTTCCATAGTCATTATAATCAACACTACCATCTCCTGTAATGTCTCCCTTTATAATAACTCTATAATTATCACTACCATAAGTTAATAAATCACCAGTACCCACATAACTACTACTAGACAGTTCACTGTCACTTCTTTTAACAGTAACACTTTTATCAAATAAGTTACTCTTCATATTAGAATAACTAGTAGAAGCTTCAACATTAAGCAAATAATTATCCTTAATTTCATAACCATTAAGATCTATAGCTGTAGTAATTGCCGACATACTATTATTACTAAATTTAGCAACCAATATTACCAACAGAATTAAACTTAAATTAACTTTTCCCTTTAGTCCAACTTGACTAAACAATAGGATACCAACTATAACTTCTAAAACTCCTACAACAATAAATAATTTACTGTAGTTACTAGAAGTATCAGGAACACTAACTAGTTCACCATTTTTTCTTAAACTTATATTATAAGTACTACTATTTCCTACTTCATCTATAATAGTAATAACATAATCCCCTGGGGAATTTATAACATCTCCCATTTTATATTCTTGTAAAGCACCATTTTTTACTACCTTTATTGTTTTAACATTCTTATTAAATTCTAACTTTATACTATCATAAACTCCATTATTCATAACCCCATTAATAGTAGGTTTTTCTTTATCTATATTACTAATATTAATGGTAATATCTTTTTGTAATCCATCAACTGATTCTACTAATATAGTTTTTTTGGTATTAGTCATATAAACTTTAATTAAACTATATTTATCATCTGATAAACTAAATCCTTCTATTTCCTTAAGTTCATGATTCGCTGTAAGTGTAACTACAACATTTTCATTACTTAGTTTTGTGATACTATAATTAACTTTTATATTTAATGGTTCATTCACAAAGTAATATTTAATCTTTACTACTCTAGAATTTCCTAATACATCTTTTACAGTATACTCTTTATCAATATCACTATAAATTATTTTACTTAAACTATGTTTATCTGAAGAAAGTTGAAATCCCTCTAAACTACTTAATTCATTAGGTGATGAAATTATTATCTTCTCTGTCCCATCATTTTGTAATTCGTATGACAAGCTTATATTTAAGTCATTCTTTTTAATACCATCTATATTTAGTGAGATATCTGCACAGTTTCCTGCTACATCACAAAAGCTTTCTTGAAAAGTTCCATTTTCAAAATACACTTTAGATAGTTCTTTTTTATCTACTGAAAGAACAAATCCACTCTTAGCATCCAACTCTTCATTAGCTTTAATAACCGCTTCTACTGAATCTTCACTTTTATCATATGTAACGCTTAATTTTGGCTTTTCTTTATCTATATTTGAAATAACAATAGTTTGTGTCTCACTGTTACCATAGATATCTGTTACTACAACTTTATCACCTGTTGTATTTTCACTATAGCTTTTACTTAAACTATATCCATCACTAGATAAATTAAATCCTGTAAGTAGCAACAATTTAGTACTTGAGGTAATTGTTACTACAACATCTTTATTTGTTGGAAGTGAAGTTGATTTTTTCATTGTAAGTGCCATTGGAGTATGTTTAATTTTAAAGGAAAAACTCTTACTATTTGCTCCATTTATATCAACATTACTAACAGCTCTTGCAATAACGCTATATTCTCCTTCTTCCGTAAATGTTATTTTCTTACTACTATCATAATCAATAAAACTAACTCCATTATTTAAAGAATATTGATATTTTTTTATACCACTTAAAGCCGTTGAAGAATCTATTTGTAATAAAACATCTGACTCTGCTGTTTCTCCATTTTTTATATTAGCACTAATTGTCGGTGCTGTTGGCAAAGTATTATCAAATTTAAATACCTCACTTCTAGTAACAGCGTAATTTCCTGCTTCATCAACTGCATAAATCCACAAATAATAATCTCCACTATAAGAACTCTTACTTATTGTAGTGTTATTAGTAAAAGGTGTTGTAAAACTAGATAAATCAGGTTGAACAGTATCAGTTATCCATTGATATTTAAGACCATTTTCGGCTAGCTTTATATCATTAACAATAACTTCACTACTGTGTGTTTTACTATACTGTAATGAACCATTATTTTTTATATTTATAACAGGACGATCCTTATCAATATTGTTAACATCTATACTACAAGAATTAACATTGCCAGCATAATCTTTTACATAAACACTATATTTTCCATTTTCGCTTACCGTTTTTTGATAGTTGTGAGAAAAATTTACTCCATCGAAAGAATAAGCAGCATCACTTAATCCATTTTCATCATTACCAGTAACCGTTAAAACTAAATTAGTATTGGTATATTTTGAAGTTGAAGAAGTAATAGAACAGCTAGGTGAAATATTATCAAATATATAAGGACCAAATCTATGATAAGTAACATTATCAATTACAAATGTATCATTAAAACTATCTGTACTTTTATTTGAAGCTGTATCAGTTATTGCTTTTACAAACAAATAATATATACCATCTTTTTTAGTGCCTATTGTAAAACTTTCGCCACTTTGATAATTGGTCCACTCACCATCAGTTAACATTGTAGAACTACTAGATTAATAATATTGATAAGTATTGTTAGTATCTAATTCATATGCTCCTTTTAAGGCGTTAATTGTAACGTTTAAACTCTTAGTAGGTAAAGTTTGTGAGTTAGAAATGGCAATCGTTGGAGTTGTAACATTAACAACATAACTACATTCTGCGACATTTCCTACCTTATCTCTAACATAAGCTTTAAATGTTCCATTTGATGAAATACTCTTTTTATTAACATTCGTAAAATTTATATTATCAAATGAATATGGAAGAGTATCTAAACCACTTTGACTGTCACTTCCATTAACTATTAAATTACTTCCATCTGATGTTATGTTACAAGTTGGAGCAGTGTTATCAAAGTAAAATGCTTCACTACGAACTATACTCGTATTTTTCTTTGTATCTTTAGCTAACACCCATAAATACCAATTATTACCCGTAAGTCCTGCTTTAGTAATTGTTTGGTTATTTGTAAAAGTATCTGTAAATGAAGCCTCACTTGGTTTAGTATTACCTTGAACCCATTGATATTTTAAACTACTATTATCCAAGTCACTATCAACAACTGATATAGTTGCACTATGACTTTTAGCATATTCATTAGGATTTTTTACATCAAATGTTACTCTAGGAGCTCCTTCATCTTTTACTAAGACTGTCAAAGAAGCATTTTTTGATGAAACACTACTACCAGCACTACCCAAAATATTACTTAGACTAATTAAAGAATTAACATTATTTACATTACTTTTACTCTTTAAAGTAAAGGTAAAAACTGTAGTATCAGCAGTTAATACCTTACCATCATTCATAACAATTATATAGTCACCATTATTATTAGTACTAATCTTTCCAACAGCAGAAGATGAACTAGTCAAACTAAAAACATCACTATCATAATCAAGTTTAAAAGATAAAACTCCGATACCTTTATCTCCACTATTAATATTAATATTTAAAAGTTTAACTGTTAAAGTAACACTATCCCCCGCTACTACACTAGGTGAACTAGAAGATAGTTCGGTTATAAATGAGTCTCCACTAGCAAACTTCTTAGACGAATTAACCTTAGATACGCCAAGCTTAATGTTTAAGGAACCTACTCCAATAAATATAAGTCCAAATCCAAACAAAACAAGTAAAATTACTTTTATATTAAATTTTTTCAACTTATCTCTTACCATAACTATCTTTCTCCTATTATCATTTTACTACAAAAGAAAAAATAGCACAATTAAAAGTTAAAACAAAAAGTAGCCTTAATAATATTAAAGCTACTTAAATAATAAAACTAATAATTAATTAGAAAAGTGATAATTGATTAGAATTAGGAAGTCCTTCTAATATTCCCATCTCTACCATCTTATCTATTAATGTTTTTGAAACCTTACCGCGTACCTGAACATCTTCAATACTTAAGAAACGATTAATTTCACGTTCTCTTACAATATTTTTAGCTACTGTATCACCAAGTCCATCTATTGCATTAAACGGTGGATATATTTCATTATCACTACCAACTGTCCAAACCGTTGCTTCACTCTTATATAAATCAACATTTAAGAATTTAATTCCCCTAGCTGTTGCTTCCAAGGCCACTTTTAAACTTTCAGCTTGACCATTTTCCTTGTTTGTAGCTTCATATCCTTTAGCCTGAATCTCAAGAATTTTTTGTTTAATAGCGTTATAACCTTTAATCATAGCTTCAACATCTACATCTGTTGCTTTTGAAGAGTACCATGATGCATAAAAATATACAGGCATATGAACTTTATACCAAGCAATCCTAAAAGCACTAATTACATATGCTGCTGCATGGGCCTTAGGGAACATATATTTAATCTTAGCACAAGAATCTATAAACCACTCTGGAATATTAGCGTCTTGCATAGTCTTAACATGACCTTTCCAGGTTTCTGGATCTTTTGAAGCCTTACCTTTACGAACAAACTCCATTATTTTAAAGGCCTTAATTGGTTCCAATCCATTATACATCAAATAAACCATTATATCATCACGACAGCCAATAGTATCCTTAAATGGCACTATGTTATTTTTTATTAACTCTTGGGCATTTCCAAGCCATACATCCGTACCATGAGAAAGTCCTGATATTTTAATAAGCTCGGCAAATGTTGTAGGTTTAGTATCTTCTACTAATTTAATTGTAAAAGCTGTTCCAAACTCCGGAATACCAAGAGTTCCAGTATTACACATTATTTGTTCAGTTGTTACACCTAATGCCTTAGTAGAAGTAAAAATACTCATTGTTTCTTTATCATCTAAAGGAACTTTCATAATATCAGTTCCTGACTGTAATTGAATTAATCTTAACTGGGTAGGATCAGAATGTCCCAATATATCTAGTTTTAAAACATCTTGATCAATAGCGTGGTAATCAAAGTGGGTAGTTCGCCATTCAGCAGTTGCATCTTCTGCTGGAAACTGGAAAGGTGTAAAATCATATACATCCATATAATCAGGTATAACAACAATTCCTCCTGGATGCTGACCCGTTGTTCTCTTAACTCCAGTACATCCCATAGCTAAACGTTCTACCTCTGCCGTTCTAAGTTCTTTTTGATGCTCTTCAGCCCAGCCCTTTACAAATCCAAATGCTGTTTTTTCAGCAACCGTACCTATAGTACCGGCACGATAGACATTATCCTCACCAAAAAGGACTTTTGTATAGGCATGAGCACTAGCTTGGTTTAAATCTGAGAAGTTCAAATCTATATCTGGTACTTTATCAGCATTAAATCCTAAGAAAGTAGCGAACGGCATATCTTGTCCATCTTTTAAAAGTAAAATATTACAATTAGGACACATTTTATCTGGTAAATCAAATCCTGAAGAATAATTTGAACCAAGTGGATTTCCATCATCATCATTAAAGATACTAACCTTACACTTTGAACAACGATAATGTGCTGGAAGTGGATTAACTTCTGTAATTCCCATCATTGTAGCAACAAAGCTTGAACCTACTGAACCACGGGAACCAACCAAGTATCCCTCATCATTAGAGTGTTTAACAAGACGTTGCGCAATCAAATAAATTGGATCAAATCCTCCACCGATAATTCCTCCTAATTTTTTATTAAGTTCTTTTTCCAAATCATCATCTGAAAGACTTTCTTCACTATTTCTCTTAATATATGAACGAACCAAATCCTTAACAGCATCAAATCCCTTTAAAATAACTTCATGTAAATTCGCAAAAGACCTTTTTACCATTTCATCATCTGATAAGTTCTCACTACTTAACTTATCTTTAACAGACTTCAAAACAATATCACCATAAAGTTCAGTAGCAATTCTTTCCTCTATATTATATGGTAAATTATCACCATACCAATCTTTAGCTTTTGTATAAACAAGATCCGTTACTACTCTTGGACAATCCAAATAGCTCTTACCATCATCACTCTTAACTCTTGGAGAGAATGGTATACCTCCAGTATCAATAATAACTTCAATTATCTCAACCATATCACTAATTTTATTAGGATTATCTATAACTATTTTTTTAATAAGTTCTTCATTTTCCAAAAATTTAAAATCTTCAAGCATTTCTTCTGTTGTTCTAAAATGATTAGAAGGAATTTCTTTAATATTATTACGTGCTAAAGGATGTCTTCCTCCACCCGGAACTTTTTGATTAACTATTATTTCTCTAAATATTTTATCTTCTCTATTAATATGATGTACGTCTCCAGTTGCAACAATTAATTTACCAGCATCATCTGTTACTCTGATAATTTTCATTAAATGATGAGCAAGTTCAAGTTCATTCGCAAAGTCCCCACTTTGAATCAAATGATTATAACACTCTAAAGGTTGTACTTCAACATAATCATAAAAACGAATAATATTAGTTAATTCTTGATCAGCTTTACTACGGGCTTGTAAAAACACTTCACTCTCATAACAGCCACTACCAACAAGTAATCCTTCACGATGTTTTTCAATTTCACTACGTAATATTCTTGGTGTTTTATATAAATACTTTGTATTAGCTAAACTAATAAGTTTAAATAAATTTTTAAGTCCTACTTTATTTTTAACTAATAAATTAACATGATAACTTTTACCATATTTATGGATTTCATCTTTACTAACTAACTCAGAAAGTTGTCCCATTCTTTCAATATTACGATTATCTAGTTTCTTTAACATTTTATAAAATACTAAGGCTGTTCCTTCAGCATCATAATCACCTCTGTGGTGACTTTCCTCATCCCAAGGTACTTCATATCGTTTTACTAAGGCACTTAAACTGTGTCTTGCATAATTATTATCCATAGTACGTGATAATTCTAAAGTATCTATAACAGTATTAGTAAAAGTTCCAAGATTATATTTTTTATAAGCCATTTCCAAGAACGATACATCGAACTTAGCATTATGCGCTACCATTGGTAAATCTCCAAACCATTCAATAAAACGTTTTACTGCATTTTCTTCATTGTCTTTTCCTTCTAACATTTCATCAGTAATACTTGTAACATCAATTATCTTCTGCTCTAACTTAACTCCTGGATTGATTAATTCATCATATCTTTCTAGAATCATTCCATCCTTCATTTTAACCGCACCAATTTCAATAATTGAATCTTTTCCACCAGCATTAAAACCGGTCGTCTCAAAATCGAATACCACATATGTCTGATCAAGCATCACAACATCTTTTGGTCTTACTACAATATCTACACTATCATCTATTAACGTAAGTTCAGTTCCATAAATAGCCTTAAATTTTTCCTCATCACTTTTACCTTTATTATATGATGTAACAGTATTAAAAACATGAGGAAAAGCCTGACAACCATTATGATCAGTAATCGCAATAGCCTTATGTCCCCAACTAATAGCTTGATTAACTAAAAGAATCTCATCAGCAATCCCATCCATTTGACTCATTTTAGTATGAGCATGCAACTCAACTCTTTTTTCTAAGGCATTATCTTGTCTTACCTGTTTTTCTTTGTCACATAAAACAATATCTCTAGCATTTAAAACTAATTCATCATTACTAAAATGATCACTCTTGACATATCCACGTATTTTATACCATTTTCCTTTTTTTAATTCATTACAAATTCTTGCGTATTCATCTTTTTCTCTAGCAAAAACTTTACAATAAATACTATCAGTATAATCTGTTACCTTCAAAGTAATAATTTTAAAATCACTTTTAGAAGACTCAAAGTACTCTATACCAAATACTTCTCCCCATATAGTAACATTATTATCCTCTCCTAAAATAGATTTAATAGAAATAGGCATATCTTCAATCATTATACCAATTACACTATTAGGATCTTTTTCTCTTTTTCTTGAAAACTTAGGTTTAAAATCCTTTTTAACCTCTTCTGTAGGAGGAGTCTTTTCTTTTTTTAACTCTGCTGCATTAGCCAAACTATCATCAAGGCTCTTTTTAATTTCATCTAAAACAAGATGTTCTTCTCTATATAAAAGACTAATTTCATCTGTATATCCTAAATTATGATAAATGTGATTAATTTCTTCTAACGCATTTCCTAATTTAGCCTCTTCTACTTTATTATTAGCGATAAGTACTAGCTTATTATTTTCAAGGCTTAGTTTATCTTCATATATTTCAAGTACTCTTAATTTATCTTTCACATGTTCTAATACACTAGGAAAATAAGATAAATATACCTCATTATTTTTATTAACAAACTGATAAATAATTTCTACTTTATTAAAATTAGGAGCAATCAATTCTTTCTTCATATCTAATTCCATAATTAAAGAAGGATCAAACATATCCTCATTTTCAATATAGATATAACACTCCTTTATACTACTCTTAACTTTAATTTTTAAAAGTCTAGCTTTGGTAAAATAATTATAATGGTCCTTCTCAATCTCTAATCTATCAAGTAATATTTTCATTTTTCCATCCATTATAATTACCTCCCCACCATTATAAAACGACTATTTCTTCTTGATTATCAACCTTTATCATATTTTTTTGATTTTTTATACAAAAACTTATAAATTGCTTTAAGTCTATTTTTCTAAGTTGTATTTCATTAGTATAATTTGTAGCATCGAAAACAATACCATCTCTTCTCATATAAGTGGTTAAATCATCTCTATCTATTCCTAAATACATTAAAAAATAAGGATAAATTTGTCTCTTTAACAACTTATTATTACGTCCACCAACTAAATAATGACTCATACCAGTCATTCTCGTTCCAAGTTCATTTAAAATAGCTAGTTCAAGAACAGCTTCTACTATTTGCTGATTTTCTTTTTCATAGTCTACCATTTCTTTCTTTAAAACTGAAAAGATAATTTCTAGTATATTTTGAATATCAGCCTCTTCCATCTTTTTACCATAAACAATAGTATGTATTTTATTTGTAACATCACTAGACAAATCTATAATATTTAGTTTTTGATTTACTAGTAAAACATAATATGTATCAATATCAAATCTTAATATATTTTTTAACTCTTTATTAAGTTTTGTCTTATATTCATCCCATATTTTGATTATATTCATTTTATATTGTTCTGTTTCTCTATATATATCATCATAACCATCAAATTCCCTCATAATATCATATATTGTATCATCATCAGGAATATAGTTTTTAGGATCTCTAAGAATTATTTCTTTTTCTTTTTGTAAATCTTTATATTCACTACAATAATTTTTCCATACTTTCTGCTTATAATCATTTATCTCTTTACTTATTGATTGATGAAAAAGTAAATACCAGATTAAAACACTTTCATTTATCACAAATTTAAGATTCATACTACCACCACTTTAACAATAACATTGTATCACACATGTCATTAAAATGGCTATATATAAAAGAAAAAAATATTTAGATTACTCTAAATACCTTTTACTAAAAAATAAACTAATGCTGCCACTAAGAGAAGTAAAATTATAGTTAAAATTATTTTCACTGCCAATTTTGTCTTTCTATGTTTAACAACATCACTATCTAAATCAATATCAAAGTCTTTATCTGACAAATCCATACTTTTTGTATAAAATGATTTATCCATATTTCTAAATAAGTCACTGCTCTGATTATTTTCTTTTAATTCACTAGCTTTTTTCTCTTCCTCTTCTTCTTTTTCTTTTACTAGTTTTAACTCTTCTTGTTTTAATATATCTGTATCATTTTTTTCTATTCTTTCCTCTTCATGAACTCCTTCAACCATATCTACTGCTTGAGTAGCCATTAAATCGCTTAATAAATTAACACTTGTCTCTTGATCGATTTCTCCATTTAATGTTTTAGTAGTAATAGTATTAATTAGTTCTCTTATTTCTTCATCACTTGCTCTAACAACTTTATTTCGTTCAGCTCTATATTCTTCTATTTTTTCTGGATCAAGAGACGCTAAAATATTATAATTAGTATTTTTTAATTTTCTTTTTTCTTCCTCTATATCATTTTTTATTCTATTCTTTTTAGCTTGTTCAATAACACTATTGATATCATAAACCTTATTTTCTCTACTACTATATAAGTTATTAAAGTCATCTAATTCTTTTTTTACTTTTGGTTTAGGTACAAAGTCATATTCTTTTATTTTTTGATATCCTTCTCTGGTTCTATAATTTTTACTCGCCGCATCTAACAAAACAGCATTAGTATTTTTTACATCTGTATAAGTTGTGAAAGAAGTATTATCATTAAATGAATCATATAATTTTTGATTTCTATTACTTCTACTCATGTTTTTAATACTTTCATCTTCATATCTTGTCATTCTACTTGGCATAATATCACCTTCCAAAGTGTCTTTATTATAATAATTTTAACATATAATGTTGTTAAAGAGAAGTACTAAAATATCTTTACGATTAACTTTTTTTTTGTTAAAATGAGCTTGGAGGAAAAATAATATGAAAGTTAAAGTAAACGAAGATGCTTGCATCGGTTGTGGAGCTTGTGCTGCTATTGCACCAGAAGTTTTTGAAATTAACGATGAGGGTCTTTCAACAGTTATCGTTGATGAAGTAGCTAAGGAAAATGAAGAAGAAGCAAATGATGCTATCGACTCATGTCCAACAAGTGCTATCGAAAGAAAAAATTAAAGTGACATCTGTCACTTTTTTATTATGAAAAAAAAAGAGAATAACTACTTATTCTCTAACTATTTCTTATTTGATTTATATAACTATTAATTTTAGAAACCCAAGTATTACTTTGAGCATATCTTGGTCCAATAGATTCTACTGTAGTTAATCCTTTAGCATAGAAATTATTATATAAGTTATCAATAGCACCTTTAATTCCTTCATCTATTGTACTATATCCCTTATAGCCACCACTACAATTAGGGCTTCCCTTTTGTCCAGCAACATTATTACAGCTACGGACCAAAGCACTACACTTCCATTTGCAACCAGTTTCATGAAGCATTATAGCTGTTACCAAATATGGACTTACTCCCTTAGAAAGAGAATATGTAGCAATAAGTTCACCTTTTCCAGCAAGCAAATCTTTTCCCAAGCTTCTATTAAGCTTATCAGTTAACTCTTCTAAAGTAAGACCATCAAAAACCTCAGCCCTTAAAGTCTTAGCTTCCGCTATTTCTCTATCCTCAGCAACGATAACAGATGTATTTTGAACATTACTATTTACTAAATTATTATTTAAAGACACACTTGTCTTTGTAGATGCTGCCATCATTTTTGTATTAACTGAACTAGATAAAATATTTTTATCAAGCTTAATTTCTGTATTACTATTTAACATTACCATTGCTACTAAAATCATCGCAAATCCCAAAGTTGAACATACTGCAGCAACATAATTACTTTTTTTCATTTTTCACCTCAAACTTATTAAAAATAAGTATAGCACAATAATAACATAAACACCTAAAGTTGTCAAGTTGTGTAAAGATATGCCACATAATATACCATTATTGCAAATTTCTATTTTACTCCAACACTAATGTAATTTAAATGTTTTCAAAGACTTTCTCTTTATTAAATATAACGTTATTAATAAATAAATCATGGTAACAAAAATCATTAAAAAAGTTAATAAATAAAGTGAAACTTTAACTCTAGTAATCATAAGTAATATCACGCTGACTAATAAATTACTAACTACCAAACGCATATCTTTAATCTTTGACTCCCTATCATATGGTTGAACTAAATAATAAATAGATAAATGATAAAGGGTAAATATAATAGATGAACTTATTAAAATAATCAATACATATATTAGTTCCAAAAAATTCATTCCCAAATAAATTTTAAAAATAACATCTATAAAAATACCTAATATCAATATAGGAAATAAATTTAAAAGAATAAGACTTTTAAGTCTTTCTTTAAATAAAGAAAAAACACTTTCACTTTTACGATAAAAATCATATTCCAAAAGACTCCTATCACAATTAATAAACATAATCTGAGTAATTTGTGATGTCTTATTTAATGAAAATATTATTAAAAATACTAGCATAAAGTATCTCATAAATAATTTTGCGAAACTATATCCAAGTCTTTTATCAACAAAAGATATCAAACATACTAAAATACCAATACCAAATATAACTACTACCTCTCTAAGAATGGGCCTCTTTAATATAAGACTATGTCGTCTTATAAAAATATCATTTAAATAACGATAAGGATTATTAGTTATCATTTCATTAGTTTTCACATAATAATTGCCTCTTTTAATTTCAATTAATTCATCCCTTGTAAAACTACTACCATCAAAGTATAAATAACTGTTCAAACCATTAATCATTTTATACATCAATTTATAATCTTTTACTTTAAACATATATAAAATACTTAAAATAGCGAGTAAACAAAATAAAATATCAAGGAAAAATATTTTCATATTGCTTATATTGATTTCATTTTTGAGAAAATAAACTAACAATATAGTAAATAATCCTAACAAAATAAAATATAAAAAGCTATTATTTAAAAGTATATCTTTTCTTTTTTTATAATAGAGTAAATTAACCCCTTCTCCCACCAGTCTCGTAAAGAAGAAGAAAATCATCATAAGAATAATAGTTATAATCTTAAAGTTTAACAGTGAATTTAAAAGTAAAAAAGAAATTAGTAAAAGAAAAGAATCACTTATTGAATTAAGTAATATATCACATATTATATACTCTTTTGCATCGATTCCAAATAAAATAATACTTTGATATTTTTTCTTACTAGTCTTTAATATTCTAGCTTTAACCAATCCCCCTAATAGTGTTAAAAAAATAAACACCACAACAAAGTAATTAGTCTGATAATTCTTACAAAGAATCTTCACTAATAAATAAATAATATATAAATAAAATCCCTTGATAATAACTTTACCCAACATATCTAGAAATATTTGAAGTAAAAGTAATACTTTTTTTATGTTAGGAGAAATATTATTTTTCTTTATTAAACCCACTTTTCTTAAACGATATAATAGTAAATTTACCACAGAATAAGATTCTATCTTCATAGTTATAAAAAAATTAGTTAACATTTTCACACTCTA
>OGOG01000747.1_pt1 | contig 35370 bp, 29 predicted proteins | sample 1552581 | NCBI WGS metagenome assembly OGOG01 (sample SAMEA2580152, study PRJEB22360) | human gut metagenome | biome: human gut; feature: human-associated habitat; material: faeces | place: Denmark | collected 2008/2010 | reverse complement strand
AAGTCGGTAAGAAACTGACCGTTAAAGCTTACAGAAAGAAAAACAAGAAATGGAAACTGTATGCAAAAAAGACGATTACTGTGAAGAAGAAAACAGCGAAGACAACTGTGAAGAATACGGAGAGTAAATATCCTGGCAAGGAAGATGCAATAGATCTTGAGCAAGTAAAAAAAGATCTTGCGACTGGAAAGGAGATATCTAAAGGAGAAACTGCATTAGGGAAAGGACATTATTATTATTTAATGAACTTTGGTGGACTAAAAGGTGATGCACTTATTGGATATGTAAATGATTATATTGATATTGATACAGATGGTGAGTATGTGACAATGAAGGCGATTAATGGAGCTAAATTATATTATACAGTTGCAGGTGCATCTGATAAGTCTATGACTCAGCTAGAAGAACCAACATTTAATTCAGAACATTTAGAGCCAAGACAAAAAGTAGTTTTTAGTTGTTATGATTTTAATAAGAATGCAAACAGAGGCGGATTGTATTTAAAAGTACATGCCTACAAGAATGGAAAATTAATTGCGATATCATATGAATCACATTATATGATTCATATGATTCCTGGTTTTTATTATTAAGAATGAGGAGAGAATGTTGTATCATTGGATTACAACGGAATCAGAAGAGAATCATTATAACATTGTCAAAATGACATTTATCTGGACGATTATAGCATTTATAATAGGAAAGATTTGGTAGAAAAATGAAAGTTTGGGAGATTTAAATGAATTATTTATAGGAGGGTAAGCATGAGAAGAGTGAAAAAATCAGTTGCAGTAGTTACAATGATATTTTTTTCAATGATATTATTTTCAATAACGAACGTACATGCAGCGAATAAAAAACTAAAAGTTAACAAAGTATATACTACAACAAAAAAGATTAAAGGAAAAACAAAGAAAAAATACTTAGTTAAGGTAAAAATTGGAAAGAAAATTTATAAGAAAAAAGCATCTTCTAAAGGAAACTTTACGATTCCTATTCCAAAGCAGAAAGTCGGTAAGAAACTGACCGTTAAAGCTTACAGAAAGAAAAACAAGAAATGGAAGCTTTATACGAAAAAAACGGTTACGGTAAAAAAGAAATCTAAGAAAGTAGTAACGAATACTACGAAAAAGAATAAGTATCCTGGCAAGGAAGATCCGATTGATTTAAAGCAGGTGAATAAGGACCTTGCGACGGGAAAGAAGATTAATAAAGGACAGCTTGACTTAGGTGCTGGGCATTATCGTTATTTTCTAAATTTTGGAGATTTAAAAGGAACAGCAAAAGTAGGTTATGTTGAAAATTACATGAATGTTGAAACTGATGGAGAAATAGTAACTTTAAAAGCAATAAATGGATGCACGTTATATTATACGGTTGTTGGTGCAGGTGAAAAATCTCTAAGTCAATTAGAAGATCCAACAAAAGAATCAAATTGTTTAAAACCTGGAGAAAAGGTAACATTTTCTTGTTATGATTATGATGCAGGGAAAGGTTCTTTAAATTTGAAAGTCAAAGGATACAAGAATGGAAAATTAATTATTTTATCATATTACGCACATTATATGATAAAACCAATTGCATTAAGATAAACAATAAAAGTGGAATTGTAGAAATACAGTTCCACTTTTTTGTCGAAAGGGGAGAAATAAATAAATGAATGAAACAATTACATATCGATCACCACCTAAATCAAAGACACCATAAAAATTAAATGGTGTCTTTTTAGTATACATTTTCAGGAAAAGGAGAAAGACTTATGAAGAAAAACAAATGGAAAAAAATATTCTGTCGAATGTTAGCAGTTGTGATGTCAATCTTAATGATGCCAACATCTGTCTTTGCACAGATCAGTGTTGATGATGCAAAGAAAATAAATGATGATTGGTATAAGCCAAATCAAAAAGAATTCAGTTCCTTTGATAGTTCCAAAGCATTAACGGTTAAGGCATCTTACGGATTCCGTCTGTATAAGACGAAGAATTCCAAGTTTACCGTAGAAGAAGGAAAAAGCTGCAAATATCCAACAAGCTATAATGGATTAGATCTGAATATTCAGGATTTCCAGAAAGAGTATCTTTGGTTCAAAACATCTGAAAATTCAGTAGATAAGATCAAAGTTAAAGTTTCAAACATGCAGATCTATCAATGTAATGACGATGGAAGCAATGGTCACTGGGTAAAAGTCGATATGGTACGAACTGTGACAGGTATTGAAAAATACAAAGGAAAGGATGGATATATTGCTTTAGGTGAAAACTTAACAAATACAGTTTACGTAGGGCTGAAAGAAGTTAAGACAACAAGTACATTCTATAAAGCAGGTACAAATACAAAAGTTTCACTCAAATCCAACGTAACATTAAAGGATATTGACTCAAAACAGTATATCGGAGTAAAAGCAAACAAAGTAGATGGTCAGTACGTATCTTCCAATACGAAATTAAGCTATAAAGAAGATAATGGAACATATATCTATTATGCAGACTATGACGATGATTATGATAGTCAGGACTTTACATGTGCTGCGTTTACCTTCCAGGGAGATTCGTTTGAATATACCTTTGGACGTAATCTTGCAGAACCGACAAGACGAGATCAGTTTGTAGGTTCTGGCCAGAATATGACCAGATTTAAAACCGTGCCGCCAACAAAGACTGTGACAGACAATAATGAAACACAGGTAACAAGTAATACAGTGGAGCACTTCGGACAGGACTGGACATATAACGTGGAACAGGTAATCCCAGCAGGAATCCCAGAGGCACATCGTTATTCCAAGTTTGCATTTGAAGATCAGATCGAATCCTGCCTGAAGATCAACTCCGTAAAGGTAGTTGCAAGCAAGATGGAATCCACAAAAGATGCAACTAGCTGGTTCGATATTAAAACAGATGGCAATAAAGTAACAGCAACATTGAAAGATCCAAAAGGAAATGACAGTTTCTATAAATATGGGATCTACACATTAAAGATCAATGTATCATTAAATATTCCAGAAAATGCTTCTGAAGAACAAATGGCAGCATTAAAAGAACAGTGGAAACAGCACGGTCATCTTAATGAAACAGAGAATATTGTAACAGAAGAAAATAGTGCCAAGACAAATGTTGATGGTGTGATTAAAAATTCCAATAATGTTACAACAAAAATTGAAGGCCCAGAAAAAACAGTTTCTGATGCGGATGAAACAAATGTTAAGAAAAATACAGTTCGTTCATTAGCTGATGACTGGACATATTCTGTTACTCAAAAGATTGCAAAAAATGCAAATGAGAAATATACAAGTTTTGCATTTAAGGATAGTATTGAACAATGCATGAAGATCAATTCAGTAAAAATTAAAGCAGATAATGGAAATGATGTAACTGGTTGGTTTGACATTTCAACTGTTGGAAATGAAGTTAAGGCTTCATTAAAAGATCCAGGATCAAATGATGAATTTTACAAAAACAATTCTTATACAATGGAGATTAATGTGAAGATGGATGTTCCTGAGAATGCGACAGAAGAGCAATTAAAAAGCTTGAGAGATCGTTGGAAAGAACATGGACATTACACTGAAGATCAAAAAATTGTAAAAGAATATAATACGGCATATGTTGAGGTAAATGGACAGAATGTTATAACAAATAAGCCAGAAACAGAAGTTCAGCTTTCTACAAATGAAAAAAATGAACCAGGATTAGCAATTAAGAAAAGTGTCAATCGTTATGAGCATCAGGTAAACGATGTAGTTCATTACACGGTAAAAGTGTCAAATACAAATGAAAAGGCAGATACAGCGTATTTTATAATTAAAGATACAAGTTTACCAGATAGTATGGCATTTGATTTTTCAAGTGTGAAAGTTAGTGGAATTGATGAGAAAGATTACACGATTGAACAGTCTGGAAATGGCTGGATATTGAAGTCTAAAGGTGATTATGCACTTCCATATGGAAAGACAATCACAGTTGAATATGATGCAAAAGCATTAGTTGCATCAAATGGAACCGTCGTTGATAATACAGCAATTACAACTGCAGCTGGTATTCCAGAGATGAAAGATCAGCAGCAGGTATATATTAATAGTCCGAAATTACAGGTTATCAAAAAAGCACCAGGTACAAAATACAAAGTTGGTGATACCGTAGGATATAATGTTACGATTACAAATATAAATCCAGGAACATTTATGAGAGATATTGTATTAAAAGATCTGGTGAAAACGGAAGGGTTGGAAATTAAAGAAGGTTCCGTAGCAGTATTAGTTGGTGGAAAAAATGTAACATCAAATTTAGATATTAGTTATGAAAATGATGGAACAGGATTTACAATCAAAACACCATATAACTTAAAGAACAGTGACATTCCATGTATCGGTATTACACCTTATAAAGACATGGATCACTGGACAGATAAGATTGTCGTTACCTATGATGCAACGATCACGGATAAAGCTGCATTAGCAACGGATCTGGAAAATGTATTTACTGCTCCAGCAACACCAAATACAAATGGGGATACGATTAAAGATGATGATACAATCCCATCTGGTGGCGGTGAGGATACAGAAGATATTAAGATGAAAGCTCCAGCTTTGGAGATTACAAAGAAGTCAAATAAATCTCAATATGCGATCGGAGAAGTAGCAACATATACATTAACAGTTAAACAGACAAAAGAAAATCTGACAGCAAATAATGTTGTGATCACTGACAAATTTGCACAGAAAGATGGTATGGCTTATGATGCAGACAGTATGGAAGTTAAGCTGAATAAAGAAGATATCACGAAAGATTGTAAGATTACAGTTGAAGGAAATAACTTCAAAATTGAGACTGGAAAAAATATATCTGATGAAGACAAATTGGAAGTAAGCTATAAAGTTTCATTCAGTAAAACTGGAGAATATACAAACACAGCCGTTTCCACAAGTGATAATACAAATGAAGATCAGGCAACAAACGTCATTGAAGTAACAAATGTAACTCCAGAATTGTCAATCAATAAGACATCAGATAAGACAGAATATGCCGTTGGAAATACAGGAATTTACACATTGACTGTGAAACAGACAAAAGCAGATGCAACAGCCAAAAACGTAACAGTAAAGGATCAATTTGTACAAGAAGATGGAATTACGATCGATGCAGAAAGTATGAATGTATCTTTAAATGGTACAGACATCACAAAAGATTGCAATATCGTGACAAATCAGAATAACTTTACAATTGAAACAGGAAAAGATCTAAGTAGTAAGGATGAACTGTTGGTATCCTATAATGTAACGTACACGAAGGAAGGAATATATAAAAATACAGCAACTACAAAGGCAGATAACGCAGATCCAAAAGATGATAATAATTCTGTTACAGTGGTAGATCAAGACGTTACGATGACGAAAGATGCAGATAAGAAAGAATATAAAGTAGGGGACATGGTAAAATACAACGTGTCTGTATCTTTAAAGAAAGAAAATTCTGTATCAAAGGATGTCGTAATTAATGATACGATTCCGGAAGGTCTTGCCCTTCAAAGTGAAAGTGTAAAAGTGACTGGGATAACTGATTACACGATCAATACAGATGGAAACAAGTTAGAAGTTAAAATTCCGGAATTAAAATATGGTGAGAAAGTTGAGGTGAATTATCAGGCAAAAGTATTAAAGAGTGCATTAGGCAAAACATTGGTGAACAAAGCGACTGTTAATGGTTCAGGAATTCATCCAGGACAGGCAGAAGTATCTGTAAAAGTACCAAAGACAGAAAAAACACCAATAAGTACTAATGGAAGTGGTAGTCAGACGACAACTGTAAAAACAGGAGATGACTTTAATGCAATTCCTTATGTTGCAGGTATTGCACTTGGGGCTGTCGCAGGAGTTGTGATTTATCTAAAAAGAAGAAAACTGAAGAAATAAAGGATACTTTTATATACCACAAATGTAAAAGATATCACGCATAAGAAACGTAAAGTAAATAATAGCTGTCAAAAGAGGTTGTAGTTTTATCTACAGCCTCTTTTGAAATTATAAGGAAGGAATTAAATGAGTCATATTGATGATACCAGTCAATTAACAAGGAAATTATTGTTGTATATGGATTTAGGATTAGCTAACAATGAAATTCAGCTGATTGCAGAAGCTGCAAAATACCACGATATAGGGAAAATATATATTCCGGATCATATTTTATACAAACCTGGAGAGCTGACAAAGGAAGAATATAAAATAGTACAACAACATACAGTAATTGGACACGATATGATCATGAATTCTAACTTGAACAGAGAATTGAAAAAGTATGCTGCTGAGATCGCTTTACACCATCATGAACGAATTGATGGATCAGGATATCCAGATAATCTTTTAGGAAAAGAAATAAAAGATTGGATTCAGGTAGTAGCTTTAGCAGATGTTTATACAGCACTTCGAAGTAAAAGAGTATATAAGCCGGCGTATTCGAAAGAAAAAGCAGTGCAGATCATATTAGATGGCGGCTGTGGAGAATTTCCCAAAGAATATTTAACGAAATTTCAAGAGTATTTGACAAAAAGAGTATTTTAGAAACTAGAAAAGTGCAGAAATAATTCTGTGCTTTTTTGATTTCTAAAATTTAAAGGAAGGAGAAGCATATATATGAGAAGACAAAGATTTTCTAGGGAACAGATTGCAGAAGCTGATCAAAGAGACATTCTTGGAGTTGCCAGAGAATTAAATTTGAAATTAGAAAAAAGAAAAAATACATATAAAGTACCTGGATATGGTGGTTTGTATATTACACCTATGAAGAATGCATTTCACTGTTTTTCTGCAGATATGAGCAGGGAGAATAATTGTTGTGGTGGGCCAATTCAGTTAGTGATGTTTATTCATCAGTGTACATTCATTGAATCAGTGTCATATCTTTTAGGTATCAAAGGATTGGATACATATAAAAGAGAACCTGTAGAAGAAAAAGAAATAGAATTTTCTTTACCAGAGCGATCAGATAGCTTTCAGCATATTTATGCATATCTTATTAAAACAAGAAAGATTGATCGATGGGTAGTTGATCAGTTCATAAAAGAAAAAATGCTATATGAAAATAAATACCATAGTTGCGTATTTGTTGGATACGATTATGATGGAAATCCAAGACATGCGGCAATCAGGGGAACCATGACAAGTAAAGCATTTAAAGGAGAAACACGAGGAAGTGATAAAAGATTTGCATTTCATCGATCTGGTGAAAACAAGATGTTACATGTGTATGAAAGTCCGATTGACATGATGAGTTATTTAACATTATATCCAGATGCAATCAAAGATCATCATGTAGCACTTTGTTGTCTTGCGGATACGTCACTGCAAGAATATGTAAAACATTATGACATTCAGAGAATATTTTTACACTTAGACAACGATGAATGGGGAAGAAATCAGACAGAAAAATTAAAAGACTTCTATGGGAAGTCATACGATATTTGGGATGAATCACCGTTTGATGGCTATAAAGATTTTAATGAACAGTTGGCAGGTAGAAAAGGATGAAGGACAGAAGAAAAACAATCCGGATAAGCAAAGAAGAGGAACAGAAATTACTGAATTCTTTGAAAGATACAGGGATGAATTTTTCGGATTATGTTAGAAAGGCGATTTCCGATCATCCTATTATTGTCGTTTCTGGTATTCAAGATTTACATCTACAGGTAGCAAGGGTAGGAAATAATCTGAACCAATTGGTTATGTTGGCCCATGAAGGAAGAATTACCAGTGTTGATCTTACCGAATGTTTTGAAATGCTGCAAATGACTTATTCAAAACTAAGTGAAATAAGTGAGGTGATAAATCATGGCGACTGTGATTCAGGCCCAGGATAAGAGTGGAAAGTATATGAAATATGATACCAAGAGTAAAATGAAATATATTCTTGACTATGTTCATGATCCTGAAAAAACCAGATCGGAATTACAGGGTGGAACCCTTCTGATGAATCCGGAAAATGCATATGATGAATTTATGCTGACAAAACAATTATGGGGGAAGGATCAGGAAGGAAAACGAATGTGTATGCACTACATACAATCGTTTAAACCTGGAGAAGTTACCCCAGAACTGGCAAAGCAGATTGCAGATGAATTTGTAAAGCAAAAAAATTTTCAAGGGTTTCAGATTTCTTATGCTGTTCATACAGATAAGGATCATATTCATACGCACTTTATACTGAATACAGTAAATGTGGAAGATGGCCATAAATGGCAGTTAGCAGACTTGAAAATTTTACGGAGAGTTTCCGATCGATTATGCAAAAAACATGGCTTATCAATCCTTCCAGAAAAAGAAGTTGCCAAAAGTAAATCTCCAGCCCAAAGGGATGCAGAGAGAAAGGGAACTAGTTGGAAGAAAGAAACACAAATGGCAGTAGATGCAGCACTAGAGGTTGCTGAGAATCATACGGAATTTTTTTGGCTAATGAATAAGCAAGGTTATCAGGTACGATGGAAGAATGAATATAAATATGTATTGTTTACAAATCCCGATGGCAAAAAAATGAGAAACCGAATCTTTGAGAATCCAGGAAATTATACAAAGGAGGCAATGCGTGAAAGATTTAGAGAAAACTATAAAAGACATAAAAATAAAGAACCAGATGAAAAATCTGAGTCATTAAATTATCGAACAGAAACATTTTTTATTGTAAGAGATGTAGCTAATACTGCCACATCAAAAGAAGAATTTATTCAGTTGATGGAACAGAATGATTATCATGTTCAATGGAATGATGATCACAAATATATAACTTTTTGGAAAGATGGACATAAACCAGTGCGTAATCGATCATTTTATCCAAATGAAGAATATACGAAAGAGGGATTAGAAGAAAAATTTAAAAGGAATGAAGAAAGACTTAATAGAATTCGTTCAGGAAAATATGATGCTAAAAATGTTGTAGAACTACAGAAATTAGATAAGCTGTTTTTATTATTTTCAATAATAGAAGGGGCTGAGGATAATGCATATCCACATCAGACGAACTTACATGAACACTCTGTAAGATCGATTGATGAGTGGAAGAGAGAACAGGCGAAAGGACATGGAATGGATTGGGAAAGATAGAGAGAAGGTGTTTAAGTGGTAAAAAAAGAAAGCAATCCGATTGTGATGTTCTTTAAAAGACGTGCAATCAGGATTGTTGGAATTATAGGATTATCTTTTGTAATACTTTATGCAAGTGCATTTACAGCAATTTTTTTAGATAGTACATTAAAAAATCCAGAGCAGATAAAATTTGTGACTGATCCAGTTGCTATGAAGCAATATATTTCAAATAATGAACAGATAAGAATGTTTACGATCTTCTTTTTTGTTATTTTATTATTGGGAATTATAACATTATTAGTTGGTGGCAAATCATCTTTTAAGGTTGATATGATAGAGATTACACCTGAAATTCATACACCAGTGCCTGTGGGACAGGGACAACATGGTACAGCAAAATGGTTGCCAAATGAGAAATTTGATCAGGTATTTGATTCAGATGTAATTGATTCAAAAAAATTAATGGATGGAAAAGAACATTTTTCAGCAGGTGGATTGGTACTAGGAAAAGAAGATCTTAAAAGATCAGATTTTTTTGGAAGAACAAAAGAGAAGATATATCATATTACCAAGGATTTACATGCACTTATCATAGGTGCAACAAGATCAGGAAAAACAAGAAATATTGTAATCGAAACGATTGTTGATCTTATTCTGGCAGGAGAAAATATTTTTGCAGTAGACTTGAAAGGTGAATTGAGAGACTATACAGAAGATGCAGCTAAAAGATATGGATATGAAACAATATGTATTGATTTTATTCATCCATATCAATCGGATCGAAAAAATTTTTTGGAACCAGTGATACAGGCTCTTTGCAGAAATGATATATCAAGAGCAATTGAAGAAACTTGGAGTTTGGTCAGTCAGTTAGTTGGTGAACCACCAGAAAATGGAGAAAAACTTTGGAACAGTGGTGAAGCAGCAACATTAGCGGCTTCAATTATGGCTGTTTGTTATGATAATCAAGATCATCCAGAATATCAGAATCTGACAAATGTATTTTACTTTATCACAGAAATGTGTTCTGATTATCGAGGAGCATTGCCGTTACAATTTTATATTGACTCACTTCCAGAGGAACACCCAGCGAAGATCTTGTTAGCAGCAACGAAAGTTGCAGCAATGCGAACAAGGTCTTCTTTTTATGTTTCAGCAATTATGACATTGAAATTGTTAACAATTCCAGCGATCAATCAAATGTCAAATAAGAGCGATTTTGATATTGGAAAAATGATAGAAGAAGGAAAAAAAATCATTATTTATCTATGCTTGCCAGCAAGAGATAAAACATATTTTCCATTGGCCAGTTTGGTTTTGCGTCAATTATCGGATTTGATTGATTATACAGCAGACGAAAAATATGGAGGACGGGTTCCTGTACGATGGAATTTTGTTGATGATGAGCTTGGAAATTTCACGAAGATAACAAATATGCGACAACAGACTTCATTTGGTACTGGAAAAGGGATCAGACATTTTATGTTTATCCAGTCATATGCTCAGTTGGACGATGTGTATGGAGAAAAAGTTTCACAGATTATTCAGGATAATGCTGATATAAAGATATATCTTCGAAGTCCAAATCCTACTACAAAGAAGAAAATATCTGAAGATTTAGGAAACTATACAACACGTTCTTATTCAAAAAGCAATAATACTCCGTCAGGTACATTTAGAAATGGTGGAAGTGATGGGGAAAGTTCTAATTTAATGGGACGTCCATTACTGTATCCGGACGAGGTCGGCAAGCTGCAAAGGCCATATTCTTTGGTTATGTCAGATTCTGATCCGGCGATTATGTATGCCCCAGATTTGTCACAATATGCGATGAATGAATTTTTAGGTATGGGTGATGAAGAGCATAATAACCTGTTGAGACAAAAAAAAGCAGAAGAGCATAAGAAAAATGAACGTCCGCATAATTCAAAAATGGAATTGTGGGGAATTTGGAATGTGTGGAAAAGACACATTGATGCACAAATATTAAAGCAACAAAAAGAAAAAGCAGCTAAGGCTGCAAAAAAATAACAAGGAGAAACAAAATGAAGAACAAATTAATGAAACTTAGAGGAAAAATTACGGTAATTATGATGAATATGATTACCTGTTTTTTGATGGCACAAAATCATGTATATGCAGGTGGTATTGGAAGTTCTAAATTATTTACTGGAACTAAAAGCATGTTTAATGATATGAAGACACCATTGATTGGATTGTCTTCTGTGATTGGAATTGTAATGATTATCATTAATCTAATCCGCATGAAAATGTCAGATGATGTGGATACCAAAATTTATAAAAAAAGAATAGGTATAATCCTTGTCTGTATGGTTCTGGTTGTTTCAGTTGTTGCACTAGTACCAACAATTTTATCTTACTATAAATAGAAAATATCAGGAGGTCTTAAATGTTAAAAAGCTTATTCAATGATTTTTTAGAAGATCTCGCGAAGGATGCTGTTAAATTGATTAATAAATTCCTTGTTGATCTAATGGATATAGCATTAAATTGCCAAAATTACATCAGTACAAAGCATTTAATTAAGGGTTTAAGCCTAAGCAAAGTTAATGCAGTGATATTAAAATATGCAATTGCATTACTGATATTAAAATTTGTCCAAAAGGGTTTTTCAATTTATATATTGCAATCGGATGGAGATCCAGATCATGATCCAATTCATATTTTAACAGGCTTTTGTCAGGCGGTTGCAATTTCAGTTACATTTTTAGGATTATATACACCACTTGTCAATATTTTCGAAACCTTTACAAAAGCAATATTAACGGCGATTGGAAGTAAGGGAGAAATAGAAGCAATTAAAGATCAATTTTTGTTGACATTATTTGGAAATGGAATAACGACAGTTCTATTGCTTATCATATTTTTAATTATAATCTTTTTGATATATATACAGATAATCAAGAATGGTGCAGAATTAATGGTTTTAAAATTTGCTATTCCACTTTTAAGTGTAGGACTTATGGATAGTGACGGTGGATCTTTTAAGATTGCTGGGAAAAAGTTTCTGCAGATGGGATTTACTTGTACATTGCAGATTATTTTGCTTCGATTAGCTATGGCTTTATTATTAACCGGGCATGTAATCTGGTCTGTAGCATTTGGATCATTGGCATTAAAAGGACCGAAGTTAATTCAGGATTATCTGTTTGCGAATCAAGGTAGTGGATTGGCAGGAAAATTACAAGTTGCTTCAAATATTAGACGAATATTTGCACATTAGGAGAAAAAATGAATACAATTACAGATTTAATTAAAGCTTTTATGATTTTAGTTAACGCAGGAGGAATTTTTCGAATTATAACTTTGATTTTTAGTACGATTAATGACCCTGATTTAAAAGAAACTAACTTTCGAAGAGGTAGAAACGTTATCTTATTTATGATTTTAACAACATTGATTTATAGTTTGAAAGATAGTATTTTAAAATATTATCAGTAGAAAGTGAGGAAAAAATTAATGGAAGAAAGAGAAAAAGAGGATTTATACATACCAACGTATGTGACGGCTCAGCATGAATATTTTCCTGGATTTGGGAAAAAAGAATTATATCTCACAATCCTTATGTCAGCATTTGTAATTGTTTTTTCAATTATCTTGTATGGAATTTCTCGGGATCTATCAATCGTAGTGTTAACGATCATGATTGGAATTACAGCATGTATAGGATTTAATACAAGACTGGAGGGCAATATTTCGATGAGAGCATTTGTATTATTGTTTATTGCATACCTTAAAGAGCAACAAGTATATTTATATAAATATAAAGATGAATGGAAGGTAGAAGAATGATTCTTTTTTTAATCACACAGGAATTAGAATATCTTGGATCAGAACTGAATGTCCTTCATCGGAATTATATTGTATGGAATTGCAGGCTGACAGATTTTATCAAAAGAGAATATATCAGCATCGATACAATGAAGCCAGAAGCAATTGTAATTGAGCAGGTAGCATTGGAAAATTCAAAAGATCTGATAGAATTTCAAAATAGCTTTCCGGAGATAAAGATTATTTTGATTGTTCGAGATAAAAGTGAACTTCTAGATTTGCAAGGAATAGAAATTGTTGATCAGAATGAAAATATTCTTGAATCATTAAGAAAGATCTTAAAAATCTCGGAAAAGCCAAAGATAGATGTTCAAAAGCAGGAAATGCAGATAGGTTTTTTATCGCAGGATAGAGAAACAGCAGTATTGGCAGCAATTAATTTTGTGAAGACACTTTCAGAGGCAGAGAAAAATTTATGTCTTTGTGAAATAACAACAAATGTAAAAAAAGCAATACTTCCAAAACTGTCATCAAACTATGGGTTAATAGGAGAAAATGGCATATATAAGTGGAATGATATTTCATTTCTATGTAATAGTGGAAAAGAAGGTGTGGTGTATACAGTCTGTTCTTTTTGTGAAGAAGATCCAATAGAAAAGATGTTTGAACAGTGCGATATACAAATATGGTGTGAATCAGATGAGGGAGAATTGATTCTGCATTATGAAAATAGGCACATACGCATTAGTATTGATAATCCATTTGAAAATGATCATACTGAGGATTTTAGAGAGTTACTTGGGAGTCAAAACACAATTTTAGATACAGCAGAGAATACTAATATTGAAGAAGAGTGTATAGTTGAACAAAATAGTAAAATAGTTTCAGAAATCAAAAAACAAGAAAAAAAGAAGAAGTCAAAAAAATTCAAAATTAACATGAAAAAAGCAGGATTTATTATGATTCTGCTTTTTTGCATTGTATTGGTTTTCTTTGGACTTTCTATTGTATTGAAAAATATAAATGCAGGCAAAAAGAAGCAGCATTTAACAAAAGAAATACAGAAAGAAAAGGTTACAACACAGGGAACAACGCAGACAGCAACTGAGGAAGTGACGACAGAAACAGCAACGACACAAGAAAAAAAGGCGTCGACAGAAAGAAAAACAGAAAAAAAGACAGAATCTTCAACACAGAAGACAACAACAGATAGAAGAAATATTACGACATCTACAAGAAAAAAAGTTGGAACGACAAAAAAGCGGAACACAACAGCAAAAAAGAAAAAAACGGTAAAAAAGGTCCGAAAAACAGTAAAAACGACACAAAAAAAACGAACAACAACAGCAAAAAAACGTGTAACAATGCAACAGCCTAAAACCACAACAGAGAATTCTAAAAATCATACAAAGGAAGAATTCAATGTTGATTATAAGGTTGAATGAAAAATGTGGGGATAAATAAATGACTAAGGAAAAAAGAATAGAAATAAAGGAGAATAGAAAAAATGTCAAACAAAACAATAAAGGTTCGAATTACGAACGAGGAATTATTTGCACTGGGGTTCGAAAGGGTTATTTATAACGGAAAAGAATATGTTGATAAATCCCCTTTATTCTTGGATTCTACTTGCCCACTTTCACAAGCCTATCATCAATTGGCTGCGAAGAAAGCTAACAGAGCAAAATTAATGGAAGAAACAATGAGAAAGAAGAGAAAATAAAGGAGCAGTACATGAAGAAAAAAGAAAAAAAGAAGAAACTTACAGCAGAACAAATAACTGCCCAGGAATTTACGAATGTATTGAATATCCAGAATAATTCTCTGTATACAAGAGATGGATATGTAATTGGTTATATTAAGATACTACCAGTCAGCGTAGGATTGCTATCCCAAAGAGAAAAAGAAACGTTAGTAAAGCAGCTGACGGCAGAACTATCAGTTGAAAAAGAACCATTTCATTTTCTTGCGATATCACGTCCGGTAGATATGCAGCCTCTTTTGGAATCGTATGCTCATCTCCGCAATGAGACAAGTGATCCATATCGAAGAGAGTTACTTAGAAAAGAAATGGAAAATTTATCTGATTTCACATTTGGAGATGAAATTGTAGAAAGACAGTTCTTTTTTTACTTTTCTATGAAAGCTGCAGAAGATGTGGAAAGAGATCTAAAGAAAAGAATTAGTGAATTTGCAGAGCATTTTGAGGCGGTTGGAATTAAAACAGAAATCCTAAAGGATCAAGATATTGTTCGTTTATGTAACCTTGTGAATAATCCGGCAGTTGTATCAATTGAAGATGAGATGACAGATGCATCGATACCAATATTAAAAGGAGTGATATGATGGCTAAGAAACAGAAAATGGAAGAAAATGCTTCTTTATTAAATGTTATTTCGCCGATCGCATTGAAATTTGAATCCAATAATTTTATCTTAGGAGAAAACTACTGTAAAGGATACGGTGTGATAAAATATCCACCTGCTCCAAATTATGGATGGTTAACACGTATTACGAATATTCCATCAACAGCAGTTTCCTTTACTTTTACGCCCAACCAAGGGGAAATCCTGGAGAGTATTAACAAGAATATAACAATGCTATCAGGACAGGCAAGAACAGCAAAAGATCGATTGAAGCAACAACGAGCAGAAAAAGGTGCAAAAGATGGAATGAAATTGCTGCAGCAAATCGATGAAAATGGAGAAGTTGTTGGAGAATTGGCAGGAACATTAATTCCAATGGCAATAGATAAAGAATCTTTAAAAAAAGTAGAACAGAAGATGCGTGGAACATGTGCAATGACCAATCTGAAAGTTAGACCACTTACATTGATGCAAAAACATGCATTACAGCATGTTGCACCATTTTATATTGAAAATCCATTATTAAATGAGGTATCAAATCGTGTTATGCCGCTTCGAACTTTTGTCGGTGGATTCCCGTTTAGTTCTTCAGGACTGAATGATAATGCAGGTTGTTATGTTGCAAAGGATGCAACTGGGGGACTAGTTGTGCTAGACTTTTGGCTACGTGAAAATGATCGAACAAATTCTAACTTTGTTATTATGGGGGTCCCTGGAAGTGGTAAAAGTGCGGCAGTGAAGCATATTACTTTGTCAGAATTTATGCTAGGAACAAAACTGATATTTATTGATCCGGAAAGTGAATATAAAGATTTTTGTAAAAATCTAAATGGCAATTGGTTAGATGCAGGGGGATCACCAGAAGCACGTGTAAATCCATTACACATAATGCCAATTCCAAAAAATGATGAATCAGATGAAACAGAACCAGGACTTACAGATTACTATGATAAGGATGAGGGAAATGGTCTTGGAGATTTAGCTCTTTATATTAAACATTTAGAGATTTTCTTTTCTTTATATATTCCATCTTTGACGGATAAACATAAAGCAGTCTTAAAAAAGACGTTGATTGAATTATACAAAGATTTTGATATTGATTGGAACACAGATGCGAAGAAGTTAAAACCTGAAGATTTTCCGATTTTATCAGATATGTATAATAAATTGTTGGAAAAGGCTAGTGAATCAAAAGAAGAAGGAAAAATTGAAACAGAAAATATATATGAAGATCTAGCATTGTTTTTAGAAGATGCAGCAAATGGTGCGGACAGTGCATTATGGAATGGACCGACAACATTACAAACAGATAAACAGATTACAGTTTTGGATACATATTCTCTTCAGTCTACATCGAACAATGTGAAAAGAGCCCAATATTTCTTATTGGAGACATGGTCATGGAATATTATGAGTAGTGATCGAACAGAGAAAGTTGCATTAATCTGCGATGAAGCTTACCTGATGATTGATCCAGAAGTTCCCCAATCTTTAGTGTTCTTACGAAATGTGGCCAAGCGAGATAGAAAATATGAAGCTGGATTATTTATTATTAGCCATAGTGTTGTAGATTTCTTGGATCCCAAAATTAAAATGTATGGACAGGCATTGCTTGATACGCCATGTTATAAGATTTTATTTGGAACCGATGGACAAAACTTAGAAGAAACTGATAAGTTATACAATTTGACAGAAGCAGAAAGAGAGCTTCTGGAAAGTAAACGAAGAGGACATGCATTGTTTATGATTGGATCAAAGAGATTGCATGTTAATTTTGAAATTCCGGATTATAAATGGGCATATTTTGGAAAAGCAGGTGGTCGATAAATGAATGAAGCTTATTTCGCAATGCGTATGCTTGCGGATGAAGAAAACAGAAAAAAATTATTGATCATTATTTTAATACCTATTTTGTTTTTTATTGTAGCTATGTTGGCAGCTTCTGATATGGGAACAACAGCTGGAACAGCAGCTTCTCCATTATCAGATCAGGTGGAAAAATGGAGACCTATGGTTAGTCAATATTGTACAAAATACAAGATACCAGACTATGTAGATCTTGCTTTAGCTTTGATGCAGGCAGAATCTTCGGGAAGTGAACCAGATCCAATGCAGGCGGCAGAAGGAGCATATGGACTGTACTGTTTAAAAACAAAGAATAATAATGGTGGACATAGTCATAGTCCTAATGGAATTCCAACAGGACATGGAGAATGTTCTATTAATGCAGGGGTTCAAGAATTAAGAGATGCATTAAAAAAAGCAGATGTTGAAAGTCCTTATGATATTGATCATATTAAAGTTGCAATCCAAGGGTATAATTATGGCATGGATCGGTGGATATCATGGATAAAAAAACATGGTGGGAAATATACTTTGGCACTTAGTAAAGAATACAGTGATACAATGATGCCTGCAGGTGCAAAAGGGACTCCCAATCATGCAGAAAAAGTAATGAAATACTATTCTATAGCAACAGGAGATTCTTCAGCTGAAATTTCGCTTCTTGAGGGAAACAGTGGATTGAAGGTTGTTTATTATAATCAGGGAGATGCCGCATGGGAAAGTCTTCCGTATAGCACATCAACAATAGGAAGTAGTGGTTGTGGACCGACTAGCATGGCAATCTGTATTTCAACATTAACAGGGAAAAAAGTAACGCCTCGCCAGACATGTGAATGGGCTGGAAAAAATGGATATTATATAAAAGGTTCAGGAAGTCTTCATAGTGTAATCCCTGGATTGGCGAAACATTATAATGTAAAATGCAAGGCTATTGGAGAAGATAAATCTCAGATTATAAAAGCTTTAAAGACTGGAAAACTTGTGGTAGCACTTATGGCACCAGGGCATTTCACAGATAATGGTCATTTTATCGTATTAACAGGGATCAAAGATGGAAAAATAACGGTGGCTGACTGTGGTTCAAGAAACAGAACAAAACAGACTTGGAGTTTAGATCTGATAGTGAATGAATCAAATTCTGATGCAGGAGCAGGAGGTCCATTTTGGATAATATCAAAATAAAAAAAAGAATATATGATGGTTTGTTGCTTTTATGTATTGTTGGAATTGTATTTTTGGCAGAAAATATTTTTATGCATCAAAGAAAATATAAAAAAGCAGAAAAAGAATATGAAACATTAAGAAAATCTGTGCAGACAGAACAGAAAATAGATTGGAAGAAACTAAAAAAGATTAATAGTGATATAGTTGCTTGGATTAAGATACCAGGAACAAAAATAAACTATCCAGTCGTTCAAGCCAAGAACAACAAAGAATACCTACATAAAACATTTTTTAAAAATTATAATAGTTCTGGTTGTATTTTTTTAGATTCTGGATGTAAAAAAGATTTTTCTTCAGATAATAATATTATTTATGGCCACCACATGAGAAATGGTTCTATGTTTGCAACACTTGTGAAATATAAAGAACGATCTTTCTGGGAAAAACATCAAAAGATTATATTATATAAGCCAGATGAGACAAGTGTATTAAAGGTTTTAGGAGCCAATGCTGACATTCCTCGAAAACTGCCTATTCAGTTTAAAAATGCGAAAGAAAAGGAAAAATATAGTTCCAGAATTCAAAAATACAGCTATGTATCGAAAGTAAACGCAAATAAGAAAATATATACATTGGTCACTTGTAGTTACGAAAAAAATGATTATAGAACTTATGTTTATGCTATGGATAAATAATAAAGGGAGGTGAGAGAATGGATAGAAAAAAAGGTAAGAGGCTATCGCTTATTTTTTCAGCAATTATTATGGCGATATTGATTGTCATTGCAGTATTTGTTAATCGTCCACAGAAAAAGAAATATGATGATAATTCAAAAATGACAACAGAATTTACAAGTACAGAAGAAAAACAGACAGAGGCAAATTCAACAGAAGAAATGACAGAAGCACCTAAGGATACATCAGACTGGGAGATGCAGCCGGCAGAGAATACTGAGCCGGATACAGGAGAAAAGATTAAATAAGATTTTAGGAGAAAAATAGTATGGAGATGTTCACAAGTTTTAAAAAAGTCATGGCTGATCCAGAGATTACAACGGCAGGCAAGAGTGTATTTTTAAATTTATTAAGCCGTATGGACAAAAAAGGGTATTGCTATCCGGCTGTAAATACGATGGAAAAAGAAATCGGATTTTGTGAACGTACCATTCAGAGACAGACCAATGCCTTAGCAGAAAAAGGATATATTGTAAAAGCAGAGCAGAAAGCAATGGGAAAACAATTTACAAATCGATATTATTTAACTCCAGAGGACAAAAGAGATTTTCTTTTCAATGATAATGATATTAAAGAAGTTGTCAGAAAAAATTCTGTTTTTCAGGATTTTCTGAAAATGGAAGAAGTAATTGTAACAACAGAGTATAAGCATCATTGTTTACATTTAGTATATCGAAGTATGAAAATAACAAAATTAGAAAAGTTAGTACTTGCATATTTTATTATGCGTGCGGATCAGGAAGCTTTTACTTACTTTTCGGTTGAAAGACTTTCAGGAATCTTAAGGATTCCTTTTTTTAAACTTCGAAGAGTGATAAAGACATTGATTTATCGGAAATTACTTCGTATATCACAACAGATCATAGAGGGAGAAACAGTTATTTTTGCAAGAATCTGTATCGAGAAATTTGGATTAAAAAGTTTTGTAAGGAAATGTGTGAAACTAATCCGACATACATACAGCATTCAGGATATCAAAATATATCTTTATATTGTAAGTATTAGAACAAAAACTGAATATAAAGAAATCCAAAAGAAGTATAGATTTCACAGGATCTTACAAAAAATACAGATGATTCAGGATCTTGATCGACACGTTCTTTTCTAGTATAAATGAATGTCACCCTAAGAAGACAATAGTAATTTAAATAAAATATATCATTGAAAAAAACAATATTATTATACTTTAGATATCTTAAGTATAGAGAGGCAGGTGGTAAAAATGAGAAATAGTATAACAAATTGTGATATCGAAACAAATGATCTGGCATGGATTCAGAAGATGGTTGCTGGGCCAGAAAATATAGATGGTCTTGACTGGGTAGATGAAGATGAATTGACAGGAGAGGAAATAACAGACATTAGACAACTGGAAGCGTTCGGAGTAACAGATCAGTCATTGAAAAAATTTAAAAAAACTAATATATAAATGATAAAGGCAAGATGCAGATCTTTGCCTTTTTTTCTTAGTCAGGAGGAAAATAAATGGCAAAATCAAAGGGAAAAACAGCTTCACAGATTGTAAGCGAATCAAGGCAAGAACTTGTGGATCAGTTAATACAAAAGATGAAAGATGGTGTATCACCTGTACGAGAAATGTGGGATTCTGTGAGTACATATGGACTGCCAAACAATCCAATCAGTGGAGCGAGATACCAAGGAGTTAATTTATTAAGACTTCTAATCGCATCGGCAGTTGGAAAATATGAAGATTCACGTTGGATGACGTTAAAGCAAGCTAATAAGCAGGGATATCGGATTAAAAAGGGTGCAAAATCAGTTCTGTTGGAAAAATGGGTCTGGTCAAAGATTGTTGAAGAGGAAAATGAAAATGGTGAATTAGAAAAAAAGATAGTAAAACTCAGGAATCCATATGTGAATTTTTTTAGAGTTTTTAATGCAGAGCAGATTGATGGAATCGGTCCAATTCCTAAAGTAATTCCGATGGAGAAAAATGAGATGTTAAAACTGGCCGAAAAAGTCATTGCTTCTAGTCAATGTGAAATTGTGGAATCAATGCAGAACAGGGCATATTATTCACCAAAAGAAGATAAGATCATGTTGCCACCAAGAGATTATTTTAAGAGTCAGGAAGCGTTTTTAGCGGTAACACTTCATGAAATGTCACATTCTACAGGGCATCCGGATCGTTTAAACCGACCGTTAGTCAACAAATTTGGAACACCGGAATATGCGAAAGAAGAATTAAATGCAGAATTTGGTAGTGCTTTTTTACAGATGGACTTAGGAATTAAATTATCAGATGAAGCAATCAATGATCACGCTGCATATCTTCATTCATGGATTTCAGTTTTGGAAAATGATCCAAACGAATTATTCCGAGCCGTCCATAATGCATCAGAAATTTCGGATTATCTGATAGAAAATTATCAGGAATATCAGGCAGAGCAGCAACATGATATGCAGCAAAAGCAAATTTCAAAGATACAGAGTGAGGAACTAAGTAATTCAGGAAATGCAATATTAAGGGTTGCAATAAAACGAGCTGTAAAAGCAGGTAGCATTGAAGCTGGAGTTAAATATCTCGAAAAAAGTGAATTAAGGCATCCAGATGATGTGGAAGGTCACCGATTGGTAAAAGAAAAATTTTTAGAAAACATCAAAGAATTTCTGCCCGAGCAACAAGAAGCAGATATGCAGGAGAAAGAAAAACAAAATGTATTTCCAGAGGAAGTAATAGCAGAAGCAGAAATGCTTGGTTTTAGCAGTGTGGAAGAATTGCAAGATAAAATTAAACATGGAATGCCAACAAAAAACTATGATACATCAGAGTTGATCCATCAAGTATCTGAAGCGTTGGATGGAAATTATAAGCAGGAAAATCTCTGGGAAGCAAATCAGGAAAGTTTGTCAAAAGAAGCAAAGTATGAACAGCCAGATATTGTAATCAATGAATCAGAAATGGAATTAGATTTAGAAATTTAGGAGGTATATAGATGAAGGATGTTAAAGTTTATGCTCAAAATCTTAGAAGTTATAACATAGGATTGGATCAAGGACGTTGGATTACTTTGGGGATTGAGGAACAGGAATTACAAAGAATCTTAACAGAGCAGTTGCATCTTACAGAAAATCATCCAGACATGGCGATTTTTGATTATCAGGCAGATTTTGAAATCAGTGAATATGAAGATATATATGAATTAAATCAAGCTGTAGCTCAATTAAAGCAGTTGCCAGAACAGGATTATGAGAAAGTGATGGATTATTGTGATGCAAGGGATATTACTTCTCCGTTAGAAATCTCCAATGTATGCCTGCAGGCCGATGAAGTACCATATGAACGATTTCCAGATTGGATTGATGAAAATGTAAAAGATCCAGAAGAAAAACTTGGATATGCATTGTTTGAAAATAACAGTTTGGCTCCAGAGATTAAAGCTGCTGGTATGGAAGGTTATTTTGATTACAAAGCGTATGGAAGAGATGAAGCCATTAATTCATATGATATTGGTGATCATGGCTTTGTAAATAAAAGAATATCAATTGATGTTGAAAAGTATTCTTATGAAGAAATTCAGAATCAGTTGAAAGAAAATGGGTTAGATGAATCAACGGAATATAAAGAAGAAAATACATGGAAGTCAGAAGAAAATTTTTGGTCAGATGAAGCTACCTATGAACAGGAAACTTATATGGCAAGTGATAATGAAATAATAGTAGAAGAGGATATAGAAATTACAATGGATAATTAATGAAAAAGGAGTCAACTATGATTATTTTATCAGACGATATTATATTCCGAAAAGCAGTTATTCATCTTCTCAATGTCGAACTTGGTAAATTTGCTCCTGCACAAGATTTATTTATGATGCAGCCAGATGTCATAGAGTTGGTTAGAAAACAAGTATGTTATTTACTCAATAGTGACGAATTGAAGGCTGCAGACTGGAACACAAAAGAACCAGGAAATCTATTATGCATTGATCAAACTGAATTATCAAAATAGTTTTATGCATGAACTTATGAAATACGATAATGAAGAGATTATAAGTAACATAAGACATAAAAAGATTTTACCATTAGGGAAAAGAATTTCTGAAGGTATTATATTTAATCTATCATTACAGAAAGTAATGTTAAAAGAAAAGAAATATGAAATGTTGAATGGCGATAAAATTTGTTACCTTACAGAAAGATTTTTAAGATCGATTGCACAGACGGAAGCGAAAAGAAAATATCAGATTCTTTCAAGGACAATTAAGACAATCAATAAAAAATATCCAGAAGACGGTTTGGAGTACCAGATGGATACAAAGAGTAAACTGTGCAAGATCTTTGAAGAAGACCAGGAATTTTCAATTAATAAAATTGGAGATGAACTTTTCGGTAAAAATCCACAGAAGAAAATGGAATTTGACGAAAAGATGGAACGTTATAACATGCAATATGATAAGTTTACTGTCGAAAAAGAAGAAACGATTAAAGACTTAGGCTATATCAAATTACAAACAAATAACGAGATTGAAATAAAAATACCAATGGAAGAATATCAAACAAAAGAATGTATCAAAGTAGAAGAAGAACCAGATGGTACAAAAACTATTGTTATGAAAAACATTGAACAGGTAACTGTAGAATAAAATATCTGTTTAATGTTTTTTTCAATTATAAAACTGTTAAAGGAACGAAAATGTCATGAAAATTAGAGATTCACCAGATTATTATGAGGTAGAGAAAAAGTTAAAGAAAAAGTAGTAAGGGGTAAAAATTCCCTGGAAAGGACATGCATATGAGAATTAAAAATATAATCAGAAAAGCAACCGTTGCTGCTTTAACTGCAGTAATGATACTTGCACCGATTGTTAATGTTAAGGCTGCATCATCAGATGTGATTGATACAAGTAAAACAGGATCATTAACAATCCACAAATACGACATGACAGCTGCAAAACAGGCAGGAGTCAATTTAGATCAGTTCACATCTACAGGAAAACAGGATACAAATGCAGAGCAGGCTTTGAAGAAATATGCCATCAAAGGCGTTGAGTTTAGTTATCTTCGTGTCGGGGATGTGGAGCAGCAAAGTGAAAACGGAAAAGTCCAGATGATCTATGAATTACCAAGTGCCTTACAGCAGATCATCTGTCTTGCACCATCTGATGCAGCAAAAACAGAGGGAAACAAGACATACTTTACAAGTCAGAAGATTAATGATAAGCTTGCTCACGCTTTAGAGGATAATACAGCGACAAAAGACAAGCTGGAAGATTACATGGGAAAAAGCGGGACAGCCATGGCAGAAACAAATGCTTCTGGTGTTACAAGCAAAGACAAACTTCCATTAGGACTTTATCTGATTGTTGAGACGAAAGTACCGGAAGATGTGACTTATACAACAAATCCATGGTTTGTGCAGTTACCATCCACAGACTCTAATGGAGATGACTGGTTTTATGATGTTGTCTGCTATCCAAAGAATGAGACAGGATATCCAACACTTGATAAGAGAGTGAGAAACAATCCGGATCAGGCGAATGTAACAACAGGAAATGCAGACAGACTCGCTGATTTTACTTCTGCAAGAAATGAGTATAAATACCAGAGTACAGTTACGGCATCCAAAGCAGAGACACTGGATTATCAGTTTATCTCCAAACTTCCACATATCACGTCATCTACAACCTATTTAACAACATACACATTCAACGATACGATGGCAAAGGGAATGACTTATTCAAAGGATGCGGTCATTGCGATCTATGACAGCAAAGATGCTGCGGATTCCACAAATGTGAACAACGTAGATCGTAGTGGTGCGATCGCGGTATGGAAGAGTTCAGACGCGGAGCCAAAATTTAGTGCAACCTATGGAACATCTGGGGATGATCCTACAATGAAGATCGAAATGACAAAGGCAGGATTAAATGAACTAAATAAGAAATATTCCGACAAATATATCGTTGTATATTACACAGCAAAAGTCAATACGAATGATTCTGTAGTGTTGGGAGATAAGGGAAATCCAAATGATGTATCTCTGACATGGAAGAGAACAAGCACAAATTACTATGACATCTTAAAAGATAAATGTATCGTATATTCTTACGGATATGATCTGACAAAGAAATTCTCTGACGATAAAGGTGATGCGACAAAAGTAAGATTCGTTGTAAAGAACAAAACAGATAATTATTATCTGGTAGCAACAGGAAGCAATGGCGTTTACCAAGTAACAGGAAAATCCGCAACAGAAGCAGATGCGACACAGTTTTCTCCATCTTCCACAGGAAAACTCGTGATTAACGGGATCGAGGCAGATGAGTATGCATTTACGGAAACACATTCCGATGCAGGATATTCTCTGTTAAAGAAAGATATCATTGTAAAGATCACGGAGACAAAAGCAAACATCACACCAACCGAAGCAAACATCACGGGAATCCAGAGTAAAGCCGATACAGATTCCACAGCAAATGATGGTGTAGCAAATGGAACTACATTAAATAACAACGTGATCGTCCAGACGATCGCTGCAAGTGCAACAGTAGATGATACCAAGGCAACCATGACAAAACATGGGGAATCTGACAATGCTTATGTTAATGTCGAAGTGACAAACCAGAAACAGTTCTTACTCCCACTGACAGGTGGAACGGGAAGTTATCTGCTAATCATTGTCGGAGTTGTTGTGGCAAGCTGCGGAGTGATGGTACTTCGCAGAAATAAAAAAGTAGCATAGGGATGAGACAAAAGATCATACCAGTGCTGATCGTCCTGGCAGGTTTTTTACTGTTATCTTATCCATTTATGAGCAATTATCTGTTTGAGAGAAGTGCCGGATCGATGGTAAGAAGTTATGGAAAAAAGACTGCAGGGATGGATCAGGAGATGAAAGAAAAGGCATTGGATGAAGCAAGACGATATAATGAGGAGCTGTTAAGCTCCTCTATACAGCTGACAGACCCATTTAAGGCGAAGAAAATGGATGGGGAAACGCTGTTTTATAATAACATCTTAAGTCTGGAAGGTTCTGGGATCATGGGGTATGTAAAGATCCCATGTATCTCGGTCGATCTTCCGATCTATCATGGAACGAGTACAGAAGTATTGGAACGGGGGATCGGACATTTGGCCGCATCATCATTTCCGATCGGAGGGAAAAGTACCCATGCAGTGCTGACCGGACATACAGGGCTTAGTTCTGCAAAACTCTTTACTGATCTTACCGAGATGAAAAAAGGTGATCTTTTTTTTATCCATGTATTAGATAAAAAACTCGCCTATCGTGTTGATCAGATCAACGTGATCAGACCAGAAAATACAAGGAAACTACAGATCATTGATGGAAAAGATTATGTAACATTACTGACATGCACCCCGTATGGGGTGAACGATCATCGTTTGCTGGTACGTGGAATCCGTACGGAGTATCACGAAAAAGAAGAACTGACGAAAGAAAGACCGCATCATTCCCAGTGGATGGAAGTCTACAGGAGGGCGATCTTGATTGGTTTGTTGATCGTATTTGCACTGATCATATCAAGAAAGGTATATGTAAAGATCAAAGGAAGGAGAAAGAGATGAAGCACAGACTGATCACGATCGTTGGATGGCTGTTCTTGGTCACAAGCGTTGGTTTACTTCTTTATCCGGAGATCATTTCTTTTATCAAACAGAAACAATCCGATCAGATCGCACAGGAACTGGAGAAAAATACGGGAAGAAGAAAAAACGATGACTCTTTGTACCAGAAAGCACTTCGATATAACGAAAAGATCAGGGAAGACGGGCAGAAAGATCTGAAAGACGTCTGGAGTTATCAGGCTCCGCCGATCGTCCTGCGAAAAGAACAGGATACGTTCGGATATATAAAAATCCCAAAGATGAAACAGAAACTTCCGCTATACCTTGGGGCCACGATGGAAAATATGAGAAAAGGAGCAACGATCATGGGACAGACTTCGCTTCCTTTAGGTAAGCGGGATAGTAACTGTGTGATCGCAGCCCATCGTGGGTATCAGGGGATTCCGTATTTTCGGGATATCGAAGAATTGAAAATAGGTGATCTGGTGATCATCCGGAATCCATGGGAGAGATTAAGATACAAAGTGACAAAGATCAAAGTGATCGATCCATATGATACGGATAAGATCCTAATCCAAAAAGGGAAAGACATGATAACACTTTTAACATGTCATCCATACCGGGGGCATGGAAAGTATCGATATCTTGTGTACTGCGAGAGGGATCATGGACAAAAGATAAAGAAACAGGAAAGGACACAGCAAAGTGATTCTTCCAGAAAAACGATAGATGAAGAAAAATGGATAAGATATGCAGGAATATTCCTGCTGATACTGACAGGAGGGGTATGGTTACGAAAAAGAGAACAAGGAAGATGAAGATAGATCAAAAATGAAGAGAAAGGAGGAAGATGATGAAAAAAGAAAAGAAAAATATGAGATGGAAGATCGTTGCTGCATTAGTAGTAACGACCTTTGTTTCTGTTTTGACATGGCATCAGATGAAAAATGCACATGCATATGGAACGTATGATACTGGTGGAAATAAACATTTTGTGGATGGACATTTAACGGTAAATATGAGCGGACCAAATGGGAAAAGTGATAGTCTGACAATGTATATTCATAGCGATGACTATGAGAAAAATAAAAATGTCAGCGGTGGGAAATTTAATAATTCCAAACATCCATATACGGTAACGACGTATTCCGGTGGAGGTGGAGATTATAAGCTTACAGTGAATAAACAGACGATATATTCAGAGAAGAACAGTAACAACAACTATACACTTTTAACGATCAAAGTCTGGTATCTGTTACCGGCCCATGAACAGCATCGATCCTGGGAATGGGTAACGGTGGATAAACCAGTATTTTCAGATCCGAGCAAGGATATAACGCTTTATTGCGGAGGAAATGATGGATTTTGGGAAAATTCCTATCATGATACTCAAGAACATTGGAAATCAGTAAATATTCATGTCAGTACTGGATTGGTCGGAGTGGCTTCCGCTGACAGAGATGGATGGAAAACCTATGACTGGTGTTCGATCAATCTGAATCTGGAAAAACCAAGTCGAAGCGTTTATTACAATGGAAATGGAGGAACCGGTGCAGATGTAACCTGGAATTTTACAGATGGAGATAATTTCTCATTCCCAACTGTGTCAAGAAAAGGATATACACTGGATGGTTGGTTGGACAAGGATACAGGTTGGATATCAAATACGGGATGGTTAGTTTGTGATAATTACACGGAGACTGCACAATGGACAGCTAATACTTATACAGTCAGTTATGATGGTAACAAAGAAGATTCTGGATGGACAGGTGATGGTACAGCAACATATGACCAGAACTTTACTTTTGCAGACAATGGATATACAAAAAAAGGTTATGCTTTTATTGGATGGAGTGAAGATCGAAATGCAACGACAGCCACTTATTCACCAGGTCAGACAATTACATGGAAGAGAGCCGATAAACTGCAGCTGTATGCAGTCTGGGAAAAAAGCACTTATGAAGTAAGTTTCGACGGAAATGGGGCTTCTGGAAGTAAAAAAACAGAAAATCTTGCTTATGGAAAAGATGTGCAGCTTCCGGCAAACAGCTTTCAACGTGCAGGATACATATTTATCGGATGGAGTGAAGATCCAGATGCCATCAAACCGAAATATACGGACGGACAGACGGTCAATACACTCTGCGATGCAGGACAGACCTATGAACTGTATGCCATCTGGAAGAAGAGTGACGGATCGTTCGATCTGCACAACCTGATCCGTGATGATGCGATGTTCCAAGGGGATGTCGAGATTCAAGGTGGAAATAAAACAGGATTCAGCCGGGATCATATTGATTCCGAGTATGGACGTATCGATAAGAACAACCAACCAGGATATTTTACGGACCGTTATAAATAAAGGAGGAAGAGATGAAGAAATACATAGAGATGATCTTAAGAAAGATCGGTGTCAGTATGCTTGTCCTCCTGATAGTAATGACAACTTATTTCAGTAATTCAGGAGGAAGTCTTTTCTTAAAGAAAGTCCAAGCAGACACAGGAGAGACGACACTTGCGATGAGTCAGGCAATGAGCAGTAATAAGATCCCTGCGATCGGACGTGCTGCATCCGAAGGCTTATGGGCAATGACGGCAGGCGGACACAGAGTGTTCTGCTTAAATTCAGGAAAGACGATGTGTTCTGGCGATACCTTAAAGTACAAAACAGTCAATGCAGCGACTTATGAGAAAAAAGGGATCGCAAAGGCCCTGCAGTGGTATTTTATGAAGAGTAACAAGAATACCAAGGCACTGGCACTGACACAGGCATATATCTGGGCTTGCGGACATGGAGCAAACAAACAGAATACCGTGTATCAAGCTGGAAAGAATGTCCAGAAAGGATATTCACAGAGCGATGCAAAGAAGTTCTGTGAAACGATCAGTGATCAGGATCCGGAGGGAACAATCTATTATTACACGGTCAAGAAATGTGTGAAAAAGAAGAAATTAGATTCACATCAGGTCCTGTTTGGATTCCGTCATACACCGCCACCGATCAAAAAAGCAAAGACAAATGCAACAAAAACAATGGAAAGTCCGGATAATGTTAAGATAAAAATCCGAAAAAAGGATGCAGAGACAAGGGAAGGACTTGCTGGGGCAGTCTTTCAGATTTACATGGATGGAACGCTGAAAGGAACAGTGCAGACGGATGAAAACGGAGAAGCATCTTATACAGTGCAGCGTACCTTAAGCAGTAAAGGATCTTCCAAAGATAAAACATATGTAACAAACTGGAACGATCTGTCCAAGGCACAGAAAAAAGACGCTACCAAAAATGGATGGTATGATTCTAAGGCAAAAGCTTATTCTGTGGCACTGCAGGAAGCCGTAAAGGATGCACAGAATAAGATCGCAGCGATGAAGAGTGCGTCCGTTCATACCTGGATGACAAGAGAAACGAAATCCGCATTTGGACATTTACTTCCAGATCAGACGGATCAGAGTAAGATCGAACAGGGTGGAGTCAGATCGTTCACCTTCAATTACACGAACGAATTTAAAATGGTGGACCTTGAGATCTTCAAACAGGGAAGAGTCAAGAACCCGAAAGGGGATCTTGGAGTCGAAGCAAACTTAAAAAATGCCGTCTATGAACTGTATGCTGCACGTGATATCACGGGTTCCGATAATAAGAGTACCGTTTATACGGCAGGAACACTGATTACACAGCTTGTGACAGATGTCAACGGTTATGCAAAGGTCACAGATCTGTATCCTGGATATTACAGATTGCACGAAAAGACAGCTCCTTTAGGATACAAAACGTCGAGTCAGGATGTTTATGTTACGGTCGATAAGAATACCACACAGTATCTGCCAGAAGATGAGTACGAGGGAACGATCGAAGTGGTCAAGACCTTTGGTGGGAAAAATGTTCCGGAAGCACAGGCAGTCTTTGAGATCTACGATTCCAAGAATAACTTAAAGGAAACAATCACGACAGATACCAATGGAGTTGCACAGACGAGCCTATTGCCATATGGTGCATACCGTATCCATCAGACCAAAACGACAGACGGATATGAGATGGTACCGGATAAATGGGTAACGATCGATGGATCAAAGACGACCTATAAAGTCGAATCCAACGATCCGGAGAAACACGCAGCGATCGCAGTGACCAAAGTCACAAGAATCTCTGATAAGGAAACGAATATTTACACGAAGAAAGAAGAGTATAAGGCAGAATTTCAGATCATCAACAAAGAGACGAAAAAAGTGGTGGAGACACTAGTCACGGATGAAAACGGAGCTGCACAGACAGGAGAGTTGCAGCCTGGAACTTATACTGTCCACCAGACCAAGGGAACAAAAAACTACAAGATCGCAGAAGATTTTGACGTGACGATCAAAGATGGGGATAAGGAATTGCATAAATTTGAGATCGATAACCCTTATGATGGTCCGAAAGTCAGAATCAAAAAGACGATGGTACGAAATGGGAAGTCCAAGCCAGAACCAGGAGCTGAGTTTGTCATTTTGGATGAATCCCTTGTCAAAGAGTTCAAGGACCAGACACTGGCGACCTCAGAAGACAGGCTTGCTTATATCGAAAAGCTTGAAAAGAGTAACAAAGAGGCAATCCTTGGAACAATGGTCACGGATTCGGAAGGATCTGCGGCGATGCTCTTAAAAGATTTTACAAAAGACAGCGGATTTATCGTTCTGCAGACGAGAGGAGTGGAAGACTATGATCTGGCCGCACCACAGTATTCTTCAGAAATGAAAGCCAAAAAAGAAGACAGTGGGATCGTTTATGAGTTCACAATGAGTGATGATTTCACAAAATCCGCAAAAATATCGATCAAAAAGCAGATGTCATTAAACAAAGACAAATATGTACCAGAAGCAGGGGCAAGGTTTCAGATCATCGATCCGCATGGGGATGTGGTCGATACTCTGACAACAGATGAAAAAGGGGAAGCAACGTCGATCCCGTTAGCGATCGGTGTCTATACCCTGCATCAGACTTACGGCGATCCGAAACATGAGATGATGGAAGATGAAGATGTCGTTCTGATCAAATCAGACGTTCACAAGACGGTAACGTTCGGACCGTATAATGATGATGAAAAGATGATAGAGATCGAATTGACCAAACGTTCCAAAGAAACAAAGAAACTGCTCAATGGTGCCGTCTATGAGATCTATGATGAAGACAAGGATGTCGTGGCGACGTTAACTACAGGAACAGACGAAGATGGAAAAGCAAGCTGCTATCTTCCATACGGAAAGTACACGATCAAGGAAACGAAAGCACCCGCAGGTTACAACATGGATGATGCTAAAGAACAGGCATTTGAACTGAGCGGGGAATCAACGAGTGTCAAGATCACATACGATAATGCAGGAAATGGAACATACAGGTTTGATCAGACGGACAGTCCGGTTCCTGGACAGATCAGTCTAAGTAAAAAAGGAGAAGTCTTATCCGATTATGACAAGGAAGCACAGAGCTTTGTCTATGAGAATGATAAGATCACAGGAGCCGTCTATGGTTTGTATGCCGACGAGGATATCAAGAAAGATGATGGCAGTGTTGTCTGGAAGAAAGATACTCTCATTGATCAGAAGACAACGACAAAAGATGATGAGATCTATTTTACAAGAACAGGAGATGATGGAACTGAGACCAGGGATTTCTACCTTGGAAAGTATTATATCAAAGAGATCAAGGCTCCTGCAGGGTATGTCGTGGATCAGGAAAAACATGAAGTCGAACTTAACTGGGATACGACGGCAGGAAATGTCAATGACATGGGAGACAGTGATAAGGTACCAGATAAGGAAGATCCGTTTGGAAACAATGGAAATGATCCAAGCAGTGGCGTTTATGTCCTGGAAAAAGGAGAAAAACTAAATGAGAAGATCAAAGAAGCGGAGACGGTTACCTTTACCTGGGTAACAGCACCCGAAGGAACAAGTACAACGGATGTCTCACAGAATAAGGATGGCAGCGTTGTCTTATGGAACGACGGGACAGATTACTATATCTCCAGTCAGAGAGCCGGACAGGTGATCTATATGAACGCAGTATCCGCAAAGATGTTCAGGGATTGTTCAGAGATCACGAAGATCGACTTTAAGAATATTGACACTGCGTCTGTCGTGGACATGAGCCAGATGTTCTATGGAATGGATTCGATCAAGACGCTCGACTTATCATCCTTTAATACATCCAATGTTGAGGATATGAGCCAGATGTTCTATGGAGACAGCCAGTTAAAGACAACCTATACGATGGATCAGATCTTAAAGATCGAGGAAGATACATTTAAGGAAGAACAGCCGGTCAAGATCAAAGCAATGCCAAAGAACAGCTTCTTAAAAGGTGATAAGTTCAAGGCAAAGGATTTCAGCTGGAGAATTGAATACGACGATGATGGTGCAGAAGATGTGGATGTGACCGATGATGATGTGGAATTTACACCAACTGTTGCAGAAAAAGGCGGAAAGCTGAAACTGAACATCAACTTCAAGAGTGCCGGGAAATATGCGAAGTTCCAGACCATCCAGACAACCGTGGATGTGATCGATCCGGACGAAGAAGATATCGCATTAAAGACTGCCAAGAAAGTCAATGTATCCGTGGAAGCAAGTGACGTTCTGCAGAAATACAGCATCCATCTGATCAAGACTGATCAGGACGGAAAGAAACTTGCCGGAGCAGAATTTGCCTTAAAGGCGAAAACAGATATCGTAAATGGTAAAGGCAACACGATCTTCAAGAAAGGTGATACGATCGCAACAGCCATTTCACAAGATGACCAGTTTGAATATCTGGAATTTATCGGACTGCCAACGGATATCTACGCAAAAGACGGAACAGGCTGCGATATGTATGAAGTCGTGGAAACATCCGCACCAGCGGGATACGAAGGAAGCGACAAGAAGCTGACACTGAAAGGAGAAGTGATCAACAATACGAAAGAAAACCTGATCCATGACGTGAAAGCCGAGAACAATACAGATAATGACACAAGTACCTACATTCATGATTCCGATACCTTTGTAAACCAGAAATCAGAATATATTGCATTGAAGAAGATCTGGGATGATCATGACGATGCAGCGAAGATCCGTCCGACATCTATTACGATCAAGGCGACACATAACACGACTGGTGAAGTTAAGACGTATACACTGACAAAAGAAAATAACTGGACGACGTTTACGGATATCAAGAAGGATGATAAGGACAACTGGAAGTTTACGGAGGATGTGCCACAGGGATATCAAAGCAAAGATCCGGTATGGGATAGCAAGAACTATGTAGTTACGTTTACGAACCATCATGATGTACCTGAATATGTCAATATCAATGTGCAGAAAGTATGGGAAGATGGAGAGGATGCAGATGGCATAAGACCAGCTTCTATTACGGTTCAACTTTATCAAAATGGTGAGAAATTTAGAGATCCGATTGTATTGAATGATTCCAATAACTGGTCAGATACTTCAACATTTCAGAGATTAAATAAATATGATCAAGCAGGAGAAGAAATCAATTATGAGATCAAAGAAGAGTCTTTTGATGAATTAACTGGTAATGCCAAAACAGGATACACGGATTCCTATGAAACGAACGAAACAACGGATGCAAATGGAGATACAACGAAGAACATCATCATGACCAATACACATACACCAGATACAATACAGAAAAAAGTGAAAAAGGTATGGAACGATAACGGAAACAAGGATGGTATCCGTCCGAAATCTGTGACTGTGAATCTGCTTGCTGATGGAAAACTTGAAGAGACATTTATCTTAAGCTCTGAAAACAACTGGCAGGCAAAGAGCAAGCTCCTTCCAGTGAAAGTCAATGGAAAGAAAATCAACTATACATGGGAAGAAGTTAAGGAAGATCTGATCACAGGAGAAAGTGAGATCGGATATAAACCGTCTTATGATACGGACACGACCGATCAGGATCTGACTCTGATCACAAACTTCCATGACAGGACAGAACCAAAAGGAAGTGTAACGATCACCAAGGCACTGGATCCTGGAAATCTGAACATGGATGTAGGAGAGCCATCCTTTACGTTTACGCTGAGTGGAACGGATGTCTATGGAAAGAAACACAGCTACGAGAAACAGATCAAGTTTACCAAAGCAGAGGTCGAGAAACAGATGAAAGATCATCCTGGAGATCCAATCGAACTTTCCGTTACATTTGATGATCTCGAATATGGTACATATACATGTGATGAAGGCGGTATGCTGAAATACTTTAAGCTAAAGAGCCTGACAAGTGACAGCAGCAATACAACGGTGGATCAGAAGAAAGGTACAGTAACCTTTGATATCGGACCGGCAGGAACGACAGCCAAGGCACAGTTAAAAGGTAGAGCAAAGTTTACGAACCAGATGATCCAGGGATCCATCAAACTTGTAAAGAAGGATTCCAACGGAAGAGTCTTAAAAGATGTCGAATTCGTGATCCATTCTTCTGATGGAGCCCAAGTGGCCAAAGCAAAGACCGATGCTGCAGGAGAAATAACTTTTGACGGACTGATCCCGGATACTTATACGATCACGGAGACAAAGACCAAAGAAGGAAAAACACTGTTAAGAGAACCGATCACAGCAACGATTCCACTGACCATGTCACAGGCAGAAGTGGACAAGCAGAATGTTGATACGAGTAAAGCGATCAGAGACGGAAATACCTATTATTTCTACCATCTGACTTATGAAGTCAGCAATGATGCAAGACTGGATCTTCCAAAGACAGGAGGATGGACGGATTATCTTCCGTTAGCAGGAGGAATGATCCTGATCCTTAGCGGATTGTTTGTATATTACAGAAAGAAAAGGAGAAAGATGTGAAGAAAAACCAAGA
>OGOG01000745.1_pt1 | contig 35413 bp, 32 predicted proteins | sample 1552581 | NCBI WGS metagenome assembly OGOG01 (sample SAMEA2580152, study PRJEB22360) | human gut metagenome | biome: human gut; feature: human-associated habitat; material: faeces | place: Denmark | collected 2008/2010 | reverse complement strand
TGGATATTAAAGGAAAAATCATCACAACTGATGCGATGGGTTGCCAGAAAGATATTGCAGAGAAGATACAAAAACAGGGAGGTGATTATTTATTCGCGGTAAAAGGAAACCAGGGGCGGCTAAATAAAGCCTTTGAGGAAAAATTTCCGCTGAAAGAATTAAATAATCCAGAGCATGACAGTTACGCAATGAGTGAAAAGAGTCACGGCAGAGAAGAAATCCGTCTTCATATTGTTTGCGATGTCCCTGATGAACTTATTGATTTCACGTTTGAATGGAAAGGACTGAAGAAATTATGCGTGGCAGTCTCCTTTCGGTCAATAATAGCAGAACAAAAGAAAGAGCCCGAAATGACGGTCAGATATTATATCAGTTCTGCTGATTTAACCGCAGAGAAGTTCGCCACAGCAATCCGAAACCACTGGCACGTGGAGAATAAGCTGCACTGGCGTCTGGACGTGGTAATGAATGAAGACGACTGCAAAATAAGAAGAGGAAATGCAGCAGAATTATTTTCAGGGATACGGCACATCGCTATTAATATTTTGACGAATGATAAGGTATTCAAGGCAGGGTTAAGACGTAAGATGCGAAAAGCAGCCATGGACAGAAACTATCTGGCGTCAGTCCTTGCGGGGAGCGGGCTTTCGTAATCTTGCCTTAAGTAGCGTAGATTTTTCCAAATCACATTGATATTACAAAGGGTCGGTGACGATATGAAGCAAGCTTTGTCGAGAATGAAAATAAAATTGTTATCATATTTTTATAAAAGAAAAAATCGGTCTACACAATTCGGTCGCTACACTGTTTTATTCTGTCGTGCAAATATAACTAATTCTATAGTAGGTGATTATACGTATTTCGCAGGCACCGCCTCCGTTAATAATTGTGAAATTGGTAAATTTTGTTCTATTGCAGAAGGCGTTAAAATAGGCCTTGGAAAACACCCAGTTGATTTTCTTTCAACACATCCGGTATTTTACTCGGAAAATACCTGCTTCCCTTATAGATTGAAAAATTATAGAGTTAATGAAAAAGTGATTGAATCAATCACCGAATCAGAGAGAGTCATCATAGGCAATGATGTTTGGATTGGCGTAAATGCCATCGTAATGGATGGTGTGACAATTGGTGATGGAGCAGTTATTGGAGCTGGGGCGGTTGTTACCAAAGATGTTCAACCTTATACTATCGTAGGTGGTGTTCCTGCGAGAGTCATTAGGACCAGACAAAATATAAATTGTTCTTGGTGGGAATTTGATGTAGATACCCTTGTAGATTTTTCCTCAAATTTTAAAAAGAGGTTGTAATGTACGAGTTAATGTTGAAGGTCAAACGTAAAATAGCTACTCTTCTTTCTTCATTTATATTTCGCGTTTCATTTAAAAATTTCGGAACAAAAAGTAGTATTTTTAAACCTGATATATTACAAGGGGTGAAATATATAGAAGTTGGCGATAGAGTAGTAATTCAACCGGGATTATGGGCTTTAGCATTGAAAATTGATAACAATGAACCGATCCTGAATATAGGAAATAACGTTTATATTGGTCGCTTCTTACATATTGTAAGTGTGCGCCGTGTAGTTATCGAAAAGGATGTTCTCATCGCCGATAAGGTATATATATCAGACAACCTTCATGAGTATAAAGATATTCATATTCCAGTAAGCCAGCAGCCTGTTGTATTCAAAGGTGATGTGGTTATTAAGGAAGGCGTCTGGATAGGGGAAAATGTTTCCATCATTGGTGCTTGCATTGGCAGAAATAGTGTGGTAGCGGCAAACTCTGTAGTGACGAAGGATATACCTGATTATTCTGTTTGTGCAGGTGTACCTGCAAAAGTTATCAAAAAATACTGTTTCGAACGAAATGAATGGATAAGTGTTTCTTAATGTATACCATTTTTACTTATTTGAGATAAAAAATGAAAATATTAGTTACTGGTGGTGCCGGGTTCATCGGTTCGGCATTAACGCGATACATTATTAACTCAACAAATGACTCTGTTGTGAATGTTGATAAGTTAACCTACGCAGGTAATCTTCATTCTTTAAAAGACATTGATAATTGCGATCGTTATGTTTTTGTTCATGCTGATATTTGCGATGCGAAAGCATTAGACGCAATCTTATCAACACATAAACCTGATGCAGTAATGCATTTGGCAGCAGAAAGTCATGTTGACCGTTCAATCACCGGCCCTGCTGCGTTTATTGAAACGAATATTGTTGGAACATACGTTTTGCTTGAAGCAGCCAGAAAATACTGGCAAACCCTAGAGGGGGAAAAGAAACAGGGATTCCGTTTCCATCACATTTCTACTGATGAAGTATATGGTGATCTCCCTCATCCGGATGACTGGGATAATAAAAATAGTCCACCACTGTTTACTGAGAATACCGCATATGCTCCTAGCAGTCCATACTCTGCCTCTAAAGCATCAAGCGATCATTTGGTTCGCGCGTGGCATCGTACTTATAATCTCCCAACTATTGTGACTAACTGTTCAAACAATTATGGTCCTTACCATTTCCCAGAAAAGTTAATTCCGCTGGTGATCCTTAATGCGTTGCAAGACAAATCTTTGCCAATTTATGGCAAAGGCGATCAAATCCGTGATTGGTTATACGTTGAGGATCATGCTCGCGCACTCTATACCGTTATCACGAAAGGTATCGTAGGTGAAACTTACAATATCGGCGGTTATAATGAGAAAAAGAATATTGAAGTGGTAGAGACTATTTGCGATATCCTTGACGAAATAAAGCCGAAAAATACCTCGTATCGCGAACAAATCATTTATGTTGCCGATCGCCCAGGTCACGATCGCCGCTATGCCATTGATGCCAGTAAAATCACTCTGGACCTCGGTTGGAAACCTCAAGAGACCTTTGAATCTGGTATTAAGAAAACTATTCATTGGTATCTTGATAACCAGGAGTGGGTCCAGAATGTTATGAGCGGTGCCTATCAGGACTGGATTAACAAAAATTACGGGCAACTTTAATCTTTTCAACTCTGTCATAAGAAGCATTGAACATGTCAAAAAGAAAAGGAATTATTTTAGCCGGTGGTTCGGGTACTCGCCTTTACCCCGTGACGATGGCGGTTAGTAAACAGCTGCTGCCAATCTATGATAAACCGATGATTTATTATCCATTAAGCACGTTGATGCTTGCGGGTATTCGGGATATTCTCATCATTAGCACACCTCAGGATACCCCTCGCTTTGAGCAATTACTTGGTAACGGTGAAAAATGGGGGCTGAACATCGAATATAAAGTCCAGGAAAGTCCTGATGGTCTTGCCCAGGCATTTATAATTGGTGAAGAATTTATCGGTAACGATTCTTGTGCTTTAGTCCTCGGCGACAATGTTTTCTATGGTCACGATTTGCCAAAAGAACTTGAAATAGCAATGAATCAGGAAAAAGGTGCTACGGTCTTTGCCTACCATGTTAAAGACCCTGAACGCTATGGTGTGGTAGATTTCGATGAGAATGGCAAAGCGCTTTCTTTAGAAGAGAAACCGCTGAAACCAAAAAGTAATTATGCTGTGACTGGGCTCTATTTTTATGATAACGAGGTCATTGAGATGGCTAAACAACTGAAACCGTCAGCTCGCGGTGAATTAGAAATCACTGATATTAATCGCCTCTACCTGGAAAAAAACTCGCTCTCAGTTGCTATTATGGGCCGTGGCTATGCCTGGCTTGATACAGGTACGCATGAGAGTCTTATTGAGGCAGGTAACTTTATTCAGACGATCGAATCACGTCAAGGACTCAAAGTTTCTTGCCCGGAAGAGATTGCTTTCCGTAAAGGTTTCATTGATAAGAAACAGCTTGCAAAATTAGCCAAAGAACTCAATAAAAATGATTACGGTAAATATTTGCAGCATTTAGCCAAAGATTAAAAATTAACATTAATTAGTTAACACATATGAAAATTATAGAAACTCCTTTGAAAGATGCTGTTATTATCGAGCCTAAAATTTTTGGTGACGAACGAGGCTATTTTTTTGAAGTCTATCAGAAAAAACGTTATCAGGAATTGGGATTCGCTCTGGAATTTGTACAGGATAATCGTTCCAAATCGACTAAAAATGTCCTGCGAGGGCTTCATTTTCAGAAAACAAAGCCTCAGGGAAAACTAGTTTCAGTAACCCAGGGGGCTGTTTTTGATGTTGCCGTTGATCTCCGTCCAGAGTCACTGACATTTGGTCAGCATCATTCAGTTATTCTATCCGAAGAAAATTTTCTTCAGTTTTATATTCCTCCAGGTTTCGCTCATGGTTTCTGCGTATTAAGTGACACTGCTAGTTTCCAGTACAAATGCACTGATTATTATGATCCAACCGATGAAAGCGGTCTTATCTGGAACGATCCCGATCTGGGCATAGAATGGCCTGTTTCTCATCCTGTAGTTTCTGCTAAAGATTGTTTTTTACCTTCACTAGCAAGTATCAAAGAACAGATTCTTAAAGGCTGGAAAAATGTCTAAGTATACAATTATTGGCGGTAACGGTTTTATTGGTTCCCATATCGTTACATTGCTAAAAGAACAAGGGCATAATGTCGTTGTTCCCGATCGTAATAGCTGCAATTCCCTAAATGGTGAGTTAGGTAAAATTATTTATTGTGCTGGTAATGGTGATTGTGCGGAAAGCTATTTCTCTGTGCTGGAAGCAAATACAGTTTTGTTGGCAAAGTTACTGAAGAATGCACAGTTTGAAAAGCTGGTATATATTTCCTCAACTCGAGTTTATATGAACCACCATAGCGCAAATGAAACTGATGATCTGCTAGTAACAGCGGGTGATAACAGGAAGCTTTTTAACCTGACCAAACTGGTGGCTGAGGAGCTGTGTATTAAGAGCGAACGTGATGTTACTGTGGTTCGACCAAGCAATGTCTATGGTTTAGCTCTTAATAGTAAATTATTTCTTCCGTCTATTATCCGTCATGCCATTAACAATGGTGAAATCAACATGTTTGTTGCACCTGAATATGCTAAGGACTATGTTTCAGTCAATGATGTTGCTAAAGCATGTGTGTGGCTAGCTGAAAAACAAAACACCAACAAAGAAATATATAATGTCGCATCTGGATTTAACGTAACAGCTAAACAAATCACTGATGTCATCGAAAAAGAAACGGCTTGTAAGGTAAACTGGCATGATGGTAATTTCCCTCGTGAAGAGTTTCCTGTTACTAACATAAATAAATTAACTAATGAGATTCCGGATTATAAACCACAACATGTGCTTGATGATTTGAAAATGATGATAGCTAGTTATAAAGAAGAACTGGCGAGATAAATATGAGTGGTTTTAAGCGGTTACTTAAAAACTCTTTGTCTAATATAATAAATGGATTTTCAAATGTAATTCTTGGAATAGTGATCTCTCCAGTTTTACTGCATAATCTTTCAAAGGTAGATTTTTCTATTTGGTCCCTTACAATTCAGGTTGGGGTTTTGATCGGTATTTTTGGCATTGGTCTTCAGGTTACAGTAGGGCGTTTTGTCGCCCTTCATTTAAATAATCAACAGAAACTTCAAAAGACAATGCATCAGTCATTGTTTTTTGTGTTACTGCTCAGTTTGGTATGTATGGGGGGAATATTCTTTTTAGCAAAATTCTTTTTCTCATTTTTCCCTGAAGTATCAGAAACCAGTACTAATGCTAAGCACATTCTTATATTAATTGGTGGTTCATTTGTTATTAATAATATGTTCTCTCCCTTCGTTGGCTATTTTACTGGTATTGAGCGTAATGATATAACAGCTGGCATAAATATATTGTTTAAAGTAATTCTGGGTACGTCGATTCTGTTGCTTGTCCACCATGGTCTTGAAGTTATTGCATGGATTTATTTTGCAATAAACACTTTTAATCAACTTGCTTTTTATATTTTATATAAATTAAAAAACAGAACTCAAAAAATAAAGTTATCACTAGATAAAAATTTATTTCGAACTATAGTTGTCTTTTTTAGCGGACTCTTGGTATGGAATATTGCCCAGTTCTTAATTTCTGGTATAGGCACCTTTATCGTCGGTAAATATTCATTTCAGGAGCTCGCTGGTTTTGCCGTATTAATGACACTTGTTAATGCTGGTGTGGGAATTTTGGGAGCAATGATCAATCCTATAATTCAACCTATGATAAGGATGCACAATCTGGAGAATAACCATCATGTTGAACTTCTGGTCAACAAACTGATCTTCATTTTCTCAATGATTGTCTTTATTGGTGTTTTTATTGCCTGGTTTGCCTCTGTATATATTCTTGGCGTCTGGTTGGGATATCAGCAAGCAACAAACCTGCACATTATGTTTTCTTTGCTGCTTACTGCTTATCTTATTAGAATGATTGCAGCGCCCTATGGGCTTATGTTAGTCGCTTATGGCAAACAATTGTCAATCGCTTGGCTTCCGGTGCTCGAAGGGGTATTGAACTTTGCGTTATCGATTTTCTTTGTGCGTATATATGGTGCCATTGGAATTGCCTACTCGACGTTTATTTCAGGCGTATTAATCATGGCTGTTTACGCTTGCAAGTATCAGGCTGAAGCTGAGTATAAGTCGAAACTGATATTTATCTCGTTTCTGATAATACCTATGATGATAGCCATTTGCCTGATCAGTTTGGTGATGACTCAGTCGGAAATCATCCATTGTGTTATTTATGGCATCCAGGTGGCTTTTATAATAGTATTTATTATCTTCTTAATAAAACAAGTAAAAAGCATCAAGAATCTGTTAAATCAATACTAATATTGCTATGGTGAAAGTGTGAAAAAAGTTGGACTCGTTACTGTTTTGTTCAATTCTCCAGGTGTGCTTCCTGAATTTTATTCGAGTGTTGAAAAACAAAATTATCAGAACAAGCATCTTTATATTGTAGATAACAGCACTAATCAGGATTCTTTTAACTTAACGCAAGAAATTCTCTTAGGAACAGACATAAAGTATACCTATATTAATAATGAAGGAAATAATGTTGGGGTTGCACATGCCAATAACCAAGGCATTGAACAAGCTTTAAAAGATGGGTGCGAGTATATATTGCTCACTAATAATGATCTGTTTTTTCAACAGGAAGATACTATCAGCAAAATGATTAGTGTTGCTGAGGGACGACAATGTAAAATTGTTTCACCTGTCATATTAAGTTATCCAGAAAAAAAAGTTTGGTATGCAGGTGCATTTTTTAATAAGAAAAAAGCTACGGCACCTCATATTTTTGAAGGAGTCAACTACAATGATATTTGCGCTCATATTCCAAAAGAGTGCGATTACGCACCAACATGTTTTTTACTTGTCCATGCTTCGGTGTTTACCACTATAGGTATGATGGATTCTCGTTACTTTGCTTATTACGACGATACTGATTTTCTCTATCGTGCAAACATAGCCGGCACTCGGGTAACAATTATTAATGAACCTCTAGTGTTTCATAAAGTTAGTACTTCTACCGGAGGAGGGTTAAGTGTATTCGGCGCATATTATTTAACGAGGAACCGTATATTTTTCGCCAGAAAAAATATTGAAACACCTTATTGTATTATTAGTATTTTCTTTACCATTGCGACCCGTTTGGTTTATCCTCTTTTCCACAAAACACCGTATAAAGTATACAAGGCTTTTGTTAAAGGAATTATCGACGGCCTAATGTTAAAAAATAAATAACTAAGGGGTTAAGGTGAACGAGATTTCCAGTAGCACACTTGTCAATAACTATAATTTATCGACAACTTTTATTGTCAAGTCACTTGTTGGATTGTTATTAATTAATTCTCTTTTTAGTGGTGTTGACTTTTATCAGATTGGTTTGATGAAAGGCCTTTCCAGTATTGCTGATTTTGGCCTGAAGATTATCCTTGTGTTCGTATTGCTCGTGCTTTTCAAGATTCGCAGTTTTAACTTGGTAAAGATATTCTTTTTTGCTTTTATGCTTCTCATCGGTGCTGCGCTTGGAGCATTCTATCATGGTGCTGAATATGATAAAACTTTTGCGCTTTTACTAAATATGATATTATGGTTTGTTATATTCAGTTATGCTAAAGAACTTGAACATAACTTTGATATATATCGTTTTAGTGTAAAAATATCAAGTTTATTTCTTGGTATCACGTTGATACTTTACATCATGGCAAAGTTTGGTTTTCATGTTAAAGTATTAGGTGGAGCTTGGTTATATGATGAGAATTTTCGCTTTGCAGGTACTTTCTCTGAGCCAAGTTTAAATGGCTATTATTATGGTTTAATGTTCTTGATGGTCATGCTGTCTAATCAAAAGTACAGACTAATTTTGGCGTTTGTGTTTGCTATTACTACCTATATTTCAGGTGCGAAATTTTCATTCCTAATAATACCAGTGCTCCTTGGGCTGGTTTATTTCTTCAAGGTGAAAGGCTTTTATAATTATACATACCAGCTCATTCCGTTATCTTTTATTGTTCTTTTTGTTAGTCTTGCGTTCATCTACTATGACCTTTTTGCACTGATTGCAGCTCATTTGTCAAATTCTGAAACAATGACTTATGTTACTCGTCTTGGGTTCCCAATTGTCAGCATCTGGCATCTTAGTGATTATCCATTAGGAAGTGGAGTATATGGCTTTAAGAGCACGCTATCACCTTTTATACAGAACTACTGTCAGGCTCTTTCTGGTCTGGACGTAAATTGTAACGAGATGAGGTCCTATATATCCTCGGATGATCCCAGTGCATATGAAAGTTTCGCGCCTAAAGATGTTTTAAGTTTCATTATATTAAGTTTTGGGCTTCCGGGCTTGCTTGTGTTTGTCCTGAGTATATCCTTATTATCAGCTAGACTTAAGGAAAATAAGAATTACTTTATCATTCTAATGTATATTGTCGCATCAATGCTCTTTACATTACCTTTTAGATTTATTCTTTTTTATTCTTTCTTCATGTTTCAGTGTTATATTTACAGAATGCCGAGTAATAAATGATCTATATTAATGCAAGATTCTTGACTCAGCGTAAAACCGGTGTGCAGCAATATGCATTAGTTTTATGCCGGGAACTCGTTAAACACATTCCTGATATCTGTTTTTTGACACCGAAAACTGATCTCATTGATGAGAATTGGCGGGACGAGTTTAATATCCTTCAAATAGGAAATCGTAATGGACATTTTTGGGAACAAATCGAACTCCCTCGTTATCTAAGAAGCGTTGGTAATCCGTTGCTGCTCTGTTTTACTGGCTTATCACCTGCTTTTTATAAAAATTGTTACTTTACTATCCATGATATGTCATTGTACGCACATCCCAAGTGGTTCCGTTTGTTATATCGTGCAGTATACAAGGTTAACTATGCTATTCAGGCAAGATTCGCTAGAGGTATCTTCACGGTTAGTGATTTTTCGAAATCAGAGATAGAGAAATATCTGGCGGTAGACTCTGACAAGATCACTGTATTACGAAATTCAGTAGACACATCTATTAATATCAAGAATAATATTGAAAATAAAGCGGTTAGGCGTAAAGAGATTTTATTGGTTGGTACCTTAGAACCTAGAAAAAATATAGAGTTTATTATTAATTCTTTTTTAAATTCGCAAATCAAAGGTTATAAGCTCATCGTTGTTGGAGGGTTAGGAGCTGCTTTCTCAAAGGTGACTTTTTCTCAGCATGAGAACATTATATTCTGTGGCTATCTATCAGACGATGACTTAGAGTTAAAGTATAGACAAGCTTCAGTTTTTGTCTATCCTTCACTGTATGAAGGTTTCGGCCTTCCTCCACTTGAAGCGATGCAACGTGGCTGTCCCGTAATGGCTTCTGACCGCGCAAGCATCCCTGAAGTTTGTGGTGATGCTGCTTACTATTTCAATCCAGAGGACTCATCAGATTTTAGTAGTAAGTTACGTGAGCTGATCGAAAATTATGATGAGCTCAGCCCTGTATTGATTTGCAATGGATATCGTAGACTGGAACAATTTGACGTACGGGATGTTGCATCGAAACTTATGGATGTCATCTCTCAAAGGAATATTTGAATGAAGGTTTTACAATTTAGTAAATTTTATCCTCCAGTACACGGGGGAATTGAGCAGGTTGCATTTGATATTAGCGAAGGAATTACAAAAAGTAATGGTCAGCCTGTTGACGTTCTCTGTGTTGATCCTATTGGGGAAAGAAAAGACGACGGAAAGTTTCGTTATAAGGTTTACCGCCAGAAATTGTTTGCACAGCTTTTCTCGACACCGCTATCTTTCTCCTTGATTTTACGCTGGAGAGCGATCAGAAATAACTATGATGTTATTCACGTTCATCTTCCAAATCCAATGGCTGTGTTGGCGCTTTTTTTATTTCCACCAAAAGGAAAAATAGTTCTCCACTGGCACAGCGATATTGTTAAGCAAAAAAAACTATTATTGCTTTTTGCGCCGTTGCAAAAATGGATTTTAGATAAATGTACCTGTATTATAGTTACAAGTCCTGTTTATGGGCAGTCTTCTCCAACTTTGCAACCTTATCAGGATAAAATTGTTTGTATTCCTATTGGAGTTGATACTCATGTTATGCCGCTAAATGATGAGCTTGAAAAAAGTATAAAAAAACGCTATCAAAATAAAAAGATAGTTTTTTCTCTTGGGCGTCTTGTTTATTACAAAGGTATGGAATATCTGATTGATGCTGCGAAGGAGCTTCCTCCGGATTACATTGTTCTTATTGGTGGAACAGGCCCACTAATTGACACATTAAAGCAAAAGGTTGCTAATGATGGATTGTCAGATAAAGTCGTTCTTCTTGGTAGCATCAATTATTCGGATTTAGCATCCTATTACAAATCATGCGACGTTTTTTGTTTGCCATCTATTCATGAATCTGAAGCATTTGGTGTAGTCCAGTTAGAGGCTATGAGTTTCTCCAGACCGCTTGTGTCGACAAATATTCCCCGAAGTGGCGTGGCTTGGGTTAATCAGCATAACGAGACTGGTATTGTTGTTGAGCCTAATGATGCCAAAGCACTTGCTAAAGGTATAGTTTCTGTTGTTCAAAACAGTGCAACGTTTAGTAAAGGCGCTAAGGCCAGATTTGATACCATGTTTACTAAAGAATTGATGGTTAAAAATATAATTAATTTATATTCATCTTTAAAGTGAGTGCAATTATGCCATTATTTCCTGTTGTTATGGCCGGAGGCTCTGGTAGTCGTTTATGGCCGCTTTCTCGTGTTCTCTATCCAAAACAATTTCTTTGTCTGGAAGGTGAACTGACTATGTTACAAGCGACAATACACCGACTGCAGGGCATCGTGTGTGAAAGTCCTGTCGTTATTTGTAATGAACAGCACCGCTTTATTGTTGCTGAGCAACTTCGCCAGATGAATAAACTCACCGAGAATATTATCCTCGAACCGATTGGTCGTAATACTGCTCCGGCGATAGCGTTGGCTGCACTAGCCGCAACTCGTGCCCAGCCCGAAGGTAAGGCGCTCATGCTGGTTCTTGCCGCCGACCACGTCATAAAAAATGAAGAAGCATTCCGTGATTCCGTTCGTAAGGCGCTTCCTTATGCTGAAAATGGAAAGCTTGTGACATTTGGTATAGTCCCGAATAAAGCAGAGACTGGCTATGGTTACATTCGCCGCGGTGTGCCGTGCGATGGTGTTGAACATGCAGATGCATTCGACGTCGCGCAATTCGTTGAGAAACCTAATCTTGAAACGGCTGAAGCCTACGTTTCCTGCGGTGAATACTACTGGAATAGTGGGATGTTCCTGTTCCGCGCCGATCGCTATCTTGAGGAACTAAAAAAATACCGCCCGGATATTCTTGAAGCATGCGAAAAGGCAATGAGTGCTGTTGAGCCTGACCTTAATTTTATTCGCGTTGATGAAGATGCTTTCAGGGCTTGTCCTGATGAGTCAGTTGACTATGCTGTGATGGAGCAGACTTCCGATGCTGTTGTTGTGCCAATGGATGCGGGCTGGAGTGATGTCGGTTCCTGGTCTTCGCTATGGGATATTAGCCATAAGACGCCAGAGGGTAATGTCGTCACAGGTGATGTATTATCCTGCAATACCAAAAACAGCTTCCTGTATTCTGAATCAGGGCTTTTGACTACAGTTGGCGTGAAAGATTTGGTTGTTGTGCAGACTAAGGATGCTGTATTGATTGCCAATCGTAACGCCGTTCAGGATGTGAAGAAAATAGTCGAATCGATAAAAGCTAACGGGCGCCACGAACATCATACTCATCGCGAAGTTTATCGTCCCTGGGGTAAATATGACTCGATTGATACCGGGAGCCGTTATCAGGTTAAGCGATTGACGGTAAAACCAGGTGAAAGTATCTCACTTCAGATGCATCACCATCGTGCTGAGCATTGGATTGTCGTCGCAGGAGCTGCACAAGTAACAATTAACGAACAAACTAAACTCCTCGGTGAAAACGAGTCTATCTATATTCCTGTTGGGTCAACACACTGTCTGGAGAATCCTGGAAAGATCCCTTTAGAACTGATTGAGATTCGCTCAGGTTCTTATCTGGGAGAGGATGACATTGTACGTTTTGCTGACAAATATGGTCGTGTCTGAGATTACGGTAAAATTAGTATGGAAAAATTAACCTGTTTTAAAGCCTACGATATTCGCGGAAAATTAGGCGAAGAACTGAATGAAGATATTGCCTGGCGCATTGGTCGCGCCTATGGCGAATTTCTCAAACCGAAAACCATTGTGTTAGGCGGTGATGTCCGTCTCACCAGCGAAACCTTAAAACTGGCGCTGGCGAAAGGTTTACAGGATGCGGGCGTCGATGTGCTGGATATCGGTATGTCCGGCACCGAAGAGATCTATTTCGCCACGTTCCATCTCGGCGTGGATGGCGGCATTGAAGTTACCGCCAGCCATAACCCGATGGATTATAACGGCATGAAACTGGTGCGCGAAGGGGCTCGCCCGATCAGCGGTGATACCGGACTGCGCGATGTCCAGCGTCTGGCAGAAGCCAACGACTTTCCTCCCGTTGATGAAACCAAACGCGGTCGCTATCAGCAAATCAACCTGCGTGACGCTTACGTTGATCACCTGTTCGGTTATATCAATGTCAAAAACCTCACGCCGCTCAAGCTGGTGATCAACTCCGGGAACGGCGCAGCGGGTCCGGTAGTTGACGCCATCGAAGCCCGCTTTAAAGCCCTCGGCGCACCGGTGGAATTGATCAAAGTGCACAACACGCCGGACGGTAATTTCCCCAACGGTATTCCTAACCCGCTACTGCCAGAATGCCGCGACGACACCCGCAATGCGGTCATCAAACACGGCGCGGATATGGGCATTGCCTTTGATGGCGATTTTGACCGCTGCTTCCTGTTTGACGAAAAAGGGCAGTTTATCGAAGGCTACTACATTGTCGGCCTGCTGGCAGAAGCGTTCCTCGAAAAAAATCCCGGCGCGAAGATCATCCACGATCCGCGTCTCTCCTGGAACACCGTTGATGTGGTGACGGCCACAGGTGGCACCCCGGTAATGTCGAAAACCGGACACGCCTTTATTAAAGAACGGATGCGCAAGGAAGACGCCATCTACGGTGGCGAAATGAGCGCCCACCATTACTTTCGTGATTTTGCTTACTGCGACAGCGGCATGATCCCATGGCTGCTGGTCGCCGAACTGGTGTGTCTGAAAGGAAAAACGCTGGGAGAGCTGGTGCGCGACCGGATGGCGGCGTTTCCGGCAAGCGGTGAGATCAACAGCAAACTGGCGCAACCCGTTGAGGCGATTAACCGCGTCGAACAGCATTTTAGCCGTGAGGCGCTGGCGGTGGATCGCACCGATGGCATCAGCATGACCTTTGCCGACTGGCGCTTTAACCTGCGCTCCTCCAACACCGAACCGGTGGTGCGGTTGAATGTTGAATCGCGCGGTGATGTGCCGCTGATGGAAGAAAAGACAAAACTTATCCTTGCGTTATTGAACAAGTAATTCAGTAATTTCATATAAATAAGTTTTAAAAGACGGAAAAGATGAGATATTCAGTGTGGTATAGCAAAGGTAATGCTATTCACCATCTCTATGAGTGAGTTAACATCTATACCACATTTAAGCCGCACACTCGGCGGTGACCACCCCTGACAGGAGTAAACAATGTCAAAGCAACAGATCGGCGTCGTCGGTATGGCAGTGATGGGGCGCAACCTTGCGCTCAACATCGAAAGCCGTGGTTATACCGTCTCTATTTTCAACCGTTCCCGTGAAAAGACGGAAGAAGTGATTGCCGAAAATCCAGGCAAGAAACTGGTTCCTTACTATACGGTGAAAGAGTTTGTTGAATCTCTGGAAACGCCTCGTCGCATCCTGTTAATGGTGAAAGCAGGTGCTGGCACGGATGCTGCTATTGATTCCCTCAAACCATATCTCGATAAAGGTGACATCATCATTGATGGTGGCAATACCTTCTTCCAGGACACCATTCGCCGTAACCGTGAGCTTTCTGCCGAAGGCTTTAACTTCATCGGTACCGGTGTTTCCGGTGGTGAAGAGGGCGCGCTGAAAGGTCCTTCCATCATGCCTGGTGGGCAGAAAGAAGCCTATGAACTGGTTGCACCAATCCTGACCAAAATCGCTGCAGTAGCTGAAGACGGGGAGCCATGCGTTACCTATATTGGTGCCGATGGCGCAGGCCATTATGTGAAGATGGTTCACAACGGTATTGAATACGGCGATATGCAGCTGATTGCTGAAGCCTATTCTCTGCTTAAAGGTGGCCTGAATCTCTCTAACGAAGAACTGGCACAGACCTTTACCGAGTGGAATAACGGTGAACTGAGCAGCTACCTGATCGACATCACCAAAGATATCTTCACCAAAAAAGATGAAGACGGTAACTACCTGGTTGATGTGATTCTGGATGAAGCAGCAAACAAAGGTACCGGTAAATGGACCAGCCAGAGCGCGCTGGATCTCGGCGAACCACTGTCGCTGATTACCGAGTCTGTGTTTGCTCGTTATATTTCTTCTCTGAAAGATCAGCGCCTTGCCGCGTCTAAAGTTCTCTCTGGCCCGCAAGCTCAGCCAGCAGGCGACAAGGCTGAGTTTATCGAGAAAGTTCGTCGTGCGCTGTATCTGGGCAAAATCGTTTCTTACGCTCAGGGCTTCTCTCAGCTGCGTGCTGCGTCTGAAGAGTACAACTGGGATCTGAACTACGGCGAAATCGCGAAGATTTTCCGTGCTGGCTGCATCATCCGTGCGCAGTTCCTGCAGAAAATCACCGATGCATATGCCGAAAATCCGCAGATCGCTAACCTGCTGCTGGCCCCGTACTTCAAGCAAATTGCCGATGACTATCAGCAGGCGCTGCGTGATGTTGTTGCTTATGCAGTACAGAACGGTATCCCGGTTCCCACCTTCGCCGCTGCGGTTGCCTATTATGACAGCTACCGTGCCGCTGTTCTGCCTGCGAACCTGATCCAGGCACAGCGTGACTATTTCGGTGCACATACTTATAAGCGCATTGATAAAGAAGGTGTGTTCCATACTGAATGGCTGGATTAATCTTATTTAACTAACAATAAATTGAGGCCTGGCGTATATTGCGCCGGGCTTTTTTTTGCCAATTATCTTATAGACTAAATTTCACTGCTTAATATTAACTTAATAAATATCAGCTATTCTTATAAAGAAAATCTGAATTGTTTTTCGTTGCGTTGACCATCTGACAACGTAGCGTTAAAACTTTTAGCTCTTATCAGGATGCTAAAAACATCATGATTCACAGTTAAGTTAATTCTGAGAGCATGAAATGAAAATCACCATTTCCGGTACTGGCTATGTAGGTTTGTCAAACGGGCTTCTAATCGCACAAAATCATGAGGTTGTGGCATTAGATATTTTACCGTCACGCGTTGCTATGCTGAATGATCGGATATCTCCTATTGTTGATAAGGAAATTCAGCAGTTTTTGCAATCAGATAAAATACACTTTAATGCCACATTAGATAAAAATGAAGCCTACCGGGATGCTGATTATGTCATCATCGCCACTCCAACCGACTATGATCCTAAAACTAATTATTTCAATACATTCAGTGTAGAATCAGTAATTAAAGACGTAGTAGCGATAAATCCTTATGCAATTATGGTCATAAAATCAACGGTTCCCGTTGGTTTTACCGCAGCGATGCATAAGAAATATCGTACTGAAAATATTATTTTCTCCCCCGAATTCCTCCGTGAAGGTAAAGCCCTTTACGATAATCTCCATCCGTCACGTATTGTCATCGGTGAGCGTTCAGAACGCGCAGAACGTTTTGCGGCGTTGTTACAGGAAGGCGCGATTAAGCAAAATATCCCGACCCTGTTCACCGATTCGACCGAAGCAGAAGCGATTAAACTTTTTGCAAACACCTACCTGGCGATGCGCGTGGCATACTTTAACGAACTGGATAGCTACGCAGAAAGTTTAGGTCTGAATACTCGCCAGATTATCGAAGGCGTTTGTCTCGATCCGCGTATTGGCAACCATTACAACAACCCGTCATTTGGTTATGGTGGTTATTGTTTGCCGAAAGATACCAAGCAGTTACTGGCGAACTATCAGTCTGTTCCGAATAACCTGATCTCGGCAATTGTCGATGCTAACCGCACGCGTAAAGATTTTATTGCCGATGCCATTTTGTCACGCAAGCCGCAAGTGGTCGGTATTTATCGTCTGATTATGAAGAGTGGTTCAGATAACTTCCGTGCGTCTTCTATTCAGGGGATTATGAAACGTATCAAGGCGAAAGGTGTTGAAGTGATCATCTACGAGCCAGTGATGAAAGAAGACTCATTCTTCAACTCTCGCCTGGAACGTGATCTCGCCGCCTTCAAACAACAAGCCGACGTCATTATTTCCAACCGTATGGCAGAAGAGCTTAGGGATGTGGCAGATAAGGTCTACACCCGCGATCTCTTTGGCAGCGACTAACATCTTGTTATCAGGGCTATTTACGCCCTGATTGTCTTTTGTTACCTCCGCAATAATTCATTATTTTTATCACTTATCCTATAGCATTCACGGGGATTATCGCTAAACTATGCGGACTTGGAAATTTCCGTCAGTTAGGGTAATGATGAGAGTAGAAAATAATAATGTTTCTGGGCAAAACCATGACCCGGAACAGATTGATTTGATTGATTTACTAGTGCAGTTGTGGCGTGGCAAGATGACAATCATCATTTCCGTCATTGTGGCTATTGCCCTGGCTATTGGATATTTGGCAGTAGCGAAGGAGAAATGGACGTCAACAGCAATTATCACTCAGCCCGACGTGGGGCAAATTGCTGGCTATAACAATGCCATGAATGTTATCTATGGTCAGACTGCACCGAAAGTATCGGATTTGCAGGAGACGTTAATTGGTCGCTTCAGTTCTGCCTTCTCTGCATTAGCAGAAACGCTGGATAATCAGGAAGAGCCAGAGAAACTTACCATCGAACCTTCTGTTAAGAACCAGCAATTACCATTGACTGTTTCTTATGTTGGGCAAACAGCAGAGGGCGCACAAATGAAGTTGGCCCAATACATTCAGCAAGTTGATGATAAAGTGAATCAAGAGCTAGAAAAGGATCTCAAAGACAACATTGCTCTGGGACGGAAAAAATTGCAGGATTCTTTAAGAACCCAGGAAGTGGTTGCGCAGGAGCAGAAAGATCTGCGTATCCGTCAGATTCAGGAAGCGTTGCAGTATGCGAATCAGGCGCAGGTGACAAAGCCACAGGTTCAGCAGACTGAAGATGTGACGCAAGATACGTTGTTCCTTTTGGGGAGCGAAGCGCTGGAGTCGATGATTAAGCATGAGGCGACCCGTCCGTTGGTGTTCTCGCCAAACTACTATCAGACTCGTCAAAACCTGCTGGATATTGAAAGCTTAAAAGTTGATGATCTTGATATTCATGCTTACCGTTATGTGATGAAACCGACGTTACCTATTCGTCGCGATAGTCCGAAAAAGGCAATCACCTTGATTCTGGCGGTGCTGCTGGGCGGCATGGTTGGCGCGGGGATTGTGCTGGGGCGTAACGCTCTGCGTAATTACAACGCGAAGTAATCTTTTCGGTTTTAAAGAAAAAGGGCAGGGTGGTGACACCTTGCCCGTTTTTTTTGCCGGATGCGACAACAATATCGCATCCGCTTACCCCGCAACTCACTGATGTCGTTTACGCAGGTTCTCAATCACCGTTGTTAAATCCAGATCCTGATCCTGCAACAATACCAGCAGGTGATACATCAAGTCAGATGCCTCGTTGGTCAGCTCAAAGCGGTCATGTACCGTTGCTGCCAGTGCGGTTTCCACGCCTTCTTCGCCCACTTTCTGCGCAATGCGTTTGGTGCCGCTGGCATACAGTTTGGCGGTGTAGGAGGTTTCCGGGTCGGCAGATTTACGTTCGGCGAGCAGTTGTTCCAGTTGATACAGGAACAACCACTGGTGAGCGGTGTTGCCGAAGCAGCTGCTGGTGCCTTTGTGGCAGGTTGGGCCGATGGGATTCGCCAGCACTAATAAAGTGTCGTTGTCGCAGTCCGGGGCAATACTCACCACATTGAGAAAATTGCCCGATGTTTCGCCTTTGGTCCACAGTCGCTGTTTAGTGCGCGAGAAGAAGGTGACTTTGCCGCTTTCGATGGTTTTGTCTAAGGCTTCCGGGTTCATATAGCCCAGCATTAACACTTCGCCGGATACCGCGTGTTGCACAATCACCGGCATAAGTCCGTCGGTTTTTTCCCAGTCCAGTTCTCGACGTTGTTGTTCAGTTAACATATCCTGATCTCCACGCCCTGTGTTGCCAGGTACGCTTTTAATTCACCAATATTAATTATTTGTTTGTGGAATACGGAAGCTGCCAGCGCGCCGTCAACGTCGGCATCGCGGAAGGCTTCGAGGAAGTGTTCCATGGTGCCCGCGCCACCGGAGGCAATCAGCGGGACGTGGCAAACTTCACGCACTTTTTTCAGTTGTTCGAGATCGTAACCGTTACGCACGCCGTCCTGATTCATCATATTGAGGACGATTTCTCCGGCACCGCGTTTTTGCACTTCCTGTATCCAGTCGAGCGTTTCCCATTGAGTGACGCGGGTGCGGCTTTCATCGCCGGTATATTGATTCACATGATATTTACCGGTTTCGCCGTCGTACCAGGTATCAATACCGACCACAATACACTGCACGCCAAAGCGATCCGCCAGGCGAGTAATTAACGTCGGATCCGCCAGCGCAGGCGAGTTTATGGAAATTTTATCCGCGCCAAAGGAAAGAATTTTCGCGGCATCTTCCAGAGACTTAATCCCGCCCGCCACGCAGAACGGAATGTCGATCACTTCCGCCACGCGCGATACCCAGCTTTTATCTACCACACGGCCATCGCTGGAAGCGGTGATATCGTAGAACACCAGTTCGTCTGCACCTTCTTCGGCGTAGCGTTTTGCCAGCGGTACGATATCGCCAATGATTTCATGGTTGCGAAACTGTACGCCTTTCACCACCTGACCATCACGAACGTCGAGACACGGAATTATGCGTTTTGCCAGCATGCTATGGCCTCCTTCACGGTGAATTTACCTTCCAGTAATGCACGACCAACTATTACGCCGCGCACGCCAGTGCCACGCAGGGCAGCAACATCGTTAATGTCGCCAATGCCGCCGGATGACTGAAATGCCACCTGCGGGTATCTGGCGCACACTTCTTCATATAAAGAGACGTTAGAGCCTGCCAGCGTGCCGTCGCGCGAGATATCGGTACACAGCACATGTTTCAGGCCGACGGGCAAATAGGTTTCCACCAGTTGTTCCAGTGAAACGCCCGAGTTCTCTTGCCAGCCGCTGACTGCCACCTGCTTGTTGCCTTGCTCGTCAATACGGACATCCAGCGCCAGCACTAAGGCATCGGCACCAAAACGTTCAAACCAGCCTTTCACCATTTCTGGTGATTTCACCGCGGTGGAACCGACCACCACACGCGCAACGCCCGCTTCCAGTAACGCCGCCACGTCATCTTCGCTACGCACGCCGCCGCCAACCTGCACCGGAACGTTAACTCCCGCCACCAGGGTTTTAATCAGCGGGATTTGACGTTTAGCCGGATCTTTTGCCCCGGTCAGATCCACCAGATGCAACACTTCGGCACCTTGTGCGGCGTAATCCTGTAAGCGCGGCAGCGGGTCGTTACCGTAATCACGTTGTTTGCCGTAATCGCCCTGATGGAGACGCACCACGGTGCCGTCGATTAAATCTAATGCCGGAATAATCATCACATCTCCAGGAAGTTTTTCAGCAACTTAGCGCCAGCGGCACCAGAACGCTCCGGGTGGAACTGCACGCCGTAGAAGTTATCTTTTTGTACCGCTGCGGTAAACGGTTCGCCGTAATTACACTGTGCGATGGTCCACGGATTGACTGGCATTGCGTAACTGTGAACAAAGTAAAAGTACGCGCCGTCTTCAATCCCCTGAAACAGGCGGTTGCCTGCCTGCGGGTAAACGCGGTTCCAGCCCATATGCGGCAGGGGCAGACCAAAGTCGGTCATTTTCGGCACGTCTTCGTCGATGATGCCCAGCAAATCGACGCCGTTGCTCTCTTCGCTGCGCCGCCCCAGCAGTTGCATCCCTAAGCAGATGCCCAGCACCGGTTGGGTACAGGCTTTGATGAGATCAAACAGCTCGCGCTCACGCACCTGATCCATCGCTGCTTGTGCGGTGCCAACGCCGGGTAAAAACAGTTTATCGGCCAGCAACACGACGTCCGGGTCACGGCTGACTTTTGGTTCATAACCGTGGCGCGCAATGGCTGACTTCACCGAGTTCAGATTGGCGCAGCCGGTATCAAGGATCACCACGTTCATTACAGCACTCCTTTCGACGAGGGCAGGGTGTCGCCTTCCACGCGGATGGCCTGGCGCAGGGTGCGACCAAAGGCTTTGAACAGGCTCTCTACACGGTGGTGATCGTTTTTACCTTTGGTTTTCAGGTGTAGCGTCACGCCCATGGTGTATGAGAGCGAACGGAAGAAGTGCTCGATCATTTCGGTGCTGAGATCGCCCACGCGCTGGTAGGTAAACTCGGCTTTATATTCCAGGTGCGGGCGACCAGAGATATCCAGCGCGCAGCGGGCAAGGCATTCGTCCATCGGTAGCACAAAACCAAAGCGGCAAATACCGCGTTTGTCTCCGAGGGCGATTTTTAGCGCTTCGCCCAGCGCCAGGCCGGTATCTTCGACGGTGTGGTGATCGTCGATATAGAGGTCGCCTTTGACGTTGATTTCCATGCGGAAACCGCCGTGTGTGGCGATCTGATCCAGCATGTGATCAAAGAAGCCAACACCGGTGTTAATCTTGCTGCCACCTTCGCGATCCAGCCACACCTGGACGTCAATTTGCGTCTCTTTGGTGTTGCGCACTACATGGGCGTAACGGTCTCGTTTAGTGAGTTGCTCGCCAATCATCGGCCAGTTCAGGATTTCGCGGTCGTAGCGTAAACCATTAATGCCCATGTTTTCCGCCAGTTGAATGTCGGTCGCGCGATCGCCAATCACATAACTGTTGGCGCGATCCATCGCTTGCTCAGCCAGATAACGCTCCACCAGTTTTACTTTCGGCTTACGGCAGTCGCACTCATCGGCGGGCAGGTGCGGACAAATCAGCACTTCATCAAACTGTACGCCTTGCGAGGTGAAGATCTGCATCATCAGGTTGTGCGGGCCATCGAAATCCGCCTGCGGGAAACTTTGTGTTCCCAGACCATCCTGATTAGTGATCATCACCAGCTTGTAGCCCGCTTTTTGCAGCTTTAGCAGCTCCGGGATCACGCCTGGTTCAAAGGCGAGTTTGTCAAAACGGTCCACCTGAAAATCACTCGGCGGTTCGCTAATCAGGGTTCCATCGCGATCGATAAAAAGATACTTCTGACTCATCAAACTTGCTCCGCACGTAAGGCGTCAATGACGCGCTGACTTTCTTCACGGGTTCCGACGGTAATTCGCAGGCAGCCGCTTAAAGAGGGTTGTTTATTCTGATCACGTAAGATAATGCCCTGATCCCACAAAGATTTAAACACTGCACTGGAGGCTTTAAAGCGCGCCAGAATGTAGTTGGTTTCAGAGTCGAAAACCTGCTCCACGCAGGGGATCTCTTTCAGTGCGGCAATCAGGTATTCGCGTTCTGCAATAATTTGCGCCACCCGCTCACGCATGGCGACGATCCCCTGCGGGCTTAACGCCTGGGCCGCAATGTCGGCAACCGGCGTCGAGAGCGGGTAGGGGGCGATCACTTTCATCAGCAGGTTGATGACTTCTTCGTTTGCCAGCGTAAATCCGCAACGCAGCCCCGCCAGAGCAAAAGCTTTCGACAGTGTGCGTAAAATAGCCAGGTGCGGATATTCCGCCAGCCAGCCAGCCAGCGATGCCTGTGGACAAAACTCTATATAGGCTTCATCGGCAACCACAATCGCTTTACCGCGGGTTAACTCCAGCAGAGTGCGAAAATCCTGCGGGTTGATCAGTTGCCCGGTCGGGTTGTTGGGGCTGCAAACATAGACCACTTTTACGCCGTCCAGCTTGTCGGAAATGCCCTGTAAGTCCAGTTGCCAGTTTTCCAGCGTCGGCACTGTGCGGCACTCGACGCCAATGGTTTCGGCGCTGACGCTGTACATGCCGTACGTTGGCGGGCAGTAGAGGATGGCGTCTTTACCCGGTTCGCAAAAAGCGCGAATCAGCAGTTCAATACCTTCGTCCGCGCCACGACTGACCAGCACCTGTTCCGGTTTTACGCCTGCATATTGCGCGTAATTTTCAATCACCGCTTTCGGCTGACATTCCGGGTAGCGGTTGAGCGTTTGCTGAGTAAGCTGAAACTCCACGGCAGTGGGGTATTCGTTGGCGTTCAGCCAGACGTCGCCATTACCGCCCAGACGACGCGCCGACTGATACGGCGTTAGGTTGCGGACGTTTTCACGCGCTAAATCGGTAATAGTCACGGTGCTCATGCTTGCTCCTTAAGGGCGTTAACACGCAAAGTAACGGCATTTTTATGGGCGGTCAGGCGCTCGGCGGCGGCCAGTGTTTCAATGGTCGAAGCCAGCGCGGAGAAACCTTCTTTCGACAGTTCCTGCACGGTCATACGCTTCTGGAAATCTGCCAGCCCGAGGCTGGAACAGGTGGCGGTGTAACCGTAAGTCGGCAGAACGTGGTTGGTGCCGGAGGCGTAATCACCTGCCGATTCCGGTGACCAGTCACCAAGAAATACCGAACCGGCGCTGGTGATGCCATCGACCAGATCGCGGGCGTTGCGGGTCTGGATGATCAGGTGCTCCGGGCCGTACTGGTTGGAGATCTCTACGCACTGCGCTAAATCTTTAGTCACGATCAGGCGGCTGGCGTTCAGTGCCTGGCGGGCGGTTTCGGCACGCGGCAGTTCTGCTAACTGGCGTTCGACGGCTTCGGCAACTTGATGCGCCATATCAGCGTCAGGCGTCAGTAAAATCACCTGTGAGTCCGGGCCGTGTTCAGCCTGAGAAAGCAAATCAGAAGCCACGAAATCCGGCGTTGCGCCGCTGTCGGCAATGACCAACACTTCCGACGGGCCTGCGGGCATATCGATAGCCGCACCGTCCAGACGCTGGCTCACCTGACGTTTCGCTTCGGTGACAAAGGCGTTACCCGGCCCGAAGATTTTGTCCACTTTCGGCACAGATTCCGTACCAAACGCCAGCGCGGCAATGGCCTGTGCGCCGCCGACGTTAAACACGTCCTTCACACCGCACAGCTGCGCCGCATAAAGGATCTCATCGGCAATCGGCGGCGGTGAGCACAGCACCACTTTTTTACAGCCCGCAATACGCGCCGGAGTCGCCAGCATTAATACCGTTGAGAAGAGCGGGGCGGAGCCGCCAGGAATATACAACCCAACTGAAGCGACCGGGCGCGTGACCTGCTGGCAACGCACGCCTGGCTGCGTTTCTACATCTACCGGCGGCAGTTTTTGCGCAGTGTGGAAGGTTTCAATATTTTTTACTGCCACCGCCATCGCCTGTTTTAGCTCGTCGCTCAGGCGTTCGCTAGCGGCGGCAATCTCCTCAGCAGACACCTTCAGCGCGTTAACCGTGGTTTTATCAAACTTCGCGCTGTATTCCCGCAGGGCGTCATCACCGCGTGCTTTCACGTTATCGAGAATATCGTTAACAGTGAGGGTAATGCTTTCAGAAGCGGAGATCGCCGGGCGCATTAACAGCTGGCGTTGTTGCTCCGCAGTACAGCTATTCCAGTCAATGATTGTGTTAAAGCTCATGGCGATCACTCCATCATCTTCTCAATCGGCAGGACCAGGATTGAACTGGCACCCAGCGCTTTCAGTTTTTCCATGGTTTCCCAGAACAGGGTTTCGCTACTGACCATGTGCATCGCTACGCGCTGTTGATCACCCGCCAGCGGTAGAATAGTTGGGCGTTCGGCACCTGGCAGCAGGGCGATGACTTCATCCAGACGTTCGGTCGGTGCGTGCATCATGATGTATTTTGATTCGCGCGCCTGGATCACACCCTGAATACGGGTCAGCAGTTTGTCGATCAGTTGCTGTTTGGATTCTTCCATTTCGCCATCGCGCTGGATCAGGCAGGCTTTCGAGCGGTAGATAACTTCGACTTCGCGCAGGCCGTTTGCTTCCAGCGTGGCACCGGTGGAAACCAGATCGCAAATCGCATCCGCCAGTCCGGCGCGCGGGGCGACTTCAACAGAACCGTTCAGTAAGCAGGATTTAAAAGAGATGCCTTTCTGGTCGAGATATCGCTTGAGCAGGTGAGGATAAGAGGTGGCGATACGTTTACCGTTTAAGGAGAGCGGGCCGTCCCAGGCTTCATCAACCGGCGTTGCCAGCGAAAGGCGACAACCGCCGAAATCCAGACGACGCAGGGTAAAGTAGCGTGGATCCTCACCCTGGGCGCGGCGGTTAAGCAGCTCTTCTTCCAGCACGTTTTCGCCGATAATCCCAAGGTCTACTACGCCATCCATTACCAGACCGGGAATGTCGTCGTCACGTACGCGTAGAATATCAATCGGCATGTTTTCTGCCATCGCGATCAGGCGCTGGGTGTGAAGATTGATTTTAATACCACAGCGCGCCAGTAATTCGCGTGAGTCATCACTTAAACGGCCGGATTTCTGCATAGCTATGCGTAAACGAGTGTTGTCTGTCATTTTCTTATTCCTCTTTAAACCTGTCTGAACCGTTATCAACCGCGCAATAAAAAAGCCCCCGGAAGGTGATCTTCCGGGGGCTTTCTCATGCGTTCATGCACCACTGGAAGATCTGAATGTCTTCCAGCACACATCGCCTGAAAGACTAGTCAGGATGATGGTGATGATGGTGGTGTTTAAATTGAACGCGTGTCATAAAAGTCTCTGTGAATGTTTATTCAACTGATGTCTTTTAACCTAAACCACTTTCACGTTAGAAAGCAAGGGCTTTTTTATATATTTTATGGCAATGGATTTGTTTAATGAATGAGCGGGGAAAGGAGGGGGCTAAGAGGACTGTCCTCTAAGCTGACGGCACCAAAAATAGCGAAGCCTGGATTTTCGTCTCACTGACAATACCTTGATCTACAAACTAATTAATAAATAGTTAATTAACGCCCATCATTGTACAATGAACTGTACAAAAGAGGAGATTGACATGCGTACAATTAGCTACAGCGAAGCGCGTCAGAATTTGTCGGCAACAATGATGAAAGCCGTTGAAGATCATGCCCCGATCCTTATTACTCGTCAGAATGGAGAGGCTTGTGTTCTGATGTCACTCGAAGAATACAACTCGCTGGAAGAGACGGCTTATCTACTGCGCTCCCCCGCTAACGCCCGGAGATTGATGGACTCAATCGATAGCCTGAAATCAGGCAAAGGAACAGAAAAGGACATTATTGAGTGAAACTAATCTGGTCTGAGGAATCATGGGATGATTATCTGTACTGGCAGGAAACAGATAAGCGAATTGTTAAAAAGATCAATGAACTTATCAAAGATACCCGCAGAACGCCATTTGAAGGTAAGGGGAAGCCAGAACCCCTGAAACATAATTTGTCAGGTTTCTGGTCCCGACGCATTACAGAGGAGCACCGTCTGGTATACGCGGTTACCGACGATTCACTGCTCATTGCAGCATGTCGTTATCATTATTGAACAGATTCATTCATAGAATGAATTGTCAGTTTTGATACGCTAGCGTAGCCTTATAGATCTAAGGTGTATCAGGAGATAACGGATGAAAAAGGTCGCAATTGTCGGGTTAGGGTGGTTAGGCATGCCGCTGGCGATGTCACTTTCAGCGCGAGGCTGGCAAGTCACCGGGAGTAAAACCACACAAGATGGTGTCGAAGCGGCCCGAATGAGTGGCATTGATAGCTATCTGCTTCGCATGGAGCCTGAGTTAGTTTGCGATTCTGACGATCTGGATGCCCTGATGGATGTCGATGCGCTGGTCATTACGCTTCCGGCACGTCGTAGCGGCCCCGGCGATGAGTTCTATTTACAAGCGGTACAAGAGTTAGTGGATAGCGCGCTGGCCCATCGTATTCCCCGCATTATTTTTACCAGCTCAACATCTGTCTATGGCGACGCGCAAGGCACGGTGAAAGAAACTACCCCGCGTAATCCGGTAACCAACAGTGGACGAGTATTAGAAGAACTCGAAGACTGGCTGCACAATTTACCCGGTACTTCGGTCGATATTCTGCGTCTTGCGGGGCTGGTCGGACCGGGACGTCATCCCGGACGCTTCTTTGCCGGAAAAACCGCGCCTGATGGTGAACATGGTGTTAATTTAGTCCATTTAGAAGATGTTATTGGCGCTATCACTCTGTTGTTACAGGCACCTAAAGGCGGACACATCTATAATATATGTGCGCCAGCTCACCCTGCGCGTAATGTTTTCTATCCGCAGATGGCCCGTTTACTGGGGCTGGAGCCTCCGCAGTTCAGAAATAGTCTGGACAGCGGCAAAGGTAAGATTATTGATGGCAGTCGGATTTGTAATGAACTGGGATTTGAATACCAGTATCCCGATCCGCTGGTAATGCCGCTGGAGTAAACGATCACGCCAGCAGGACGCCGCATGCACTGCAAGGGGGCGTGTATGAAACCACTGCTGGATGTGTTGATGATCCTCGATGCCTTAGAAAAAGAAGGCAGTTTTGCGGCGGCGTCGGCCAAACTCTATAAGACGCCGTCCGCTCTGAGTTACACCGTTCACAAGCTGGAAAGCGACCTTAATATTCAATTGCTTGATCGTAGCGGTCACCGCGCTAAATTCACCCGCACCGGAAAAATGTTATTAGAGAAGGGGCGGGAAGTTCTGCATACCGTGCGAGAACTGGAAAAGCAGGCGATCAAACTGCATGAAGGCTGGGAAAACGAACTGGTGATTGGCGTGGACGACACGTTTCCTTTTTCTCTGCTTGCGCCACTGATTGAAGCTTTTTATCAACATCATAGCGTGACGCGCCTGAAGTTTATCAATGGCGTACTCGGTGGTTCCTGGGATGCCCTGACTCAGGGGCGAGCGGATATTATTGTTGGCGCGATGCATGAGCCACCAACTTCCAGTGAGTTTGGTTTCTCGCGGTTGGGCGATTTGGAGCAAGTCTTTGCGGTCGCGCCTCATCATCCGCTAGCCCAGGAAGAAGAACCGTTAAACCGTCGTATCATTAAACGATATCGGGCGATTGTGGTGGGGGACACTGCGCAGGCCGGCGCTTCTACGGCCTCACAACTTCTCGACGAACAAGAAGCCATTACCGTTTTCGATTTTAAAACCAAGCTGGAGCTGCAAATTAGCGGCCTCGGCTGCGGCTATTTACCCCGTTATCTGGCGCAACGTTTTCTCGATAGTGGCGCGTTAATCGAGAAGAAAGTGGTCGCCCAAACTCTCTTTGAACCCGTCTGGATTGGCTGGAATGAACAGACCGCAGGGCTTGCCAGCGGCTGGTGGCGGGATGAAATTTTAGCAAATAGTGCGATCGCCGGTGTTTATGCAAAATCTGATGACGGAAAATCAGCCATTTAAAGAAAAATTATTATGACAAGCCTCTCATTCTCTTGTCATTTCCCCCCCATTTAGGCACAATGCGCCGCTGTCAAAAAATGACTAAAAACCGACGTTTCATCAGCGTCGGTTATTTTTTGCTTCAAACCAATCATTCATACCAAGAGGCCGGGCTTCGTACCGGATAGATATTTACTAAAAATCGACAGTTGTTGTCGCTGAGGAATCCAAAAAAATGGGGCAATTTTTTGCTTACGCGACGGTTATCACCGTAAAGGAGAATGACCATGTCGCATAACGTTACTCCAAACACCTCTCGCGTGGAATTGCGTAAAACGCTTACGTTAGTTCCGGTTGTAATGATGGGTCTTGCCTATATGCAGCCGATGACGCTGTTTGATACTTTTGGTATCGTTTCAGGCCTCACGGATGGTCATGTGCCGACAGCCTATGCGTTCGCATTGATTGCGATCCTGTTTACGGCTCTGAGCTACGGGAAGCTGGTTCGCCGCTATCCTTCTGCTGGCTCTGCATATACTTACGCCCAGAAATCCATTAGCCCGACTGTCGGCTTTATGGTGGGTTGGTCTTCTCTGCTCGACTATCTGTTCGCGCCGATGATCAACATTCTGCTGGCGAAAATCTATTTTGAAGCTCTGGTGCCTTCCATCCCATCGTGGATGTTTGTGGTGGCGCTGGTGGCCTTTATGACCGCCTTTAACCTGCGTAGTCTGAAATCCGTAGCGAACTTCAACACTGTAATTGTCGTGTTGCAGGTAGTGCTGATCGCGGTGATTCTGGGCATGGTTGTTTATGGCGTATTTGAAGGTGAAGGCGCTGGTACGCTGGCGAGCACTCGTCCGTTCTGGTCTGGCGATGCGCATGTTATCCCGATGATTACCGGGGCGACAATCCTGTGCTTCTCCTTTACCGGCTTTGACGGCATCAGCAACCTGTCGGAAGAAACCAAAGATGCAGAGCGCGTAATCCCGCGTGCGATTTTCCTGACCGCGCTGATTGGCGGCATGATCTTTATCTTTGCAACTTACTTCCTGCAGCTGTACTTCCCGGATATCTCTCGCTTTAAAGATCCGGATGCGTCACAGCCTGAAATCATGCTGTACGTTGCGGGTAAAGCGTTCCAGGTTGGCGCGCTGATCTTCTCCACCATTACCGTACTGGCGTCCGGTATGGCGGCGCATGCAGGCGTAGCGCGTCTGATGTACGTAATGGGTCGTGACGGCGTATTCCCGAAAAGCTTCTTCGGTTATGTACACCCGAAATGGCGTACTCCGGCGATGAACATCATCCTGGTTGGCGCGATTGCCCTGCTGGCAATCAACTTCGACCTGGTAATGGCTACAGCGCTGATTAACTTTGGTGCGTTGGTGGCGTTCACCTTCGTTAACCTGTCGGTCATCTCGCAGTTCTGGATCCGTGAGAAGCGTAATAAGACGCTGAAAGATCACTTCCAGTATCTGTTCCTGCCGATGTGTGGTGCGCTGACCGTTGGTGCGCTGTGGGTTAACCTGGAAGAAAGCTCAATGGTTCTGGGTCTGATCTGGGCGGCTATCGGTCTGATTTACCTGGCTTGCGTCACCAAGAGTTTCCGTAACCCGGTTCCGCAGTACGAAGACGTAGCGTAATCATCTTTTGTAATAATAAACCGGAGTCGAATGAATATTTGGCTCCGGTTTTTTTATTCTTTTTTATCGACATCCTCATTAATAACCATTTGTTCTAATTTAGAGAATTTGGTTATTGGTCTGCATTCCACCAGTCATGAATAATTTCCCTATTAACATTCATCTGGTTAATTAATTTATGTTTTCAATGATATTAAGCGGGCTAATTTGTGGTGCTCTGCTGGGATTTGTCATGCAGCGTGGGCGTTTTTGCCTGACAGGTGGTTTTCGCGATATGTATCTCGCGAAAAATAATCGCATGTTTTACGCCTTGCTGATTGCAATTTCGGTACAAAGTGTGGGGGTTTTTGCGTTAATTCAGGCGGGCCTACTGACTTACGAAGCCGGGGCGTTCCCGTGGCTTGGTACTGTTATAGGTGGGTATATCTTTGGGCTGGGAATTGTTCTGGCGGGTGGATGTGCCACCGGGACCTGGTATCGCGCGGGTGAGGGATTGATCGGCAGTTGGATCGCGCTTTTCACTTATATGGTGATGAGTGCGGTGATGCGTTCTCCACATGCCAGTGGTTTAAATCAAACCTTGCAGCACTACAGTACTGAACATAACTCTATTGCTGAGACTTTTAATTTGTCTGTGTGGCCGTTGGTTGCCGTTTTGCTGGTGATAACGCTCTGGGTGGTGATGAAAGAGTTGAAGAAGCCAAAACTCAAAGTCGCGACCTTACCGCCGCGCCGAACCGGGATCGCTCATATTCTGTTTGAAAAACGCTGGCATCCCTTTGTCACTGCTGTACTCATCGGTTTGATTGCGCTTTTAGCCTGGCCCCTGAGTGAAGCAACCGGACGCATGTTTGGGTTAGGAATCACTTCCCCAACGGCCAATATTCTGCAATTTCTGGTCGCGGGTGACGTGAAATACATTAACTGGGGCGTTTTCCTGGTGTTAGGGATCTTCGTGGGGTCATTTATTGCAGCCAAAGCGAGCCGTGAGTTCCGCGTTCGCGCAGCTGATGCACAAACAACATTACGTAGCGGGTTAGGTGGTGTACTGATGGGCTTCGGTGCCAGTATTGCAGGTGGTTGCTCTATCGGTAATGGACTGGTTATGACTGCAATGATGACCTGGCAGGGCTGGATTGGCCTTGTATTTATGATTCTCGGAGTCTGGACTGCGTCCTGGCTTGTGTATGTTCGACCGCAGCGTAAGGCGCGACTGGCGACTGCTGCGGCAAATTAAGTAAGGTGTAAAGATGGCGATTAAAAAGCTGGATGTGGTGACGCAGGTCTGTCCGTTTCCACTCATAGAAGCAAAAGCAGCACTGGCAGAAATGGCCAGCGGCGATGAGTTGGTAATTGAGTTTGATTGCACCCAGGCAACTGAAGCAATCCCACAGTGGGCGGCAGAAGAAGGACATGCCATCACCGATTATCAGCAGATTGACGATGCAGCGTGGAGCATCACCGTTCAAAAAGCCTGACTCAACATTGTCCTCCGCCGTACCAGCGGCGGAGGCTTCAAATTAGACGATCTCTTCCGCGTACTGCCAAAGTGCTTTTAACAGCGCCACTTTCTCTTTGTCATCGGCATATTGTTGTACCAGCATCTGCAATTCATCAGCATAACCCTGCAAAAACTCTGGCGTGAATACCTGGCGGCGGTGCTCCAGCCAGCGTTGCTGCTCGGCATAATCCAGCGTCCCCGGGAAGTTGCGTGCCCGATAATTGAACAACAGCTTTTCAATCCGTTTATCAACAAAAGTGATATCCAGTGCCGGTAAATTACGTGGCTCGGTTTCCAACACAATTTTCATTGCTGCACGATCTGCGTCACTGAAAAAGCCGTTATAAAGCTGTGCATCCACGTTATCTGTAGGCGTAAACGGTTCGGCTTCCGCGAATATCGCCACCACTTTTTCACGCACTTGCGGATTTTCACGCAGAATTTTCAGGTTATCGAGGCAATGCTGACGATTAATTCCCAGTCGGTCGGCATCTTCCGGGCGTAGCGTATTCGCCTGGGCCAGCACCGGACATTTATTGATGTGCACCAGCTTAACCGGAACGGCGGCGTTATCGCCAAGATCGGTTTTTGCGGTATATAAACGCTCGCGCAATGTGTCGCTATCCAGTTCCAGTAATGGCGAAATGTCTCCTGCCAAATCCACCATAATTACAGCATTGCGATTTTCAGGATGCCACGCCAGCGGTGCCACCCAGCTGGTATTGCCGCGCCATGCCCCAAACATTCCGGAAATGTGAACCAGGGGTTTCATCTGCGGAACATCAATCAACGCCATCAGTTTGTGTTTATTACGATGGGTAAAGAGATAATCAAACAGGCGTGGCTGACGCGTTTTTACCAGTTTCGCCATCGCAATAGTGGCGTACACATCAGCCATCGCATCGTGGGCGTTGCTATGTTCAATACCATTCGCTTTGGTTAAATGCTCAAGGCGAAAGCTCGGTAGACCGTCATCATTTTCAGGCCAGTTTATTCCTTCCGGGCGCAGGGCATAACAGGCACGCATAACATCCAACAAATCCCAGCGCGAGTTATCATGCTGCCAGCTCCAGGCGTAAGGATCGTAGAAATTACGATAAAAAACGTTGCGTGTGACTTCGTCGTCGAAACGCACATTGTTGTAGCCCAGAATACAGGTCTTCGGTACGGTAAAAAGCGAGTGAATACGGGCGGCAAACGCGGCTTCGTTTTCTCCTTTCGCCCGTGCTTCCTGCGGGGTAATACCGGTAATTAATACTGCTCCAGGCTGGGGTAAATAGTCATCCGCGGGCTTGCAGTAAAAGACTTCGGGTTCGCCGATGACATTGAATTCGCTATCGGTGCGAATGGCTGCGAACTGTGCAGGGCGATCTAACGCGGGGTGCGTGCCAAAGGTTTCGTAATCGTGAAACAAAAAGGTAGATTGTTGCTTACCGTCATTCATCATTAGGTTAAATCCGTTATTTCTGCTGTCTGCCAGAGTATCAAATATCACCGTGCTAATCAGCTTTAGCGCAACAATTTGACAGCGAGTGGCAACAGATCATGTCAGATAAAAATGAGAGAGTAGTCACATTTTCTTGCACTTTATTCCAGCCAGTTCATAAGTATTTCCGTAAAAAGAACAGCTATTTGAAACTCCTGAGGGTTTGCTGTTGAAACGCCGTCTTATTATTGCTGCTTCTTTGTTCGTTTTTAACTTATCGTCTGGTTTTGCGGCGGAAAACATTCCTTTTTCACCTCAGCCTCCACAGATTCATGCCGGGTCCTGGGTACTGATGGATTACACCACCGGTCAGATCCTCACCGCGGGTAATGAGCATCAACAGCGCAATCCCGCCAGCCTGACAAAGCTGATGACGGGTTATGTCGTGGATCGCGCTATCGATAGTCATCGCATTACGCCAGACGATATTGTCACCGTGGGGCGCGATGCGTGGGCGAAAGATAATCCGGTGTTTGTCGGTTCTTCACTGATGTTTTTGAAAGAGGGCGATCGCGTATCGGTACGTGATTTAAGCCGTGGTTTAATTGTGGATTCCGGAAATGACGCTTGTGTTGCTCTGGCTGACTATATTGCCGGTGGGCAACGGCAGTTTGTTGAAATGATGAACAACTATGCCGAGAAGCTGCATCTCAAGGATACGCATTTTGAAACAGTGCATGGTCTGGATGCACCTGGCCAGCATAGCTCGGCTTATGATTTAGCTGTGCTTTCTCGCGCTATCATCCACGGCGAGCCCGAGTTTTATCATATGTACAGTGAGAAAAGTCTCACCTGGAACGGTATCACCCAGCAAAACCGTAACGGGTTGTTGTGGGATAAAACCATGAATGTTGACGGCCTGAAAACGGGTCATACTTCTGGTGCCGGGTTTAATCTCATTGCTTCGGCTGTAGATGGGCAGCGTCGTCTCATTGCAGTGGTAATGGGGGCTGACAGTGCAAAAGGTCGTGAGGAAGAGGCAAGAAAATTACTGCGTTGGGGGCAACAAAACTTTACTACGGTGCAAATTTTGCACCGTGGGAAAAAGGTCGGAACGGAACGCATCTGGTATGGCGATAAAGAAAATATCGACCTGGGAACGGAACAAGAGTTCTGGATGGTGCTACCGAAAGCCGAAATTCCACATATCAAAGCCAAATATACCCTTGATGGTAAAGAGCTCACCGCGCCAATTAGCGCCCATCAGCGGGTAGGGGAAATTGAACTTTACGACCGTGATAAACAGGTGGCGCACTGGCCGCTGGTTACCCTGGAATCTGTCGGGGAAGGCAGCATGTTTTCTCGCCTGAGTGATTATTTCCACCATAAGGCCTGACCTTTCTTTTGCAGCAGACTGGCAGGAGTGCGAGTCTGCTCGCATAATCAACACTCATTCCTTGTGGTTTTAATTTTGCAACTATACTGTATATAAAAACAGCATCAATGGAGGCGTCATGAACTACGAGATTAAGCAGGAAGAGAAACGTACCGTTGCAGGTTTCCATCTCGTTGGCCCGTGGGAACAGACGGTAAAGAAAGGTTTTGAGCAGTTGATGATGTGGGTAGATAGCAAAAATATTGTGCCGAAGGAGTGGGTTGCTGTCTATTACGACAATCCGGATGAAACACCCGCCGAAAAATTACGCTGCGACACCGTCGTGACGGTACCGAATAACTTTACGCTCCCCGAAAACAGTGAGGGCGTCATTCTGACAGAAATTTCAGGTGGTCAATATGCGGTGGCGGTGGCTCGTGTAGTCGGTGATGATTTTGCTAAACCCTGGTATCAGTTCTTTAATAGCCTCTTGCAGGACAGTGCTTATGAAATGTTACCAAAGCCCTGCTTCGAGGTTTACTTGAACAATGGCGCGGAAGATGGGTACTGGGATATCGAAATGTATGTTGCGGTGCAGCCAAAACATCACTAATTCATCTCAGGGCGGTGTGTTAACGCGAAGACCACTCTTTTTTTGAAAGCGAAAAGAGTAAGATGCGCCTTTCAAATTTTTCGCTCCTGCCGGGAAATTACACTGTTCCCGGTATGTCCGTCGGATAACTCAGAGGCGCGCCTTCTGGCCGACAGATGTGTTATGAGCGCTTTTCATCTTCATTACGGAGTTTCTGAGTGCGTGCCGATAAGTCATTAAGCCCGTTTGAAATCCGGGTATACCGCCATTACCGCATTGTGCATGGTACTCGGGTCGCGCTGGCATTCCTGCTCACTTTTCTCATTATCCGCCTGTTTACTATCCCGGAAAGCACCTGGCCGCTGGTCACCATGGTGGTGATTATGGGGCCAATCTCGTTCTGGGGGAACGTTGTCCCTCGTGCCTTCGAACGTATTGGCGGTACGGTGTTGGGGTCGATTTTAGGTCTTATCGCTCTGCAACTGGAGTTAATTTCGTTACCGCTGATGTTAGTCTGGTGTGCGGCGGCGATGTTTCTTTGCGGTTGGCTGGCGCTGGGCAAGAAACCGTATCAAGGATTATTGATTGGGGTGACGCTGGCAATTGTTGTGGGTTCCCCGACAGGTGAAATTGATACGGCGTTATGGCGAAGCGGCGATGTGATCCTCGGCTCTTTACTGGCAATGTTGTTTACCGGTATCTGGCCACAACGGGCGTTCATCCACTGGCGCATTCAACTGGCGAAAAGTCTGACCGAGTATAATCGGGTCTTGTATTATCCCTCCAGTGCAGAGAAAATCGGCCAGTTTTCTCTGCCTGCAGTC
>OGOG01000734.1_pt1 | contig 35770 bp, 40 predicted proteins | sample 1552581 | NCBI WGS metagenome assembly OGOG01 (sample SAMEA2580152, study PRJEB22360) | human gut metagenome | biome: human gut; feature: human-associated habitat; material: faeces | place: Denmark | collected 2008/2010 | reverse complement strand
TGACTCTGTCAGTTCTACTGACTCTGTCAGTTCTACTGACTCTGTCAGTTCTACTGACTCTACTCGCCTACGACTTCTTTTTGAACTTTTGGATCCGTCTCTCCGTTCTCTCCATCTGCTTGATGGATCGGCTCAATATCCGTTTGGGACTATTCCACCATTGGCGGATCCCGCCGAAAATCGCGAACAGGCCGATGATGGCCAACAGGTAAATTGCAATCATTTTCTACGCCTCCTTTCTAATTTGTTTTGTAGTTTGCGGACCTCAACCCAGTCCTCGTGCCGCATCCATTCCGGACGGGATAACAGAGTCAGCTGACCCCGTGCTATTTGCATGGTTGTCTTTTTCAATTTGCGGGCGTAGTCCAGGACCTCCCGCTCCTCTTTTGAATAGATCCCCAGCCATCGCCGGAACACTCCAAGTTTCCCAGTTGGGGGTAGCCCCAATTTCTCAGTTTTTTCCATAATAAACAATGTGTGGAACAATAAAATTTTTATTGTTCCGGCCCCTAAGTGATTGATATTCAATGGTTTGGGTGCTTTTCATTGGGGGGACCGGAACAATTGGAACAATGTTTCTGTGCACTCTATTTGGTGATTTCTCATTTCCTTAATTGGTCATAATCTCCTCTCATATTTCCTATTCAGGTTTTCCTCCTATATTATTGTTCCAATTGTTCCGGGGGGGGTTAATTCATTGATATTCAATCAATTAGGGCCGGAACAATCATTGTTCCACATTGTTCCACATTGTTCCGGCCCTAATTGATTGATATTCAATGGTTTGGATGTTTTTCATTGGGGGGACCGGAACAATGGAACAATGGTTTGACCAACTTTTTTAGGGGGGACTGTCGAGATTTTTGCCAAAACCATGGTTTTATCAACTTTTGGGGCCGGGGGGTCCCCGTGATTTGGGAACAATGGAACAATGGTTTGACCAACTTTTGGGGCCGGGGGTCCTATTCACCCGTGGATCCGAAGCCCCCCTGTCCTCTTTCAGTCGATTGCGGGAAAAGCTCGGCCTCCGACTCGAGAACTTCCACCCCGGTATAGAAGACAGGCATCACCAAACCCTGAACCAGCTTCATCCCCGGCTTGAGGATGACGATCTCCTTGCCGACATTCATGACGTGCAGATGGATCTCTCCTTGATAGTCTTCGTCGACCACGCAAGCTCCAACCTGTAGCTGGTGCTTGGTGGCAATACCGCTCTTGTTGAACATGATGAGGGCACACCCCCGGGGTATTCGAGCTTTGATCCCGGACGGAATGTTGATGCTTTCGCCCGGCCAGATCTGTTTGGCTTCGAAGTCTTCCGGGATGTAGAAGTCCAGCCCGGCGGACAGACCCGTTCCTCTGGTCGGGGTCTTGACATTTCTTACTTTTACGATTTTCATTTTTTAAAATATTTTTCGAGACGAGCTCGGTGTATTGTGCCTGATGAGAGTGATGCTCCTTCTATGAAATTATACCGAGTATGAAGAGGCAGCTCCTGGAATGCCTTCTTGAACGGTTGACCATCCGATTCAAAGATCTTGCCTGCGGGATTTCCGGGGGTGACGTCTTTCATTTTTCGGGACTTGATCCACCGCAGAGCCTCTTCCCGATTTATAGAATGGATGGAAGGTCTAACAGATCCCTTCCGGAGCGTCATTTTGAACCACTGAGCCTCCGTGTTGGAGTCATCTTCTTTAAACCATACCCGGTAATATCCGATAGCTATTGCCATAAGTTGTAGAATATTTCGTGACACTTCTTGCGGTACGCCATCGGATCCTGTCGGATGCTCCGACACTTGAGAGGCTCTTTGGGTCGGTCGAGAATCTCCTGAGGCAGTACGTCGCTGAAAGCATCTTTGAGAATGCGCTTGTGAGTTCTGTCCTCCCGGGGCAAACGGAGAGCGAACCTGACAACGTCATGTCCCAGGAATGGTGACCGGAGTTCAACTGTGCTCCTCATGGAAGCCCGGTCAAGCCGAGGCATGTGGTAGAACGGAAGCTCTTGGAACACGTCTGAGAGCTGGGAGTCATAATCATCAACTCGGCGATAGCCTCCGAAGAGTTCGTCAGCTCCATCCCCGGTCAGGATGACCCTCTCCTTGACCTTCTCCATGAGTCGGAACTGGGGGATCATGGAGCCCAAGTCGATGGGGGTCTCGTTGTAGCGGAGACACCTCTCCAGGCAATCATCATCGGGGATAGGGCCAAGAGAGGTGATAGAAACCCCTAAAAATTCGGACAATAGCATGCCAAATTTTGATTCATTATTCTCCACCATATAAAGATTAACCCCCAGGCCCATTCGATGAAGAATAGAGGCAACTATGGATGAATCCAGTCCTCCAGAAACCAAAGCTCCGACCAGGACTTTAGAGTACATTGCCCGGCGTTTTACGGACTTCTCGACCAAGCCCCGGAGGACTTCGGCGAACTTGGATTTGGCTAAATGACTCCGTTTCCCTATCCCCCATCTGTAGTAGTCCCTCCGGATAATGGTGGGCTTCACCTTCATGTCATCGAAGGAATAGACAGTATTCGGCATAATACGCTTGACGTTGTTCCATGGAGTTCTGTCATCCCAGTTGTACCCCCATTTGAACACTTCCGACTGATAGTACCGGTCGAAGTCTCGGAAGTCCGACACCAACGGGGTTATCTCCGAGCAGATTTCCCCGAATTGGTTGTAGTAGAGTTGCTTCTTTCCGAGAGGGTCGGTGAAAGCAATAATTTGACCCTTCCGGTACCAGCATATTGCCCACATGCCATCCCAGTTGTTGGCTTCATAGATGATGTCTTCGAGACACGAGGATCCAAACAAGTCGCGAAGATACTCGACGTCGCTGGAATACCTCGTAGGATAGTTGTAGATTTCCCCGACATAAAGAAGCCACCCGTTGTTTCCGGCTAGCTCTATGGGCTGAGCCATCCGGTCACCTGGCTCAGTCTGAATGGGCAAACGAACATGACCGAGGAACCATCCTCCTTCGGCAATCTGGACGGACTCGATGCCCCTATGCTGTATCTTGTCAATGGCGTTAATCCTTCTTGTTATACTTATTCCGCACATATCACTTGAGTTTGTTTTTGAGAGCGTCCATGAGACAAACGATCCCTATTCCGATTATTACTGCTATTGCCAGCCCGATGATGATAGGCTCATCACTTCCTCCTGTCATGACTTTTCTTCGAATTTTCGAGGATCTGTTGTGCCTTTCTTTCGATCCAGTTGGTGTAGCACCGACTCCCCATGTGGAGCCCAGTCAGGAGCTTCGAGCATCCCAGACAGAACATGCAATCGTCATATTGCTGATGAGCTTTAGCTCTTGCTTCGTCGATAGTCATAGCTTAATAGATTACCCATTTGGAGAGATCTTCGTTGTATGCATGGAGGGACCCAGCGAAGTAATGCAGAGATCCCTTCTTGAGAGAGGGGTAGGTGGCTGCGAGGATGTTGAACACGTAGTCCATCATGGCCTCCGTCAACCAGATGTCAATTGCGAAGTGCTTGAAGAAGTCATTGCTCCGGATGTAGTATATCACGTGGAGCCGGTTGTTCCGGATGAGGAACTGGTAGCTGACGGAGCAAGGTACTCGGGTCAAAGCCCCGGCTGTTGCCCGGGTGTCCTCCGGCTCGAAGATCATGACCATTGCTCGTCTGGAGTGCGGGTCGTCCCGGAGAGTCGTGATGACATTGTCCAACTGGTGTATTTCGGGTCCCTTGTGGAAAATGTGCAGACGCTCCGAATAGGTGTAGTCGAAGCGACCCTCCTGCCGAGTCTTGCTCACCAGCTTCTGCCACAAGTCCCGGCGGATTTCCCAGCTCTTACCCGGGTTGACTCCGTTCCGGTCAAGCCGATCGGAGAGCTCTGCTCGGCAATACTTCTCGATGAGCTCGGCCTCGTCTTTGAACATGAAATCGAGCATCTCACGTTTGCCGAGATACGGCTTCGAGATGACAAAGCTCACTCCGATGAGTTCCTTGGTGAGCCGGTCGTCCCCGCTGAGTTCCTGGTTTTGGTAATGGTTGACCGGGACCGTGATGCCGGAAACCTTGAGCTCCCGATCCATCTCCCGGATCATTTCGAAACAGTCTTTAAATATTCTACCCATATCAGTATTTGGATTTAATGCGAAACAGATTTACTTGATACTTCAACGACCAGAGCTCTTTGACTCGAGTCTCTGAGAGACCCAAATGCTCGAACATTATGACGAAGTAAGTCCATATCCGCTTGAGCCGGCCCTCAAAAACTATCAAGTCAACCATGTACTGAGATTGTCTCCACTCTCTGTTCTTGAGACAGTTTGCTGTCATGCCGATGTTTCCGATTAAGGTAAGCAGATCTCCCGCAAAATCTTCGTCTTCCAGAACCTGTGCCCATTTAGGCAGCGTCCAGACGAAAGTGGGAGTCATGCCATAAAGCTGGTAAAGCTCCAACATGAAGTTGAATGCGTCAATCAGCTCCTCATTAAAGTGCTCGCCATCGAGTTCCCCCTCATCGAGTTCCCCCTCGATAGCCTCCTTTGCCTCAGCGAGTTCCTCGACAATCTGCCAACAGAGTTTCTTGAATAGTTCTTGATCCTCCAAAGTGTTAATGTCAAAGTTCGCGATGCGCTCCTTGAAGTACGGCCTGTACATGAGCTGGAGCTCCCCCTGGAGGGCATAAATCTCTTCCCAGCTCTTAATGAATGGCTTAAAGTCTTGTGTATTCATGGCTTGACGTTTAAGAATGGATCGTACTGTTCCGGATCTTCTTTGTGGGAGTAATATACAGCTATTCTGCGTCCCTCTTCTGTGAGAACATGTTTGATCTCATGCACCTCGATGGGACTGATCCGGATGAAGTCTACAGCCTCCGAAATGGTTGAGAAGTACGTAGGTACTACTCCCGGAGCTTTTAACGGCTTGGGTTCCTCGAGTTCGTTGTTGATGGCCCCGATTGTGGCTACCATGTCAAGGAGGTTGTCCTCCTTGTGTGCATTGGATTCACGTGCCATTTTCACTGCCACTTGGACCCAAGACACGTCAAGAGCGGTCAGAGGCTTACCGGTAATGACCGAGGCGATCTCTGCGGCCTTCTGGTTGCATTCCATGAATGGTCCGTATTGTCTCTCCTTCTCCTCCGACCGCTCATTGATGATTTGGTCAGCGTGTTTAAGTATGTTACTCATGATTTTTAGTATATAGGTTAGACCCCGGGGAGGGACTCGAACCCTCCTGTACCACTCCGGGGTGCCAAGGGGAGTGACGGCTCCACTTGGTGAGGAGTTCTGACTTACTCCTCAGCCGGTGCGTTCTCCGGCTCGTTCTGTTCTGCTTCGGGAGCTGCCTCGTCAGCCTTCTTCCGGCCTCGCTTCGGCTTCTCCTCGGGAACCGGTGCCATCTCGCCGAGCTCCAGGTCCTTCGAGTCGATGCCCTTGCCCCAGACGTGACCGTCGTTGGTCTTGATGCGGTACTGGATGAAGTTGTTGCGGGGGTCGAGACGAGCTCCGATGATGATGCCGTCGGTCTGCTCCTTGGTCTTCGTGCAGATGAACTTGCAGAAGCGACCGATGTTGGCTTTGGCCTTCTCGAGATTGGCTTGGGCCTCCTCTGCCGATACCTCCTTTTTCAGCGAGCGGGGTTCCCCTGGCTCCTTCGGAGTCTTTGCCTTGCGAGCCTTCTTCGGCTTCTCCTCGGCGACCTCGTCGTTCTCCTTGATGCCGTTCTCGGCTTTGTACTCTTCCGTTTCGGTAGCGTTGTAGACAGCGCCCTCCTCTGCCGGATGTTCCTGAGATGCTCCTCTCGATGCGAGGATGGATTCGATGGCGTCAAGCTCGTCACCGGTCTTGACCTTGGCCAACTTTTGAAGAACTTTCGAGCTGTAGCTCTTGTACTTTTCGATAAACTTTTCCATAGTGTTTAGTTGTTAAGTGTAGTGTAAAAGTAAGAAAAAATGTCCAATTAAAAAAATCTTTCACCAGAAAAATTGAAATTATTTCAATCCAATTCGACTGTGATTATGTCCAATATGTTGGAGGTCCTCATGCTATTGACTACCAGTAGAGCCCTTCGGATCCCCAAGTCCCTCATTGCTCGCTTTGCTTGAGCAATGGCTCTGGCTTTGATTCTTCCGTCGGGGATAGCTGCTTCGTAGCTGTTGTAATCCTCGTCCATTAGTTCGTAGTAATATCGTTTCATTGTCCTTTTGTCTGTAGTATAAATATACGATAAAACGGGGAAAAGTAGAGGCTAAGCCTCTACTTCTTCACCTTTGTAATTTACGAATTTAGCATCCTGATAGCCGAAGAATCGGAGGGACTCGAGGTCTTTGGTCATCGTGTTCAATATCTGGGCGAGCTCCTGGTCGGAGTAGTCTTTGCAGGAGTTGACTGTGTCTACTGCCCAGTAGTTCGACTGTCTAACTGAGGTGTAGCCCTTCTTCCCGACAGTTACTATGAAAGCGTTGGGCCGGTCGGATAACTTGTTCTCTTTGCTTCGGAATATGACCGAGACTTTTTTGTTGTTGGGACAAGCAGCTTTTGCCAGACTTTCGATTCGATGTTTGTTCTCGTAGTTCATAGTGTTATCGTTTTGTTTGTATCACAAATGTAATACTTCTGCTACAAATACTACGATGTTTTGCGATATTTTTTCATATATTTTTCGACCCTCGCTTTTACAGCTTCCATGAGAGCATCCTGTCCCCGGGTCTTCGCTTTCTGGGCTCTTATGACGTCCTGGTCCACTGTCTTCGAGCATACCAGTTTATTGACTATCACGACCTCCTTCTGTCCTTGTCGGTCAAGCCGAGCATTGAATTGTTGCTCCAGCTCGAGAGAATAGGTCTGCCCAAACCAGATGATGCGGTGCCCTCCGGCTTGGAGGTTGAGCCCGTGACCCCCGGAAGCCGGGTGCATCAAAAGAACCTGAATTCTGCCAGCATTCCAGTCAACGATGTCCTTCTCCGTTTTGAGTTCCCGGGGCTTATACTTGGCGAGAGCCTTCATGAGCCGGTCTCTGTCATGCTGGAAGGTCCAACCTATGAGGACTGACTGTCCCCCGGCGTCCTCAATGAGTTCCTTCGTGGCTTCGATCTTCAACGTGTGCACCTCATAGGCCACTCTCTGTTCATCGTACACTGCTCCATTGGCAAACTGGAGGAGCTTCGTGGACAAAGCTGCTGCATTGACAGCTGGTATCTCTACGGCGTCCCCGAGCTGATCAATCATGCTGAGAACTTGTTCCTCCTCGAAGGAGTCATAAGCTTTTTGGATTTCCGGGGGCATCTGGATCTCCACTATGTTGTCGATTCGCTCGGGGAGATCGAGGTAGTCCTTAGCTTTCATGCTCATGCAGATGTCCCCTATCTTTGAATATATGCGCTCCTGATTCTCTTTGGATATGTCGTACGAATATACAATATGCCCGTTTCTACGTCCTGGCTTAAAGTAGTTGTCACGATAGTGTGATATGTATTTGCCCAAGCGCTCTCCCCGGTCCAGGAGGTACATTTGGGCCCAAAGGTCCATAAGACCGTTGGGTGCCGGGGTACCAGTCAAACCTACTACTCGGGAGAGTGAAGCCTGAACGTGCTTAAGAGCTTTGAATCTGATTGACTTGGGGTTCTTGAAACTGCTGAGCTCGTCGATGACCACCATGTCGAATGGTAAGCAAGATCCCCCGTAGAGCCCGCATAGCCAAGCCACGTTGTCTCTTCCGATGGTGTATACGTCTGCCTTCTTGGCAAGAGCCTCACGACGTTGACGTTCTGTTCCAATGATGCGAGACACTTTAATGTGCTTCAAATGGTCCCATTTCTCGACCTCCTGTGTCCAGACTGATTCGGCTACTCTTTTGGGAGCTATGACTAATACTCGTCGGACCTCGACCTCTTTAAACATGAGCTCGTTGATGGCTGTCAAAGTAGACACTGTTTTACCCAATCCCATGTCCAGGAACAGAGCACAGTGGGTGTTGTTTATGATATGGTCTATAGCCGTGAGCTGATAATCATGTAAGTCACTATATTTCATATTATGTGTACTTCTTTTACTCCCTCGAAATCTTTTCTAAACACAAACCACGCATAATTGATGGCTCTTAGTACTGTGGAAAAGTCTCCGTTTTTACCGCAACCCTCGCGCCCTCTAAGGATGTATATATCCGACAAATATGGTTCAAACACAGCCCTTTTTTGAGCAGTTATCCACTGTAATTGAAATAGCATTGCGATTATCCCTGTCCCCTTTTGGATCTCTATCGCTTTTTTAACAAACTCATCAGCCAGTGAATAAGGGGGGTTCGTTATAATTGAACCCTCGAATAATTCGGTCCTCTCTAAAAAGTTAAACCCCGTATGGCCAAACCCCCGATCGAACAGGTCTGATGATTCTACTTCGAATAAATAATCTTCTAAGACCATACTAATGTGACCCCCCCACAAGCAGGTTCTAAAATTTTTCCAAGTTCATATTTATCCGAAACCCGAGAAATAAATCTCTCAACCATAGATGGGTGAGTAGCATAGTAGTCACCCTCTTCTTTAATTGCTCTGTCAATTCTTGCCTGAGCTAAATTTGCATTGTTCTTCATACTCCTTTATTATTTTTTTAATTTGTTCAGGGGTGTCTACGACCTCTACTCTGAAACCTAAAGCCCTAATTTTTCGGTGCATGAAAAGTTGAATCTTCCGGGGCTTTTTGCCGAATGCTTTCAACTCAACGAAAACGACTTCGCCACCGGGGAACAGACAGAGCCGGTCAGGGAGGCCAGCATTGTGAATTGCGGGGAGTTTCAAACACCAGCCACCAACTCTCTCCACCTCAGTGACGAGTCGTTTCTCAATCGAGTTTTCGCACGTAGTATTTTTGCTTTCCATAGATGGGGAATCTTTTACTAGCCTTGCACGGCTCCCATTCTGGCATGCTCTTCAACAAGTCATTTATTTCTCGGGTCCTATACCGGTCCATGTCCTCTCTGTTCCGCCCGAGACATTCGCACCATATCTCAGCAACACACACGTAGTCTCGGGGGGTGGTCCCTTTGGGGTTTAACTCATCGACCAGGAAGTCTCTTCTCTGGTAGAGGTCCATTGAGTCCCAGTTGTCCGGGAGTTGACGTTCCAAGTACGCCTCAATGATGCCTTTCCGTTCATCCGACTCGCTGTGCGAGCTTTGCTCATTTTTGGCTATTTTTTCTGCTTCATGGCTCAAATAGAGTTTTTCCTTGGATTTGTACAGGACAACTGCCTCAGCCCATATCTGGTCTATCTCGTCGTCCAGTTCCATGAACACGTCTTTTTTGGCATTGTTGGGGACCACGTCCACTGGCATGAAGCGTCTGTTGCCAGTGGGGTCTCTCAGGAATTCGCTGTCGTTGGTGGTGCCGAAAAAGACGCATTGCCGGGGATATATCTCAGAAGTTCTGGCATACGCTGGTCGGAATGAGTCTTCGGACTTAGATATGAAATGCTTCACTGACTCAACCTCCGCTTTGCGGAGACCGGAGAGCTCAGCTATTTCAATAAGCCATGCCCCCTGGATCTGCTCGAGAGCCTCCTTTCCTTGGACTGTCAGGAATGTATCGCTAAACCAGGATTTTCCCAATTTTTTGATGAACGTACTTTTGCCGGATCCTTGAGGTCCTACGAGCATAAGCACAAGGTCGAATTTGACCCCGGGGTTCATAACTCGGGCAACTGCTCCAACCAGCATCTTGCGGATGGCTTCGCGAGAGTAGATATTGTCGTCAGCCCCCATGTAGTCAATCAGGAGTTTGTCTACCCGTTGGATCCCGTCCCATTTGAGGTCATTGAGGTAGTCCAGAATCGGGTGGAAGTGGTTGCGTTCAAATTCCAGAGCCATGGCATCGTCGATCTTTAGCGAGGACGTTATTCCATATACGCAACCCAAATAGTTCCGGACCCCGGAGTAGTCTACGTTCTTGACAGGCTCCGGCTTAACAACCCGACGCCATGGGAGATTCCCAAAAACGTACCTCTTACCGTCAAAGTCGTTCTGTCTGAACAGTCTTTTGAGTCTGGGGTCGTTTGCAAATATGAGGTTGAGGTTGGCATCCGACGAGAGGTATGCTCCTCGGGTGTCAACCTCCAGCTCCTTCATCCACTCGACGCTCTCAGCCTCCGGGTCAACCTCCTTTTCGACTACTTCTTCTTCCTGAGTCCGATCATGCTCTGGATCGGCAAACTCGTACTTGGCACTGTTGATGTGGTCGTTGGCAATGGTTGTCTTAGTGTCGGGGTCATTGCGTACGAACTCCTCCATTGCTGACACACTTGGCAACTTCGACGAGGGGTCCTTTACCTTGTCGTCAAGGTGGCCGAATTTGTGTATGCGGACCAAGTCAAACGCATTGCAAAGTTTACCCCCACACGGGTCAGTTCCATGATGGGAATAAGCGAACTTGTCCTCATACACGATCAGACCAGCCGAAGCACTTCCTTTTGTGTAAGTGTATCGGCCCTCCAATGCTGATGGGACATAGGTGTCAGAGAGAAAAGTCTCTATTGCTTCGGGTATGGAGTACGTCCTACAGAACGCTCCTATGAGCCCCCTCTTTATGGTTGGGTCCTCCTGCTTCTTAACGGCTCTGTCGACAGCTTCGAAACGGGACGAAGCTGTGGGCCAAAGTGACGAATCTTTCCAGTCGGCATAGGAGTTGAGGACCTCGTCAGCATCAATCCATGGACCGTCTTGGACCTTAAAATAGTAGTCTATGTCCTTCGGCGTAGAAGGCCAGAACATGAGTCGGTTGGTCTCGAAGGTTGAATTGTCGAAAAGGTCTATCCCGATTATCCCGGCAATTTTTCGGCTTATGGCCACATACTCATCAGCCGTGACCTCTCTGCTCAGTGGCATTATTAGTCGGTACCGAGGAGACGCATCTGAGTGTTTGTGAGTCCCGTGCAGAACAGCTGCATTGTCAAACTGGAGAGTGAAGTCGTCCCAGAGGTCTTTGTGGGCAAAGTCCAAGTCGAGGGTCATCAGTTGTCTGTGGACCACATTGGCCGGACTTCTTTTGCCTCCTCTCAGGTAGCCCCCGACATATCCACCTACGTCCTTTATTTTGAGCTGGTCCTCCTTGCTTGCAGAAACAAATTCCTTGAATGTTTCAGTGGTCCTATTCTCCTCCCCGAGTCGACTGACCAATTCAGACCATTTCAGTTTCTTGTTGCTCCATACTTTTGATCTTGCACTCAGTCCAATTGCAATATCAAGTTCCCCGTCGTATGTCATTAGTCTTTTTTATAAAATTTAGTAACGTATCCGTCTGCTTTGAGAGGCAATCCCATTGGCAAGCAGTTCAGCCAAGGAAGATCCCCCCCCATAACTCTGCACATAGTCTCCAGACAATCCCCGGCTCGGTCTTCGTCTACCTCTGCAATGGCTTCATCATGGACATGCATTACTATTTCGAAGTCTTTCATAATGCTTAGCCTGTACATTGCTTCGGCGAGAAGATCCCGGGAGATTGCCTGGACTATGTTCTCCACCAGTTTGCCCCCGTAAGTCTCTACCTCAGTCCATCCTACTGACTGGACCATGCCGTCATAGACAATGCCAGTCTGCCCGAACCTGTTGGGTCTCACCCGGGGATTTCTGTAGTATAATTTTCTCCCCGCTGGGAGGGCTATTGTCAGATTGGTTCCGTCATGTTCAAATACGAGGCAACTTACCTTTTTAGTCTTTCTGGTCTGGACGCACTCAATGGCCTTTTCGTTCACCTCAGCCCAAAACTCAACGATTTTAGGATTGGCTCGACGCCAAAGAGCTACGATGGAGTACATTTCCTTTTTGGACAGCTTCTTCTCTTTGTCCATCTTCTCCATTGCGTTGACCGACCCCTCATATCCGAGTGCCAATTCTGCCGTCTTGCCCCGCTGTCTGAGGTCCGATCCTTTCGTAACCTGCTCAATGGGGACCCCGAACATGAGTGATGCTGATGCCTCGTAGATCTTGCCATGGGTGTTGAAGACGTCGAGTCGCCATTTCTCCTGGGCTAACCAGGACAGGACCCGGGCCTCAATAGCACTAAAGTCGGCTACTGCAAACATTTTCCCCTCCGGGGCTATGAAGGCTGTTCGGATGAGCTCGGACAAAACATCCGGGATATTGCCGTAACACATTTCAATAAGGTCGTAGTCTCCTTTCTCTACCATGCTTCTGGCGAAGTCCAAGTCCTTCATGTGATTCTGGGGGAGGTTCTGGAGCTGGATCATTCGGCTCGACCAACGTCCTGTTCTGTTGGCCCCGTAAAACTGGAATAACCCGTGAGCTCTCCTGTCTTTGGCAGCGCAGTTGAGCATTGCAATGTACTTCTTAGTTGAAGTCTTGGACAGTGCAAGCCGACCAGCGAGGACCTCCTTGACCAGATCGGGAGCCTCCGGATTGTTTTTCAGATATTCGAGAATTTCGGGCTTTCCCAGTGCAGGGAAGTTGAGCCCGAAATTAGTGCTAAGCCACGTCTTCAACTGGGCCAAGCTGTTCGGGTTATCCAAGCCTGTCAGTTCCTTCATTCGGTCAGTCATCTCCTCCGTGTATACCTCGTCGAAAGAGATGGCGTTCCCGGCCATGTCGAGATCTATCAGGATCCCCCGGTCGTTGATGCTTTGGTCTACGAGGTAGTTCCGGCGTTCGAACTCCGGGAATGGGAATTGGTCCAGCTGTTCCACGATGTCGCGTTCGGCAATCACGTCATATTCGGCATACGTCTTGAACTCGTTCCACTTGCCCGGGTCGTCGTCCGGCATGTTCCGAGTCCTCATCCCGTTGGACTTGGTTGGCTTGCACGGGGAGCAGAAAAACCGGATTAAAGCTTTACCGGTCGACTTCTTCCCGTGCTCCCCGAGGACCAAAGCTTTGGAGAGTTCATCCAAAGCCAAAGGCAGTCCGCAATAGGCCGCTTTGGTCATTGAGCAATACAATTGATCAATCGGGATAGGTAATCCTATACGCTTAAATACGAGTCTCTCAAATACTGCGTTATGCGCCCATTTCTCGATCCCCGGATCAGTTAAAGCAGAAACGAAGTAATCGGGGAGCTCCTCTCCTTTGGCCAGATCTATCACCTGAACGGGAGAGGTGTCAAAGGCGAAAGACACCATAAGGAGTTGAAAGTCCCCCGATTCTATGTATTTATAGGCGCCCGTGGATTTAATGTCCTCCGGGCTATATGTTTCGGTATCGAAATATAAGCGTCTCGGCATGTTGACTATTGTTAAATTTGTTGCTGGGCGGGGATTCGAACCCCTAATCCCAAGTAAGACCCAGCATACCAACCTACATAAGGTCGTCGTCCCACGGGTTCTGGCCGAAGTCCTCTTCTGCAGAAGATCCACCGGAGAGACGTTCTCCGTCAGCCAACTTCTGGAGGTTGTTCAGCCCGCAAGCAACGCCTTTGTTGCCATTCGTGTTGAAAACGTAGAAGTTGATCGACGCCCGGCCATAGCATCCGGAGTAGAAATCCTCTTTTTCGATGATGGGGTTGAGGTTGACGTCCACGATGCCAGGACGGTTGTCCGAGTTGGCATTGACGAACATGTGCCCAGCATACTCCGGATTGTCCGGTCTTTCGGTGTCCCCGTCACGGAGGGGGTTCTTCCACGTGGGAGGAATCTTGCCACCCAATTTGGCGATGCCTTCTTTGAGAGCCGTGTCGATGGCCTCCTTGACCCGAGACAGAGTTGCCGAGTCAGTCTTCGGGATGAGGATGGACACCGAGTATTTTGCTCGGTCGGAACCCTCCATTGCACGGGGTTCCCATACGTTGGCGTAACTGAACCGGACTTTGCCGGTAACTACTTTGGTTGTTGCACTCATAATTGTTGGAGTTTAGTTATTTGAAAAATCGAGTTTTGCTTGTTCTATGCCCATTGCCGGACGTTTGTCAGACTCAGGGACGAGAGTGGGTTTGCCAGGAGCTTTGATGACGAGGTCCCCGACCAGTGAATCGAAGTCCTTTTTGAGGAGCTTCTCGATAGCCGGGATTCCAGCCAGTTTGACAACTTGGAACTGCTCCGGAGTGTAGTCGCATGCGGTAAGAACTTCCTGAACTGCATTCTCGTCAGTCCATTTCCGCATTGACCTTCCTTCGACTACCTTATATCCCGGGATCTTCTCGCCCGAGATGGCTTTGGAGAGCAGGTGCTCAGATACAGCATTTACCCATTCTTGGAGCATGGGGGCTTGCTCGAAAATCTGAGCGAGCTCCTCAGTGGTCAGGAGTTCGGGCTCTTTGAACTCGTGTTTGGCCAAGTCAAGATTGTGGTCTGCCATTTTGCGGCACAAAGCTTTGACTCTGCACCACCTGCACCAGTGTCCAACTTGGAGTTCACCGTCTCCGGAGTAAGCGAGAGCTGCTTTGGGTTTCACTACCTCCTCACCCCATTTGTAGAGGTCTTCGGGGGTAATCTCCCATGACGATATTCGCTCCTGCCGGGGCTGGACGATAGTCAACTTTACCATGTTGATGTCGTAGACCATCTCAAATTTGGACAATGCCCCAAGAGCATACAGCATCAGCTGAGCATTGTTCTCAGCGAAAACCGGCACGCCAGTGCCAAACTTGAGGTCTATGATCTCCATGACCCCGTCAGCGATAATGCAAGCGTCTCCAGTGCCGAATCCTTGTTCGACCCAAGCCGAGAAGTCCAGTCGCTCCTCCAGAAGAACGAGTGCGTCTTTGGTTTTCCGTAGAGCTTCCGTATATTGGTCCGTTACGTACTGGCAATAAGCCATTACGGGCTCATCCATGGCCTCAGTGTAGAGGTCACTCTTCTTCAGCTTCCTGAGTTCAGCAGACGTAACGTCAACAGGCGTTATGCGGAACCTCGCTCGGAGGTAACATTCTGCCATCTCGTGAGCCAGAGTACCCTCTTCGGCATACTTGGAAGGCTTACCGGTTTCCTCAACCTTTTCCTCCAGTCTGGCACTGGGGGTGCAGTTGATCCACCGGTCTGCCTTTGATGCCGAAAGCATGGCGTGCTTACGAAATGAGTGATTCGGGGCTCCCATTACGCAAGGTCTTTGAGGAATTCGTAGAACGCGTCGTAGTTTCGGACATCCAGTCCCGTCACATTCTTCGCTCCCAGTTCAGTGAGCTTTGCCCGGATGGTTTCGCGGTGGTTGTCCACCTTACTTGCCAGGAGAGTCCGGATGTCCTGAATTGAGACAGCGGGGTCAGAACCCAAAGAGGAGTTCGCATCCATCGGCATGGGTTCGGGCTCCTCAGTCTTTTTGGGGACTGGAGCCGGAGCCGGAGCTGGCTTCTTCACGTCCTGTGCAGGAGCTGGTTTCTTGACGTCAGTCGTCTTGACTGTTACAGGATTTGCTCCGATAACCTGACAGATTTTGCGGACCATTTCGAGATCCTGAGTTCCTTCGAGGTTTGCCTCGAACTTAATTTCTACTTTCATTGGCTTGATGATTTTTGATTATGGTGTTCAGAAGTTCAATGTACTTGCTGAGAGGTATAGCCGGGTCATGGAGAACAGTTTCATGAAACAGGGACCCGAGGTGGAACACCTTCGTCTCTCCCGTTTTGACCGATAACTCGGCTCTGTAGTTCCCGTTTGTCAGAATACATGTCTCTCCTCTAAACTCGGAGTTCCATGCTCCTCTGTAGAGATCGTCGACAGATACACGGAGCCAAGCTGCTAAACGTGAGACTTGCTCCGAATTCAACAAGGTTTTTCCGTTCAGAACCCGGTTGAGAGCTGCTCGGGGGAACCGGTTATCGGGGAACAGAATTTCTGCCACTTCTTGAAGCCTGAGCCCTCTCTGTTCAATTAATTCTCTGAGATTGATAGTCATTGTGTTGTCCATGTTGTTTATCCCAAATATAATCAATTTTTCCCACATATAAAAACTTTTCAATCTTTTTAATGAAAAATGTTTACTTGGTGAGGAGGTAGACCACCTGAGCAATAAATATGCTCCTCCTGCTGGGGTTGACCCGGGCATACACTTCTCGTAGAGGCTCAATGGCTTTCTCAAGCTTGAGGTCCTCTCCTTTCCTCTTCAACTCCTTGAGGGCCTTATAGACCCGGGTCCTTTCCTGCCATTTCCGAACTTCGGCTTTGTCGTTCCACCAACCAGACACGGGGACAAATTTTGAGCTGAGCACACAGGCAGATTTTCCGTCCTCCGAAAATGGCTGACGAGTGATAGCTCCCGGAGTACAATTGGGGTTGATCTTCTTCTCGAACGAGATGGGCTCCATGTATGTAGGTCCCTCCCCGGGAAGCTTGTCCATTTCCATGTAGTGGAATCCGAACTCGTCCTCATACTTGAATACTACGTATTTTTCAATCTTTTCCATAATAGTTATCTGTTTAAGGTTCTTGCTGATATTCTGCATTTCTTGCCGAAGTAGGTAAATGTCTTACCGTTAGCTGTAATGTCCATCAGTTCAGGCTCAGTATAAGACTCATACTCGCCTTCAATATTGATTCGAGTGGCTCCTTGGGAGTTAGCCAAAGCTCTGAAGGAAGTGAAGACTCCCTCCACGTATCCCATTCGAGTGACGATAAGTACCGATTTTACTGTTCTCATAGTTGTGTAGGTTTTTGTTTGTGTCACAAATATAAGAAAAGTTTTTTGAAGTGAAAAATTTTTTGATTGAAAAATGAGAAAAAAGTTGGGACCCCTATTTTGGGGTCCCGGGAATTAAAACTGTTTGAACCCGTAGCGGACTATTTTACGTGCCAAGGTTTCGGCATCCATATATCTCATTTCTAATTCAGTTCCTATCATATTTACGAACAGGATTCGGCTGGTGATGAAGACCTCCATCTCGGATCCCCCGGGGGTCCTGTACCTATTAATAAGTACGTGCTCCTCCGTGAGGGGGTCAAACCTGTCTTTTACATTGGCTGCCCATTTCCGGGTCATCCCGTTTTTCAGTAGGATGGTCCTGAGTTCCGTCATGGTGTCGCAGAAGGTGTGGGCTCCGTTGTTGAAGGTAAGGCTGAATGCCCCGGAGGCAAATTTGTTGATCTTGAGTTCGAGCCCTTGATTGTTGGTGTAGGTGATGGTTTTCATATTGTAATTTGTTTTTGTTTGTGTCACAGATATAATACTTCTGCTGCAAATACTACGATAAAATGCTGGAAAAATAGCAGAGAAACAATAAAATTTTTATTGTTCCGGCCCCTAAGTGATTGATATTCAATGGTTTGGGTGCTTTTCATTGGGGGGACCGGAACAATTGGAACAATGTTTCTGTGCACTCTATTTGGTGATTTCTCATTTCCTTAATTGGTCATAATCTCCTCTCATATTTCCTATTCAGGTTTTCCTCCTATATTATTGTTCCAATTGTTCCGGGGGGGGTTAATTCATTGATATTCAATCAATTAGGGCCGGAACAATCATTGTTCCACATTGTTCCACATTGTTCCGGCCCTAAGTGATTGATTATCAATGGTTTGGGTGTTTTTCATCGGGGGGACCGGAACAATGGAACAATGGTTTCATCAACTTTTTTAGGGGGGACTGTCGAGATTTTTGCCAAAACACAATGAAACAAGGGTTTTATCAACTTTTTTAGGGGGCTTATCCTCTTTAAGAACCCATATTCCCTACCATTGTTTACTGCTGGTCCCTGCCACGGGGGCCAATATCCCCGGCTTGGGGACACAAAAAACCCGGGCTCCCCTAAGCCCGGGACGGAGTAGTTTCCTAAAATTTCCAGCTAAAGCCGACCTCATACCCCGATCGGGTCAGCTCGAAGTCCCGCATATAGGATATATCTACTCCGAAATTCCTGTAGTATATGCCTCCCCCAACCCCAACCTGCCCGAAGGAGTTAGCCGAAGCTCTCAGAAAGGGGGACCATTTCCGGGACCTCGTTTCTTTGATCTGTTCTCGGACGGGGGTATACTTGTACGTAAGATGCTGGAGAGTGTTGTATTGGACTGTAGCCTCCCAGTCAAATTGGCCAATTTTGGGATCTTTGAAGAATGTTCCAGCGTATTTCCTGGTCGTATTCCAGTCCAACATTGTCCTTTTTACGCTCTCCAGAGTATCCACCTCCTTTTTGTCCTCCCCAAAACCCCCTCCATTTGTGATTTCTGGGGGTGTTTGGGGAACCTTTTCCTCCTGGCCCTTATAGATATATATCAATTTGATTGGATTCCTAAAACCCTCCCATTTTGGAACCAAATCCGGGACTTTGACCTCCCCCTGAATTGGGGGTAAATCGACGTACTTTATAACGGTCTTCTCCTCGACTGTTTTACGCCCGATTATAAAGCCTATACCTACAAGAACTATTGTGCAGAGTACTCTCTTTAGTAAGTCCATATCGTGTCCTGCGGGAGGGTTTTAGAAGCATCTACGTGGATAAAATTCCCGTCGATGCCTATCCTCCGGATCCGCAATGCAATGGCTGCCCGGAGGATCTTCATCCGATTGGGGCCCGAGGCACACCGGATGTCCACTGCCAAACCTTCTGTGTGAGCACTGTTGCCGGACCGTCCTTTGGCCTTATCGTGTTCTTTGGAACGATAAGCGCAATTGAGGACGAGAGGGATGCCTGCCTTTTCACGGAGGTCATCCAGGAGATCGAGAAAGTCCTGGTCCATGTCTTCGATGGAGCAGGACGGATTGCATCGCTCGAATTCTTCGGGCTTAAAATACTTACTTGTCTTCATGGCATTCAAAGTCTATTTGAGTTTTTTTGCTGACCGATCTCTCCATGTATGACCGGAGAGCCCTGAATATGGGATGATTTGAGATTATAGCTGAATTTTCGAGAAAGCTCCAAAACTCCGTCCCGACTACAAAAGCAGCGAAGAAGTTGGCAAGGTTGAGACCCCCCAAGTTCGGGAGGACACACACGTCAAGCATGTAGGCCATGCCGATACCGATAATGCTGAGCCCCAACTTCCAACACGTGTCCCACATTTTCTCGCTTTTGAACACATATTTTTGATGGGCTCGTTTGTGGCGCTTGTAGTCAGCAATATTTCCAGTTATGAAGTCGACGATAACGGCAATACAGACACAGAGGATAAGGACCTGGATCGGAGCTAAAAGCCCCCAAACCCCTACAATGCTCCCGCACATCCATTTTCCCGCTCTCATGACTTCCTCCTTCATATCTGTTAAACTTATAATTTATTACGTCCTATAATCATTTTACGAGACGGGGACTCCCTGTATTCAGTACATGGAGTCAGTAACCGCAGAGCTTTAAGGTGATTTATAGCCTTCTCGAGGTAGGCTTCCCCGATGTTCCGTGCTTCGTTCGAGCTACGGACGATTATGTTGTCTTCTACTCGAGTGCTGAATTCGCCATCTTTGTACCTCACACCGAAGGCAGTGGGATTGATTGGATTGTTGACGATGAATCGGGAATACGCAATGTATGCAATGGCGATCTTGAGTCCTTCGCTTCGACCATCCCCGGAACAGCCACCATCATAATACCCGCCTTCCATGGCGGCAGTGTACTGATCTTTTGTAATGGTTACGTCCCCGTATTGGAAAGGACCGGGGCCGGAAAAGTCTGTCTCGTCGAGCCATCTGTAGAGGTTGGCTCCTATGGCATCCACCAATCGGAGGGTCTCAGCCTCCCGGATGTATGGCTCCAGTCTGGCCGGATCGTTGATGTTCTCGGCTATCGGCCGAACATTCCGAAGGTCGTTAGAGTTGAGTATCATCGGGCATGAGTTTTATAATCTCCTCGTCATAAAGCCCATAAATGAGCTTGAGCATGTTTCTCTTCTGAACAGTGGAGAGCATCTGGTCCCGGATAATCTCCAGTACCTGAGTCATGTTGTCCTTGCCAATTCTGTCTGCTATAGACTCGCCGGCATTGTAAGTGAGAGACTGAATAGCGAAGTCGGGATTTTCCAAAGGAGCCCACCAGTACTCAAAGATCGATATGAAAGTCTCCTCCAGCTGCTGACGCTCCCGGACTGTAACAGAGTTGTAGTACTTGTAGGCATTGGTCATGAGATCAGCCCCAAAGTTAGCCCCCACGTCAACAGCTCGAAGAATGGGAGGCTGCTTGAAGGCTTGACCAATGTTCTCCGGGATGACTCTCTGCGTTACTTCGAATGCTTTGTCATAGTTCTCCCCGGAGAACCTTATGAACTGGGGCACTTCATCTTTTGACTTGCACTGGATGTACCACAATTGTGAAGTGTTCTCATCTCCTTGAAATTTGTTAAGTTCTTCTTGGGTCTCATTCACTTGAGACTCATCTTGAGTCTCGTCCTTGATGTCTACCAAGATCCCAGCTGACAAGAAGTTGGAGCATGCGTTTCTACCGGCTACATTGGCAAGTGCTTCCTCAGTTCTCATGTCCGTCATCTCAGCGATGAATATGGGGATTGGGTAAGAGGGGCTGCCTTCCGAGTCCCCGGAGAAGTAGAGGATCTGGCCATTGTAGTTGTCCCAGCCGCCAGCCTCTTCCACCTGGTTGAGAATGACCTCCGGATCCGGGTTGAAGAGGTGAAACCACTCAATGTCAGACGGTGACCACCGGGACCTCGTCTTGTCTCGGTGACCCCAATCCGGATGGTATGCCGTCCGGCCAATAAACCCATTGTCATCCGCCTTCTCCAGTCGGAGGGATTCGAATGGGATGTGGTGGATCGAGCTGACTCGGAAATTCATGTTATAGTTAACATGAATTGCAAATCCATGCCACACCGTAAAGTCTTTGCAAACCATGCGGAGGATCTTGTCGAGCTTCTCCCCTTCTTTGTTGACCCGTAATTTGTAGATGCCGGGATCTTTGAATCCGTGACCGTATACGAAGTCATTGTATATGCTCAAGCAGGCATTGCCGGTCTTTGAAGCCTGAACAATCTCGCTGACTGTCTGGGGAAAGTCGTTGGTATCTCCGTATGTTTGGATGCCATATTGCCTCCAGTCCCGGGATACGAACTGAGGAGCTGATTTAATCTGTGCAACTTTCATACTGGCGTAATTTTAATAGTAGGAGGGACGGGAAGCGACCCCGTCCTATTACCAGTCCTATTTGGACCCTCCTTTTTTGGCTCCCTTCTTGGGAGCCTCCGAAACGGGATTGACTACACGATTGTAAGCCTCTTCGATCTCCCCGGCAGACATTTGCGAGTCTGCATAGGCTTCTTTGATGGCTTCCAGATCCATCCCGGCGTCGATGAACTCCTTCACCTCGGTGTCGATGTCGGCGGGCTTCTCCTCGGTCTTCTCCTCGGTCTTCTCCTCGGTCTTCTCCTCGGTCTTCTCCTCGGTCTTCTCTTCGGTCTTCTCCTCGGTCTTCTCCTCGGTCTTCTCTTCGGTCTTCTCCTCGGTCTTCTCCTCGGCGGATGCCGAGTCGAGAATGGCATGGATTGCCTCCATGGCTTTGGAGTACTCATCGAGCTTGGCGTTCAGCTCGATCTGTTTCTTGTTCAGCTCTTCGAGTTCGGCTTTCACGGACTCGATCTGCTTGCTCAGAACCTGAGCCTGACGCTTTTTGATTTCCACGTCCTTGTCCGGCATCTCCTTGCCATAACGAGACATGAATTTCTCCAGTCGGTCGTTCAGGTCTTCGGGAACTCGGGTGAAGTACGAGAGCGCATCCTTGTTGAATGCGATGTGGTACAGGCAGAGATCCTCCGTGATGTTCCTCGGGGTGAGGATCTTGCTGAACTCTTTGTTGATCGGGTCATGGAGCAGAGTACCTGCTCTGAGTTCGTAATCGGGGTGTGCTACATTTTTCATTTGTTGTTCTGTTATTCGTCTTAATGCTAAGTCGGCTTCGATCAGGCAGAAGCCGCATCGGGAAACTGACTTATTCAAAAAGTATCGAGAAAGTTCATCTACTTCTCGATGGAGAGCGGGATTTTTTTCCAATTCCAATGTATGGGCCCGATAGGCTTCGCCTTTCAGGGACCCATACTTGGATTGGTAAGCTCTCAGTCTTTCGAGCATGTCAGTCATGAGTGCTACGGTTTAGATCCTTTGGTCAGAAGCCCGTTTACCAGGAGGTCTGTGGTGGCTTCGTCCGTGTCGAAGAGGCTCATCGGGAGCGAACCTTCCTGAGCGATGGTGCCGTTGGCCAGAGTTACCTGGTATGCGACGCCGTCGGTCATTTCGGTAGTGACAGTGATTTCGGTGAGCTCCAGACCCGAGTCCCAGCCATACACCTCGTACTTGGTGTCCCCGTTGTCTCCGGTGTCGTTGTTCTCGACGATAGCGATGACGCGGGCATTGGTCAGGCCGTTTACGAACTTCTTGGCTGCTTCCGACTTCTTGAAGATTCGGACAACTACGTTGTGCTGGTGAGTCTTGAGGTACGTGCCAGCATTGATGGTGTCCGAGCCTACAGTTGCGTTGGGCAGCGAGTCGACTTCGTAACCAGTGGCACCGGTCTTAAGGATGAGCGAAGAGATAACGTTGTCAGTTACAACAGACTTCGATTTGTCGACGTCCGAGTAGCTGAGGAGAATCACCCTGGCGGTGGTGCCGGCGATTGCCGGCTTACCACACACCTGGTTGATGAATCCTGTTTTGATTTTAGAACAATCAAGTCCTGCCATTTTCTTAGATTTTTAAGGATTAGATACCTACCGAGAACAGATCCGGGTTAGTGAGCTTGGCATCCGCCCGACCCATGAGTTCTACGTAGACTACGCGGTCTTTGTATTCGTACCAGATCCGCATCTTCTCGAAGCTGTCGATTGCATCAACACCTATGCCGAGCACGCTCTTCGAGGTGAAGAGAATTCGATGGGGATTGTTGAGCTTCGTGCCAGTGTCTTCCGACGTAGCGATGATCTTGTCCCAGATGGGCATTGCGATGACAGGGATGCCATTGAAGCTGAGAGCCTCCATGCCATTCAGCAGAGCCAAGCGAGCCGACTCGAGGCAGCAAGCGTCCATAAGAGACTGCTGATAGGCATCGTAGACAGACTGGGTAACGAGGATAAATTTGTCAGACTGCTGACGGAGCAGAAGCGGGGCACTGAACACGACCGACTGAATGTATTCCTTGGCCTTGTCCGGAGTAAGCTTCTGAGCTGCGTAAGATACCCCGGCATTTTCCGTAATTGTTGCTCCGCGCTGGGACGGATTGTCTGTAGCCTGTGTGGTAATCTGTTTCCAGAAACCATTGATGATGGTGAAGAATTTCAGGTCGAGCTCATTCGTAATGATACCGGCGTCGGCAACGTTCTTGGCGTCTTTGTCGTTGAACCAGAACAGGCGGTACCAGAAATCCATAATGGAGCGCTCCAGAACCTCAATGACGATGTTCATGTAGTCCGTATCCGTGAAGTCCGGAATGTCGACGCCGGTGCGGAGAGAGTAAATAGTTGCCGACTGTTGGAGGTCAGTGTAACACTGGGACAGAAGGATCTCCCAGACACCGGGCTCCCACTTCAGCTTGCGGGTGTTGATGTTCCACGGCTGAGGAGTCGGGTTACACCCGGTGTTGACCACGCCGACCATGCCGCCCTCGCCGATGTAACCCACCTCAGTGTTAGTGACGATGTCGGGGAAGACTGTGTGAATGGAGTTGATGTCAGGACCCTGAATGGTGTCCTCCATAATCATCTCCGAGATTGCCTGAATGACACGTCCACAAAAAGTGAACTTATCCATGTCAAGGAATCCGCCCTTTTTATTTGCCATAGTTCCTAAAGTTTTTGAGTTTGACTACTTGAGAATCTTTTTGGCAGCGTTGACCTTCTGGAGCTTTTCGCGGGCTTCGTTCTTAAGGTCGGCTGCCGAGGGATCGGCCTTCTTGCCCCCGGGCAGAACCGTCTTGCGGTTCTTCGGGCGGTAGTTGCTACCGCGGAGGTTGCGGAGTTCGTTCTCCTGCTCCTCGATGAGGTTCGTTGCCTCGTCAAGCATCGCCTCCAGTTCTGCAACGCGGTCCTCGAGGGACTCGGTGTCCTCCATCTCGATGCTGGTGACGATGTTGTCCTCGACAGTAACCACCCGACCGTCTTCCAGAACGACAGTGCCCGACGTCTCGCCATTGGCGAGAGTTGCCTCTACACCTTCGGCCAGATTGTCCTCTTCACCTACGGTCTGGAGAACGACCTGACCCTCAGCATCCAGATAGTCAAAATTGGCGGGAGCGCCTTTCTTGCCATTCCGGAATGCCTTGACCTTGCTCATGAACTTCTCATAAGCGCTTTTTTCGTTTTTTGCCATAGCATTAAAAATTTGGTTTGTGTTGTATGAATTGATTTTGGAAATGAATCCCAAGTCAAGAAGTGATTTGGCATCATGGATGCGTTCCTCATGCATGACATTGCGGAGCCGTTCCCGGTCCTGACCTGTTCTCTCGACATACACGTCAAGAATAGCCTCCTCCTCCAGAGCAAGCTCCTCGGCAATGCTACGAGCATCGTCGGAAGTGAGCCAATCCCCGACCGGCATGTATACCCGATGGATGAGTGCCCGGCAATTCCTGTTTGCCGACCGGTTCTCTGCCGGAGCTGCCAACAGGATGCACACTGCCATCGAGTGGCATCCCCCGACAATATTTGTGTATATAGTCCTCCCACTCATGCGAAGAAGGTCATAAATCTTGAAGCCCTCCTCAACAGAGCCCCCGTCACAGTCAATGTTGATGCACACCTCCTGTTCGTCGGGGTGTTCATCAAGTACCCGGCGGAAGGTCTCCACGGAGCAGATCTCTGAGGTCCCACCCCAAAGCTCCATCATGACCCGATTCTCTTCGGAGTCAATTGCGCCTTTTAAGTTGATGAATATCATGTGCCAAATTATTTCGATACAAATATAATTATTCCTAATAGATATTGGAATACTATTTGTGCTGGACTATTTAAAAATTAGCCCGGTCTTGAATCTGCACGTAGTTAGCATCTTCCCTCCGAATATCTTCGATTGTAGCAATCACTCTCACCTGGCCAAATGCTTTTTGAATTGCCCTCTCCATGTCAAGCCGATTCATAGGTTCCGACGCCTCAGCGAATGATCGGATAGCATATCCCCCGTCCGATCCAACTTTAGTGAACGGTACTCCGCCACCGAGTTCGTTTATGGCTGACAGAAGAGGCAGGAACATGCGGCTCGACTTCTTGTTAATGATGGTCTCGCCTCCTTCCGCCTCAATGTGCACTCCTCCAGCGGCATGACTGGGTCCCTCAATGTATTTACCTCTTGCGGCTTTCGGCAGAGGAGCTGCCCAAAGAGCTGCCATCTGAACTGCTCCCAAAGCCGCAGCTGCTGCAATGAACGGGATAGCCAAAGGGAATCCCATTTTAGCCGATGCCATGATGGAGATGGCAGTATTGATGCCAATCTCGAAGGATCCCATTGCCCTCTCCCGGATAGCTTGTTCCCGTTCGATTTTGGCCAACTCCTTCTCTTTCTGTTTCTCCATCTTGACTTTCTTCTCGTTGTACTGGGCCTCCGTGATTTGGCCATTAGCGTACATGTTTGCCAATGCCTGCTCCTCCCGGCTGTATTGTTCTTCTACCTCCTGAGCCCGGCGCTCCCCGAGAGCACTGGCCAAGTCATTGAAAGCATTAGCAAAGCCGGATGCCATTTCGGCATACTCCCGGAGCTTCTCGATCCGTTCTTCCCATAAAGCCTCCTCGTTCTCAGCCATCTCAAGTTGGATCTGAGCAATGGCGTCCTCGTTTCCTTGAGCTGCTGCCAACTCTGCCTCCAGATACCTTTTCCTGATCTCATACTTGGACTTGTGATTTAACTCGGCTTGAGCGAGCTCCTTGTCGAGGTCCATTTGCTGGAGACGAAGATTGTTGGCTCGGAGCTGGGCCTCCTGCTCATAGGTTTTCTCCCCGGCAGCTTTCCTGGCTTCGATTTGCTTCTGGAGCATCTCATTCTCTAGCTCCAGCTTCTCCCTTTCGTTGTCCGCTGCCTTCGAGAGGTCCTCGGCATACTGTTCGTTTAGAGTTTGGTTGAACCGGTCAAGTTGCTGTTTGGTAGCATCCTCGCGGATCTTTTTGATTTCGTCCTGGAGGTTTTGTTGGATCTGTTTCTCGAGTTCGGCTCTGTTGACCAGGAACTGCTCATAAGCGGCATACTCTTTCTGGTATTCCTCCTCGCTCATACCTCTCACGAACTGGGGAGACTGAATGTTGGCCAGCTCCTTCATGGCGTCCTGGTACTTCTGAGTAACCTGAGCAATCTGCATATCGACTGTGCCTCCGGAAGCTACAGCCAATATGTTTGCTCTCACCCCCGCAAGGTAGTCATTGAGCTGTTTGGCTTGGTTCTCGTAGAACTGCTTGTCAGACCGAGCCATGGCATTCAGAGCCGTCTGATACTCCTTATTAGTAATTTTGCCGTGAGCTTTCTGGAGAGCCAGACGTTCCCGGGCTCCATCCTGAGCTGCCTTGTAGAGCTTTTTCTCATACTCCATCCGGATGGCAATGTTCGTAGACTGGAATGTTGTTTGGAGCCTGAGATCGTCTTCCCGGATCTTCTGCATGGCTTCCGAGTTCTTCAAAGCAACCTCCAGAGCCTTATCGGCAATGGCCTGCTGAGCCTCCCGGTTGGCTATTGCAATCTCAAGAGCCAAGTTAGCAATTGCGGCTCCTTCATTCTCGACTGTCCGGAACAGTTCTTGGTATCGGCCTTTCAAATCGTCGAGTTCCTTTTTGGCCTCCTTGTATTTGGCCGAGCTTCCTGACCATGTGTTGAGCTCCTCCTCCTTGGCTGCAATCACCTTCTTCAAGGAGTCGAACTCATCCATTGCAGCCATCTGTCTTTGACGAGCTGCACTCATCTCAATCTCGCGGAGCTTGTTAGCTGTTTTAAGCTGAGCTTCGGCGATCTGTTCCGACGTGGCATGATTGGCTTTGAGATTTTCTATTTCTCTCTTGCCCCGGATCTCCTCGGCTTTGGACAGAGTGTTCCGCTTGGTCTCGATCTGATCCAGTACATACGTGGAGGCTTCGGCAGCTCGATTGTATGCCTCCATTGCCCGGGTTGCTCTCTCTTGAACTTCCGTATTACTGTTAAATGCGTTCGTAAGAGCAACCACTCCAGCCACCAATCCGCCCACTGCTGCTGCCGCCAATACAACGGGGTTGGCAGCCAAAGCCGCGTTCCAAAGCCATGTGGCAGCTGCTGCTGCTTTGGTGAGGATGTTGCTAGCTCCTTGTACGGCATTTTTAGCAGCTATCGCTTTCGTCTCGGCGAGAGTCTGGTTGATGCCAACCAGCTGAACCAAGTTAGATGCAGCTCGATAAGTGGCTTCGGTCTTGGAGAGAGCTGCTTGGAGAGAAGACAAAGAGGAAAGAGCCGTGATGATGGTTATCATCTTCGTCATGGTAGCATTGAGCTCCTCGTTCTCGCTCCCCAGTACCTGAGTGGCTGTGGTCCAAAGGCCCCATACGGAAGTCAAAGCTGACGTGGCGCTGGTAACTGCCTGTATGGTTTCAGTTCCTTTACCAACGTTGGATATAGCTGTATTGACCAGGTCCTCAGCTCCTTTCAGTTCACCGGCTCGTTTAATCATCTCCTTGAACGTCTCAGAACTCGTATCCCCGGACTGAGCCATCTGGATGAGTGTCTGGGTAAGGTCGGAGAGTTCCTGCTTGAGGTTCTCCGTTGCCTTCTCGTAGTTACCAACTGACCGGCGATAGTCCCCGAGTGCCTCCTCCTGAGCTTTGAGCTCCTCGGTGGTTTCTGCAATGCGCTTGCCGAGCTCGGCTTTACGAGCCGCGTCCTTCATTGAGTTGCCCAGCTCTGCAAACTCGGCATTGTCCAAAGCCAGCTGGGTTCTAAGTTTTGATAAACTTGCCTCCTGTTGGTTCTGGAGCTTAATGTTGTTCTGGATTTGCTTCTGGTACTTGTTCGCCTCGCTGTTGATTGCCTTGATCTGGTTGTCAAGCGCATAGTATTCTTGAGCATTCTCCTCAGTTACTTTGCCGAGAGCCTTCTGCTGGTCTCTCAACTCCTGGGACCGGAGTTTCAATTCGGCTAACGTCTTGAGGGCATCCTCAGCTGTTACACGGACGTTGTAAATTGTATTTTTCTGTTCTTCGGCCATATCACATTCGTATTAGGTCTACTTCGGGTATCTTTCCAGCTTGGAAGTTGTTTATTTTCGAAACGTAGAACCAGAACCCATACTCTTCCAGCCATATCGGGTTGAACAAGTCCAGACTTTGAATGTCGAGCGAGTCCAAAAGAATTTGGACCTGTAGGATCTTTGGTCTTTTGAGTATATTGTTGATGAGCTTGTCGTAGTACTTAGGAACGTAGTATTTCAAATTTTTGAAATACGCCGTGTATAGTCGTACCTGGGTAAGGGTGCGGCCTACCCTCACCTTGGGCCGCATAAAGTCAGACTTATTTATGTGGACGACCATCGGCTTACTTAGAACATTGTACTCCCAAGTCGTCTCGGTCATTTCCCCGTTCTCCATCCGACCTCTATTGACGGTCCAGATAGGGTAGTTAGCAAGTGTATGAGTCGCATTTGTAATGTCCGCATCATAGAGTCTTTGGTTGAGCCCTGCCAAGAACCCAATTTGGAACAGGAGTTTGGTGGGCTGGAGGTTGACGTCCGGGATGCTGAACTTGTACGAGTCAGTAACGTTGTTGTCCTTATTATCCTCTAACTTCATCTCGTTGGACTGGGCATAGCTGGACAATTGGAACGTAAGTTTGGTGTCCTTTCCTTTTATCAGCTTGTCAGACCAATTCTTCCCGGACGAACTTCGTCTGTTGTAAAACTCCTGCATAGAGTATGCTCTTGCTACCTTTGTGACGGGATTAACGTCGACGGTTAGACCAAACAGCTGGACAAATGTTTTGACTATGTCCCCCAAGCTTTTGAATCCAGTAGAGGCCAGGAGGTCATAGGTTAGTCCGGGTTGGGGCTTATCCCCTGGTGAAGTTTCAGGCACAGGAGGAGCAGTAATGCTGACCGGAAATTTCAGGTCAAACGAATTGACAGGTTTAACGGCCATGGCGAGAGTTCCAGACACCAGTATGTGCTCCCCTGCCTCCATCTGGATGTCGACCGAAGCGCTGCCAGAAGACCCCGATGACCAGGACCTTGTCAACACTACAGCACTGGTTCCGTCGTTCTTGTAGTGGGTAACTTTGACTGCCACACTACTCTTTTGGATGGCAGAAATATTGGACCACGAGAATCTAAACGTGATGGTCGTGTCCCATAGAGTCATCCAGTTGAATGTTCCGGGTGCGGGGTCTATAGTCAAACGTCCGGCGACCGGGTCACTGAGAGTTACCCCGGGGGAGCCTTTCCATGTCACCCCGGTGGTGCCAACCGAGGGATTCCGGATCCAGCCAATTCCGGATGCTTTCGGAGCCTTGGGGTTGTCTGCCAAAACGGGGTAAGTGCAAGGCAAAAACATTTCGGCTCGGTCGACGGGGTCCACGTTGGTCTCGAGACTGTAGCCTGCTCGATCGAAGATCCATGTCACCAAGTCATACCAGTTGAGGTGGGGGTAGAACTTGTCCAACTCACTGACTTGCCTGATTGCCTCCATGGCGAAAGGGGGGAAGTTCGGGTTCTTTTGTAGAGTTGCATACAGCCAAAAGTACAGGACTTTAACCCCTTCGGGGCCGGAGAGGTATCGCTCAGTCTGTCCCATTGTGTCCGTGTACCACTTGAGGAGGAACATACCATCCCCAGGGTCCTTCGCGTCAGTGTTGTTTAGTGTGTCGAACAGGTCAACGGTTGCCCCGAGGATCTGGACCCCGATCGATGTATCTGATACGTCTACGATGTTCAATACTGCTCCAGCCGGGGATATGAGTGCTCCCTCATAGAATAGTTGGCAAGGAAACTTCATGTATGGCACACCCGAACCTGAGCCAACTACAAAACTGAATTGGAATGCTTGCTCGTTATGGGTCGTCCTGGGCAGACTGATCCGCTGGGAGTACGAGGCATTCCTGTCTTTCAGCTCCGCCAGATTGTTGATCTGGTAATTCATCGCAGGAGCATCCAGCGGGAGGTCCAGGGACCAGACCTTGCCGTCAATGCCTTTCATGAGTAGTTCGTAGTTCATATTACCACTGAGTTTGTTCGTCAATAAGCTGGAACTCGTAGCTAACAGTGTTCCTGGGAGTCTTGGTGTCCCAAGTTAAGTCCGTGTCATTTACTAGGACTCGTTGCCATACCCCGATTGAGTCGTTGTACCTTTGAACAAGAGGCGAGAGAGCAATTCCTTTGAGCAAGTTGAAGTCGTTCTCATCAAGCTGTTCTGCTCCTGCTTGGACTATGTTCTTAAACTCCGGAGCTAACTCGCCTCTCGTCTGTGAGGCATAGGGGCCTCTGGAATTCGCTAATACGTATTGGTCTCCCCGGTCAACCTCCTGCGTATACTTCTTGTGTTGCTCAAACATGTAAGTGTCCCATCCGCCTTTCTGGTTTATCCAGCGAATGTAGAATGGGTTGCAAGGTACCTCCGTATAGACGAATATGATGTTCCATGCTTGAGAAGAGTATTCTCCTGCAGAAGGTCTGAGTTTTACGTAGTCTGCTTCATCCTCAAATTCGTACACAAGGGGGATGTTGAGTCGGGTAGAAATATCAAATTGTTTTTCGACATCTTCATAATGTTTAACCCGAACGTCGATCGATGTAGCGACACGTGGTGACCCCAAAAACCCTCTCGGGAATAGGGTGATGTAGTACGGATACTCGGGGTATTTTTTTACATACAGATTCCTGTCGTTGTCAGGAACCCGGTCAGTCAGTACGAGTCCTAAGGATGACTCGGTGAAATTAGCTTTGTAGCCTCGAGCCCTAACTCCCCGGGAGGCATATCGAACATTGAAGTTTCGTTCGCCGATGCCTCTGTAAGCATATGCCGATATGAGACTGTAGTCAATGGCAAAGCCGATGAGTGGGTTTATGTACGGAAATGTTTTCGATCTGTCGTCCCGGAATCCGGCTTTTGCCAAGAACCTGAGGTCGTATTTCTTCGTCGTCCCGAATCCCGAGTCTCTGTAGATGTCGATGCTTTCAGTTAGTGAGTTCGCTGCTTTAACTGGACTGGGGCTATAGCCGACAAAGTTATTCCCGTAGGCCAAACTCATACCTGAGAGAGTAACCTTCACTCCAGCTGTTGCTCCTTCAATACCTGCAAAAATGATAAGAAAATCGCGGGGGGATCCTGCTGTAACAATTTGCGGTATCTGAACCTTCCACGTCATGTTGTCACCAATTGGTATATTTGTTTTAGCAATCACAGTGGTAAGATTGCCCGAACTGGTTCCTTGGAACAAAGCAACGGTGAGTGAAGTGGCACCCACTCCAGCCCCTCTAGAAACCCTAAAAGCATACCATTCCCTGGGTACCACCTTTCCACGGAGAGGAAACTTCACAGAATAGTTGTTACTACTACCTCCACTGTTATCAATTACTTCGACCGCCTCATTGTCTATAATGTTCAACGAGACCATATCGTCCTCGTCAAAGTTCTGAGTCTTGATCTCAATCCCAGGTGTTAATTTGTCGGTCTCAACTGGTATTTGCGAATATGCTGAGTATAAAGAATCCTCAGCCGGTTGATTGGTAATTGCCATATCGCGTTATATTATATATCCGTGGTCCATATTGTTGTCAGGAGTGAATGCCTCTTCAATGAGGACCTCCATTGTCTTGTCCAAATGCTGAGCCAGGTACTCCTCGAAGTTATCAGCGGGAGTGTCGACCAAGTCAACGTAAATGTGATTGCGGTAAAGCTCTGAGCCTTCTCGTTTTATCTTCCATGCAGTGGCATTTCCGAATCGGACCAGGTCCTTGGGATCCGAGAATGTGATGCCTTTGAGCTTTGCCCACTCCATGATGATCTGTCCCAAATTGGCGGGGATCTTTCCAGGACCTCGTCCCCGGATGAGAGTGTAGAAGTAGTTTGGAGCTTCGATCGTTCCCCAAACTGTTTCCCCTTCTCGTCCCGTCTGGACTGTTATCTGAGCATAGGTTCTGCCGGAGGCTTCCTGCCCGGCGTCCTGTGATGCCCGGATGATCTCGTCCCTCATCTGGGTGAGACCCTCAGCCAATATCTGTTCCAGTCCTACCGCCATTTGTTTCTGGGTTTGCGAGCATTGGCTTTCTGCTGAGCCTTACGCTCCAGTTCCTTGTTCAGTCGCTCCCGGAAGAGGTGACTCTGCAAGTTGGTGAAAAGGAGGTTGTACACCTTCCCGTATTTCCATTCCAGAATCTCATCCGGGTCTTTCGAGTAGTCCTTGGCCAGTGCAGTGATGGTGGCCATCTCGCCAACCACCAAAGAGAATTGAGCAATGCCGGCTGCCTTCTCCTCAGCACTGGGCTCGTACTTGAGCTCAGTCTGTTCTCGCTCGATCCAATATTTAATGCCCAGAAGAACCTCATACCAGTACTCGACAATTTCGGAGGTGTTCCTGAGACTCCATTTGACGCCGAGGCATTGCATGCCTTCCTTCATCTTGTCAATGTCGGTCATCTCCTTGTCAGTGATGATCCGGCCAAGCTCTATGCGTTGGCCGAACGTCATCTGACCGCCTTGTATGTCGATTCGCTGGATCATTTTATATAGCAATGTTTGAGACTCCAATACTGTTCGGGGATGTCATCGAAATGTATTTTATGAACGACGAACTCAGAGTCGGGATACGTCACACTCGACTTCTTCCACCCGTCCTCTTCGGTCCATGGGTAATCTACTGCTAAGTCGCCATTCCCATCAACAGTAAGTTGTCCAACAAAATTGTTTGTTTGCGAGATGGCGAATGCCAATAGAGGCAAACCCACTGCGTGCACCAAAGCTTGGTTCCAGGCTGGGGGATAGACCGGCATGGGCAAGTCCTGTCGGTCAAAGAATAGAGTGTGCCCCGACAAGTCAAACCCGGGCTTTACCACTTCGAGGAGGGGGCGCCAGATCTTGTTCTTGTACAGTTCAATGCACCAGTCCTGTTTGAAGGTGAACTCCAGCCCAACGCTTACCTCATTGGCGTCAAACCTGGAAGACGGGTACAGCACCCGGACAGTGTTCATGATTTCCGGATATTGCTTGACCAGCTGAGAGGTCTTGAGCAAGTAGAGGAAAGGCCTGACCATCTGCTCCTCGATTTGGCTCTTCAACTCCAGTCGTCCGATGGTGGGAGAGTTCTGGCTGAACTTCGTGTCGCCTTTGTAGGCATCATTGGCCATCGGCTCAAACTTGCAGAAGTAGACCTGCATAATGGTACGCTGAGTGGGGTAGCCCCGGTACGGGGTATCGTAGTAGCCAGTGGTTGGCTCCTCAACATAGACAAAGTCGGACGATACCCGATTGCCGTCCGAGTCTGTCACGAATCTTTCCATCGTGTCTACTTTGACGTTCAGCATTCGAGCCTGGTCACACTCAAAGACGGCCAGAGGATTGACCATCTTGACTATGTCGCGGATGAGGGTTATGATGTCCAGTATCATCGTTTTGTGGGGATTATTATTTTGGCGGACTTCATGCCAGTCGCCTTCGGCTTGATCTCAAATATCATTCGCATGATGAGCATGTCCAGGAAGTCCGGAGATCTGCCGAGTAGCTGCTTCATGGTGTCCTTGGAGATGAGCTCTCGCTTCTGCTCAGCGGAGTTCGTGTTCTTGGACTTGAGCACCGTCATCTCCTGCTTGATTTTCTCCTGAACTTCGGGAGAGCAGATGATGTGGATCTGGCGCTTGTTGATGAGCTCCGCCAGCTTGAATGCGCACTCCGACTTGATGTTGTTGTACGTCTTGGAGTCAATGGCTGACTGTCCTCCATGAAACTCCCGGATGCCTTTCAGGTAGCTCTCCAAGTAGAACCCAAGTCCGTCAGCGTCAGAGACGATGCTGGACCGGGGGACTTTCAGACCGGTGGCCAATTTGGCGATCTTCTCCTCCATCTCCTTGCCTTCCGAGAAGCCTTTGGCGATGGGGATCCGACAGACCATGCCGTCCCAGGTTCCAACCACCCAACTGTCTCTACCTTTCCCGGCAAGGTCAGTGCTAATGAACCGATTGCCCGTCGGGAGTACGAACTCATTGCTGAACATGTCGCACACTGCATCATAGTCGACCAGCCAATTCGGGTCATCGTCATACTCCCAGTTGCCAAAGACCAGTCGCTCGATCTGCGACTGGGTTAGGTTCTGGAGAAGTCCTTCGATGTATCTGTCCGGGAGAGTCTTGTTGTCCTGGGGTAGAGCTTTGACGAATCGACGCCAAGGAGGCAGCTTGTTCTCCTTCCACGGCTTGTAGTAGTCCGTGTAGAGGAAATTGTTGGACGGGTTGCAGGTGATGAGGAGTTTGGGAGCCAGCTTGTAGACGTCGTTCTTCCAACGACCGATGGAAGCCTGGAGGTTGGTCTTCGCCTCGCGGATAAACTCGCCACCCTCTTCGATCCATCCCCGAGTCATCTGCATGGAGCCGAACCTCTCGTACATGGGGTCACTGGGGTTGTACTTGGCATCGATCAGGTAGATGCGGCTTTTGTTGTACAACTCGAAGAAGTTGTATTGACCATTGAAGTGGTAGTAGTTCTCCGTGATGCCCCAATGGGCGAATACCTCGTAGAGGGAGGGAATAGTGTACCGGACCAGGTCGGCAGCCGTCTTACGCGCAATAAAATAAAATGTCTCTGGGTAGGTGAGGGCATCGCCGCCTATCAAGGAACACCCGAGGTAGGATTTGCCAGCACCTTTCGTGCCGGCATACAGAATGTCAGTGACCGAGTCATCAAGCCATAACCGAGCCACTTCCTTCTGCTTCTCGTTGCCTTTGGTGTCAAATTGAAGCTGGCGTCCCATTTTATTTTACCTCCATTCCTGTTATCTGTTCGAGAGTAATGCCTCCCGTCAGGTTGACATTGGTCTTGCGTCCTTGAAGTACCTGGATAAGGCTGGCAGCGTACTTGCCAACCAGTGCTCCCTCAATTTGCTGGGAGTTGATGGCATCCTCGATGGTGCCACCAATTGCAGCTGCTACCGGGTCTCCCGTGAGCTCCTCGTACTCAACAGGATTGATCCCAGCGAACAGCCTGAATGACTCGATGGTCATCGGGCGGGAAATGTAGACGCTGCAGTCGTCGCCATTCTTATTCTTGTGAGCCTGGGAGAAATAGTTATCCTTCATGAATTTGCAGTACTCGATGAATGCAAAATAAAGCTCCTCCGCATCGGTGGGCTTTACAAAATCTCCGGCGTCTCGCCTTTTCTGTCCCTCCTCCATATAGGCGAGCGGACTCATTTTATATGTACTTCGTGCCATGCCTCAAACATAATCAAATCTTATACAAATTAAAAATTTATTTCTGCACAACAATCCCCGGAGCGTTTGGCCCCGGGGATCTTTGATTTATTCGCTTACGCGAATGAGGGTCACGCCGAACCACAGGAACTTGACCGAAATGCCGTTCGGCCAAACCATGCCTTCGTGGACCGTGGCAATGGATGGGGTCCAATTACAGTACTTGGTATTGACTTCCGAGTACAAAGCCCAGTTTTTCCCGAGCTGCTTAAAGTGTTTTGCTTTCATGTTTTTTTTTGGTTTTAATCAGATTAATATATCTATAAGGGTCGTGGGGGAAAGGTTCCCTAAACACCCCTAAGAATCACAAATAGAGAGGGTTTTTGGGGGATCAAACAGTTTTAATTTCCGTATACGCGAGTGCCGTCCAGTATTTGTGGGTCGGGAGAAGTCCCAATTTGGCACCAGTTCTACTGACTCTGTCAGTTCTACTGACTCTGTCAGTTCTACTGACTCTGTCAGTTCTATTGACTCTGTCAGTTCTACTGACTCTGTCAGTTCTACTGACTCTGTCAGTTCTACTGACTCTGTCAGTTCTACTGACTCT